>Ga0180435_10007645_pt1 | contig 10271 bp, 7 predicted proteins | sample SS_ome_3_FD_132467 | JGI IMG/M metagenome (GOLD analysis project Ga0180435, IMG submission 132467) | Hypersaline lake sediment archaeal communities from the Salton Sea, California, USA - SS_3_S_1 metaG | ecosystem: Environmental > Aquatic > Non-marine Saline and Alkaline > Hypersaline > Sediment... | reverse complement strand
TTCTTTTATATTGACCCCAACGTTGCTATTTATGCAACCCTGGGGTCAACAATGTTGACAAACGCAGCATCATGTAATAATTCGCGGAGGATTATTCTCTGAAACAGACTGACGAGAAGACACCAGTACAAGAAGGGATCTATATGGGCATCACCAGCGATTACATGATGGAAAGCGAAGAAGAAGCACGCAGACTGGATCTGAAGACCGTTCCCGGGACAGTGCAAAAGCATGCCCAATGGGCAGGAATCAGATCGGGAATGCGGGTGGCCGACCTGGGCTGCGGATCTGGAAAGACATCCTATTACCTGAACAAGCTGGTGCATCCGAATGGTGAAACCGTGGGCGTGGACAATGCAAAGCAGCGTATAGACTTTGCCACATCAACATACCAGGATGACGACCTTTCTTTTATTCAAGGGGATATAAGGGAGGATCTCAGCAAACTGGGGCAGTTTGATTTTATCTGGATTCGCTTTGTGCTGGAGTATTACCGCCTGGAGAGTTTTGATATTGTTAAAAATATCATCAAGATTCTTAAGCCCGGCGGCATCCTTTGCCTGGCCGACCTCGACTACAACTGTCTTACCCATTTCGGCCTGCCCAAAAGGCTGGAATCTGCCGTCACGGGGATGATGAAGATGGTTGAGAAAAAAGCCAATTTCGATCCCTATGTCGGCCGCAAGCTATATTCTTATCTTTATGACCTGGGTTTCCAGGACCTCGATGTGCACCTGGCCCCCCACCATCTTATTTTCGGAGGTTTGAAGAAAGTCGATGCCTTTAACTGGACGCTGAAAGTTCAATCCCGACGTGTAAGGGAAGCCTACGCGTTTGACCAGTACGAGGGCGGTTATGAGGAGTTTTTCAAGGAGTTCAAGCAGGCCTTTGAAGATCCCCGGCGCTTTACGTACACGCCCATCATTCTGTGCAGGGGTAAGAAAGCAGCCTAGAACCCAACCCGGATGAGCCGGTAAAAGATCTCTTATCACGAAAACACGAAAGGACGAAAACACGAAATACACCATGACTTTTTCGTGTTTTTCAGAATTCATGCTTTCGTGGTTGAATTTAAGCGTGTCAGACTTATGTGCTAAAATCCTGCGCAAACATGATGTGATTTCAATAAATTAGGTACTAAGTTGAGCGTTTCAAATTTTAAGAATCAGTTGTGAAAAAGCAGCTTGTACCCTTCCTGATAATAGTAAAACCAGCGGGTTCCGCCCTCCCATAACAACAGCATAAAAATGCCTGACAAGCCGGCAACTAGGGCGATGACCGGTCCCAGATACCGGGCATTTTCCAGTTGGCCCCGTTTTTTATACCAAAAGCGGAATATGATCTCGCAGGCACCCATTTCCATGAACAAGCAGGCGAGCAGCAGCAGCGTACCCGAGCTGAAGGCATAGTAAATGGTTTCCCCTGCTGAAAACACACCAGATGCCAGATAAATCTGTTCAGCGCTCCAGCCAACCATGGGAATCGCACAGATGACCATGCGTTCCACCAGGGATGAACCCCTTGGGTAGGCAATGGGATAAGCCACCACCGGGACCAGCAGCATTCTGTATAAGGCACCCCCGAGCCCGCAGGTCCAGGCGATGACCGGGATGGCTGTAGCGGGGAACATTTTCCAGCCAATGCTATAGAGTCCGGCGGTTATCAGCCAGATGACTAAGACCACCAGGGCCGGGAACAGGAACCGGCGCCACAGGGATTGACGCGGAATTGTCGTGTGTGGACGCTTCATCGATCCACCTCCTGCCGCAGCGCTTCAAGCCGGGCGCGGAGTTCCGGCAGCAGCTGATTTGCCTGGGCGGTTCCCATGAGATTATGCTGTTCTTTGGGGTCTTTTTGAAGATCGAAAAGCTCGTCTGGTCTGCGTCCCTGGTACTCGACGTATTTATAGCGGTTGGTGCGCACGGCTTGGGTGTTGGGAACGCGATACGGAAAATCCTGGAAATATTCATACAGCCAGGCATCCCGGCCGGGCAAGGACACATTCGAGAGAAATGGCAGCATGCTTTTGCCGGTCATACCGGGCAGGGGCGACAAACCGGCCATTTCCAAAATAGTGGGCGCCACATCGATGTTGAGAACCATCTGTGGGGCGGCTTTGCCTGCGGTTTCCCTGTGCCTGGGGTCTCGAATGATGCAGGGCACCCGGATGGATTCTTCATATGGCCAGCGTTTGTCCATAAGCCGGTGTTCCCCAAAGAAAAAACCGTTGTCGCCCCAGTAGATGATGATGGTGTTGTCGGACATTCCAAGGCTGTCCAGGCGGTCAAGCAGGCGGCCGATTTCAAGGTCAGTGGCATGCAGGGCTTCCATGTAATTGCGGTAGGTGCGCTTCAAGGGTCCTATGAGCCCGCAATACAGGTGGTCGAGGTTCCAACTGACCCAGTTGTCGGCCTCGGGCGGCATGGGAACCGCCTTTTTCTTGTACATGCCCGCGATATGCGGCGGTGGAAGAAATTGATGGTGTACGGCCTTATGTGACAGGTAGAGGCAGAAGGGGGTGTTTCTTTTCCGTTCCACAAATTCGATGGCATAATCAGTCAGCTCTTCGGTGATGTAATGCTTTCGCGAAGGGGTTTCAACGCCGTCGATGATCAACGGACAGTCAAAATAGCGTCCCTGCCCCCCTTGCACCGTGAAGGTGATGAAACGGTCAACCCCTTTGAGTTGCGGCAAATTTCCCGGCATGTGCCATTTGCCGATAAAAGCGGTGTCGTATCCGTCAGCTTTCAGCTGTTCAAAAAATGTCCGATTGTTATTGTTCCAGGGCGTCAAATTGTTTTGTACGCCATGGGTGCGGGCATATTGGCCGGTTAAGAAGCTGGCCCGGCTGGGACTGCAGAGGCTGGTGGTGACAAATGCGTTTTCGAATCGTACACCCTCCTGGCAGAGGCGGTCAAGGTTGGGGGTTTGCACCATGGGGTGGTCCAGGATGCTCAAGGCATCCCATCGATGATCGTCAACAAGAATAAAAATGATGTTCGGCGAATCGGCTGGCTGCCCCTGGAGATTAAGCGGCAGCAAGCCAATGAACAAAAGCGTCACCAGGAATATCGAGGTGATGCGCATGCCATGTTTTGATGGAATGTTGCTGGTTTGCATGGTTATGATAAGGGTGTTCTTGATTGGTGAAGTTTAAACAGCCTGACCATAGTATGAATCGACATCGATTACAACCATGGTGCACTGTCATGAGGCATACAGGCAACCACCTTGAATATACAGGCTATATGTGATAATTGATTACAGTTTATAGGCAGCTTTGAAAAGGCTCGCATATATTCCGGACAGATCGCATTTTGTGCGTTGAACGATGGCAATTTTTCATAAGGGGAACAGCATCAGATGGGCTACCAAATAATCAACACAGGTACAGACAAAGAACGATCAAACACCCCGAAAGTTGTAAAGCAGGGCCAGGTACCGGCAGAGATGCCTGAAAGAAAGATCAGCACAAAGCAAATCATCAACCTTTTGAACTATATTAATTTTCAGGATGATTTTCTTGCTGTTAACTTAAGGCATTCACGGTTTGAGAATGTGTTGTCACTTCAGGCAAAACCACACCCCTGCATAGAAAATGCGCTTGTCTGCGAGTGGACCAATCCAGAGGAAGTGCGCCGAAAGCTTGTTTCGTATGAATTCGAAAGTATTAGCCTGATCCATGAAGACAGCATTCTCAAATTACAACCGGACCTGGCCGGTATTGATGAGTTCAGCATTAACCTGGTACTTTCCGAGCAATACTATCCATTAAATATTGAATCAATCGAACATTACCCCTGCACCGGGATTAACGCTCAGGTAATACAGAACAGTGCCATATTCAAAGGCACGCTAACCGATTTTTCTCCGAATTCTTTTCATGTAAAGGTATCACTGGAACCACCGCAAACAGCCCAATGGGTCAATTCTGAATCTAACGTCGAGGTTGTTTTATCGAATTCGAGTGAAACCCTATATTCCGGGGAATGTTTGATAAGGGATCAGAATGAATTAAGAAATCAAATAATACTGTGCCTAGTGCCATTAAAAAAGAAGGCGCAAAGGTTTAAATCAAAAAAGTTTAGAAGCAATAGAATTGATACCTCACCATTACCTAATATATCTTTCAACCACCCATTTACTAATCGATTTGTTGATTTGAAGATTGCCAATCTTTCAGGGTTGGGATTTTCTGTAAAAACTAACCCGTCCAGCAATTTATTTCTACCAGGATTGATACTTCCAAGTGTTGAAATGAAATTTGCAAATAGTTTTAAAGTTAGTTTTACCGCGCAAGTCATTTATGAGAAATCTATCAAATCAGAGAAAGATGAATCAAAAGAAAATATTTTGTATGGACTGTCGTTTATTAATATCAGTAGTGATGACCATTTAAAACTTTTATCGTTTCTTCACCAAGTTGGGGATAGTAATTTATATATAAACAATAGCTTAGATATGGATTTGCTCTGGAAGTTTCTGTTTGATTCAAACTTTATCTATCCAGAAAAATACCAGTTTTTACAGTCACAAAAAGAGGAGATAAAAAATACTTATCAAAATCTTTATTCAAAAAAGTCTGATATTGCGAGGCATTTTACATACCAAGAGAATGAAACGATAGCTAGTCACCTTGCAATGATAAGATACTACGATAACACTTGGCTAATTCATCACCATGCCTCTAATAGAAGAGTATCGTTTAGAGCTGGTTTAATGGTACTCAACCAGATAGGAATATTTTCGAATGATTCATATGGCCTGTATTCAAATCATATGAACTATCTGCTTTGTTTTTTTAGGCCGGAAAACAAATTTCCAAACAGAGTATTTGGAGGGGCTGCGAAGAAAATTAATGACAACATGAAATGCTGTTTAGAATCATTTTCTTATTTTCATTTTAAAGAACGACTAGAATCTGAACTAAATGAGTCCTGGGCTTGGGGGTTAACCAAAACAGACAGCGCTGATTTAGAAGAATTACAGGCATTTTATTCATACAAGTCATCTGGATTGATGCTAAAGGCTCTAGATCTTGAAAAAAATTCTAATGGCAAAGACTTATATAAAGCGTTTGATGAATCAGGGCTCAAGCGTTATAGGCATTTGTTTTCTCTAAAATATCAAGGCCACTTAAAAGCAATAATAATGGTCAACATTACAAATGCCGGTCTGAACCTATCAGACCTTACGAATGCAACAACGGTTATTGTCATAGATCAGGATAAACTGAATCATGACATAATTGAGATGGCTTTGTCTTTAATTTCTGCGCAACTCAATATAGATGACTTTCCGGTTTTAGTCTACCCAAGTAAGTTTGCAAAAGACCATTCAATTGATCAGGAGAAGGTGTACAACCTTTGGATTCTTGATACACAATATGGAGACAAATATTTCAATTATGTTAATAGATTAACCAGATTGATTTAATCAGATAGTACTGCAGAAATAGCTAAGACAGAATACCTTCCTAATCAATCAAAGAGGGAAAGACTATTCTTTTATCAATGTGGCAATTGAATACCTCAATATTTGTCATTCCTGCGCAGGCAGGAATCCAGGCATAAAACTGGATGCCGGATCAAGTCCGGCATGACGTAGTTGGTATATTCTCTTGCCGGAGTAATAAAAAGTGGTCGGGCATTAAACCACATCACAGCGCTACTACTATCATGTTATAAGTTATGAATAGTAAACAACCTAAAGATACTAATCCAATATATAATAGCCGGATAGTTAATAATTATATAAGACTAATAAAAAAAGACTATTCGTATATAAATATTCAAGAGCTATTAGACTTTGCAGAAATGACAGTATATGAAGTGGCCGATGAAGGTCACTGGTTCACCCAAGAACAGATCAATCGCTTCCATGATAAGCTATCACAATTGACTAATAATGAAAATATAGCCCGGGAAGCAGGACGTTTATCAGCATCTTCTGAGTCGATAGGGGTCATGCGGCAATATGTTTTAGGAATGGCCAGCCCCGCCCAAGCATATAGTCTTATCGGTAAGTCGGCAAAAAAATTAACTAAATCTACTAATTACGAAATTAAAAAGCTTTCCTCGAATAAAGTTGAAATCAAGGTTACTCCCCGTGAAGGCGTCCAAGAGCAGCCGTTTCAATGTGAGAACAGGTTCGGTTTTTTTGATGCCGTATCAATAGGATTTACCAACAAACTTCCCCAAATCGAACACCCGGAATGTGTATTCAGGGGGGGCGATTCGTGTCGCTATATTGTATCCTGGGAAAAGAAGTTTTCAGATATTTGGAAAAAGGCACGAAATTTTGCGTTTATATTTTTTGTAGCAATATGTATTCTTACTATCTTTATCCACCCGGTAATTCTGCTTTCCGTTGTTTTGCCGTTATCCGTATTAATTCTATTTCTATTGAGTTCCATCAGCGAACGAATTGAAAAAAATGAACTGAAAGCAAGTCTCAATCATCTCAGAAATTCAAGTGACCAACTCGTAGAAAAAATAGAGACAAACTATAACAATGCATTAATGACCAATGAAATTGGCTTGGCTATCAGCAGGCATACGCGCATTGAGGATATTTTAACTAATGTGATCAAGGTATCTGAAAAAAGGCTGGATTTTGATCGGGGGCTTATCCTCCTGGCCAATTCAGACAAAACAAGGCTCGTTTTTCGAGCTGGCTACGGGTATACCAAGGAACAGGAAAAGTTAATAAAGAATACGGCATTCCATCTGGACCGGCCGGAATCAAAGGGTGTATTTGTTGTTTCCTTTCGTCAGCAGGAGCCCTTTCTTATCAATGATATAAACGAGATCGAGAGCACACTTTCTCCCCGCAGCCTTGAATTCGCACACGCTCTTGGAACCCAATCCTTTGTATGCAGTCCTATCATTTGCGATAATGAATCCATAGGCATCCTGGCAGTAGACAATCTGACATCAAAGCGGCAGTTGATCCAGAGTGATATCAGCCTGCTTATTGGTATTGCCTCGGTTTTGGGCATCAGTATCCGCAATGCCGAACTCATGGAAGCCCAGGAACGCCAGTTCCGGTCGCTTCTGCAAACCCTGGCAGCCAGTATCGATGCCCGCGACCCATTAACAGCCGGACACTCGTTGCGCGTTACTGAATTTGCTTTGGGCATCTGCGATGAAATGGATCTCAGTGAAGATTATCGTGAGATGATTAGAGTAGCAGCACTTTTGCACGATTACGGAAAGATAGGCGTTCCTGATGCTATACTGCTAGCGCCCCGAAAATTGACACCGGATGAATTCGAAGAGGTAAAAAAGCACTCTGAAAAGACAAAGCTGATCCTGGATCAGGTCAATTTTGAAGGCGTCTTCAGTCAGGTCCCGGAAATTGCCGGAGCCCACCATGAAAAAATGGATGGCACCGGATATCCCAATGGACTCAAAGACGAAGATATTCCATTGGGGGCAAAGATCATTGCGGTGGCAGATTTTTTCGAAGCGATAACAGCCAAAAGGCATTACCGTGAACCCATGCCGTTTGAGAAAGCAGAGTCGTTGCTTCTAGAACATAAAGGTAATCATTTTGATGAAAAAATCGTTTCATCATTCATGCGCTTCTATAAAAGAACATATAACGATTCTTTAAAATAGCCACAATTGACACGGTGCTGTTAAAGGAAAAAGAGACGAAACCGACCTTTACTTAATTTCCATAACAACATCCTTCGGCAAAGCCAATCCTGCTGCAATATACATGGCTTTGCACACTGCCGCTGGCACCACACAGGCCTCGCAGGCACCTTTTTCAACAAGAACCTTCCTGGAGATATTCAGAAGCTGGCTTTCAGTTTGGGGGCCCATTTCCTGATAGGCGTTGATCGGGGTGATCTCCTTATATTTTTCAGCCAGGTCTTTGATGATTTCACAGGGGCTGACCACTTTGAGGTCCACATTCATACTGTCTTCTGACGTGGCTTTGATAATGGTGGTAAACCCGCAAATACCGGCATCCACGGTTACTTTTGCGTCCATGTTCGATTCTCCTTTAGATCTGCAATTCTTTATACGTTAATCCGTGCATCTTTCGATCTGTACCAGGCAGGTGTTGCTTGGGAAAGCACCTACAGGCGACTGTTTATCATTGGTGAGTATGTTGGCACAACCACCAATATCGATCCCGGAATCATCTGGTAAATACCACTGCCCCTGATCGATGCTGGCAACACCTGGCATGATGCGCCGGGTGACCTTGGCTATGGTACGCATTCTTCCCCGGAGATTAAACACATATACCGCATCGCCATCATTAATATTTCTGTGGCTGGCATCTGTTGTGTTTATCCACAAGCAGTCATCCTCTAATTTTTTTATGGATTCGATGTTGTCGAACTGCGAGTTGGCCCTGGTTTTGGAATGGGGGCTGATAAGCTGAATGGGGTATTTTTCCGTTAAAGGGTCATCTGGTCCTTCCCAGGAAGCCATGTACGTTGGAATGGGCGGAACCTCTGAATCTTTCTTTTCAGCAAATTGATGGCTGTATATTTCGATTTTACCGGATGGGGTTGGAAACTGATGGCGTGCGGGGCACTCGATTTGATCCTTGAAAGCGATCCCAGGACGCGTCATGTTAAAATGGTGAACTTCATCAATTCTCAGGGTGTCGAGGTTTGGGAAGTCCGGCGCTGTGTCTAAAATGGTGCGCAGCCATTCCTCTTCAGCACAGTCGGTGTAGTTGTCAAGACCCATGCGCTGGGCGATTTCCGAGAAGATTTCCAGATCGGATTTTACACCATGGGGTGGTTCGAGTGCTTTTTGCATGTGAATGCAATAGGGCCCGCCGATAAAGGGCAGCCCGATATCTTCTCTTTCCAGAAAATGGCTTACCGGCAGGACAATATCCGCATATCTGGCAGTTGGCGTAAGGAAGAGTTCGTGGGTAACCACAACGTCCACTTTCATCAGGGCCTGTTTGCCTTTGTTCAGATTGAGGTTCTGGTTCAAGAGGTTGCAGCCGACAATGTATAGAAGCCTGCATGCAGACGGGCTGCTTGCTGGTTTAGGATCGAGCAGGGTATCATAAAGTTCGGTAAAATGAATCTTGTGATGTTCTGTTTCTGGAAATGGCAGGGCTTTTTCAATGAACCCGATATCCACATAATCGGGTCCGCCGGCAGAATGGCCGCCGGCAATGCCCGTATTTCCGGTGATGGCCGCAAGGGTGGATGCTGCCCGGTGAAACTGTTCGCCGTATGCGGTTCGGCCCGGCGCCCAGCCTGTCACGAGGGCGGCCGGTTTCTTCTCTGTATAGGCCCTGGCCAGGTCGATAATTGACTTGCCCGGCGTACCGCAGATGTTTTCGGCCCAAGCAGGATCTTTGGGAATCCCATCAACCTCTCCGAGCACATATTCGCTGAATTGATCGAAACCATGGGTGTGGGTTTCAATATATTGCTCATCCAGGCGGCTTTCCACAATCATGACATGGGCCATGGCAAGCAGCATGGCGGTATCTGTTCCAGGTTTTATTGGCAACCAATCATCAGCCAATGCCTGGCATGTCTGGCTTTGGCGGGGGTCCACACAAACAATCCTGGCCCCTTGTTTTTTAGCCTGTGCTAGATAGGGCATGGTGTCGGGGCCAAAGCGGGTCACCAGGGGGTTCCAGCCCCAGAGAATAATCAACCTGGACGACAAGAGGTTGTCGCGGGTGCTTCCCGTAACATCGGTTCCAAATGTGGCCAATGCGGACTGGAGTGCCCCCTCATAGGAAGGGTCCCCCCAGGTTGTGGTACATTCGCCGAGTAAACTGAAAAAGCGCTGGGTGACACCAGGGGTGTTGTGCAGGGTGGCCATGGAGCCGGTGTTGGTGATAAAGTACAGGGATTCGGTTCCAGACTGTGCCATGGCGTGCTGGATTTTTTCTGCAATCGTATCCAGGGCCTCGTCCCAGGAAATGGGTTTGAATGTGCCCTTCCCTCTTTTGCCTGTTTGCTTCATGGGCTGGGTGAGTCGGTCCGCATGGCTGCGCACTGCGGACTGGGCCAATCCCTTGGGACACGCTTTGAGATGCAGCCCTTTTTGATTTTCCGTGCTGATACGGGCGATCTCTCCATTGTGCAGGTGTACCTTGAGAAGGCAGCGGCTGCCGCAGTCGTAACTACACGTGGTTGTTATCGTATTTTCGGTACTATTGGGGGGGCTAGTCGTCATCGAGCAGAGCCTCTTTAGCGGCGCTTCAAGTCGGCAATCACCCGGCGGGCAGCATTGTACCCGGGCGCTCCGGACACACCGCCCCCTGGA
>Ga0180435_10007640_pt1 | contig 10279 bp, 8 predicted proteins | sample SS_ome_3_FD_132467 | JGI IMG/M metagenome (GOLD analysis project Ga0180435, IMG submission 132467) | Hypersaline lake sediment archaeal communities from the Salton Sea, California, USA - SS_3_S_1 metaG | ecosystem: Environmental > Aquatic > Non-marine Saline and Alkaline > Hypersaline > Sediment... | reverse complement strand
GCCGCTCACCTGGAAGTACCTCAAGACCAACGCTCTGGCGCAGGACTCCACCTGGGACCCCCTGGATCGAGGAGATGCCAACGCCTTCATCAAGGGCGGTATCCTGTTTGCGGAGTACATCGAGGGCAAGGGGTATCGCTGGGTACGCGACCTCACGACCTGGACACGCGACGACAACCTGGCCTTCTCCGAGGGCTCGGTTCGCGACATCGTGCGGTTCATGTCCTATGGATTGCGGACCTTCCTGGAAGATCGCTACACGGGCGTCAAGGCGGGCTCGTCGCAGGCAGCTTCTTCGACGCAGCCCAAGCCCACGGCGAATGCCGCCAGCATCAAGGACTCCGTTGCGGAGTACCTGGAGCAGCTGAAAAGCGAGAACCTCATCGTGGACAGCAGCGATGCTGCAGGCAACATCACGAACGCGTACCACAAGATCCGCGTGACGATCAGCGGGGACATCGCTCGCGTTCGTGTCGAGGTTTTCCCGGCAGTCGGGATCAACTTCCAGCTGACCGAAATCTTCTTGCAGCTGCCGACGCAGAGCGTGTAGGTAGCACGACAGTTTGAGGAGGAAATTATGGCTATCGCAATTCCAGCAATTGTGGACACTCTGATCACCAACCTGCGTGCCGAGTTGGAGCCCCATGTCACAGCGGCTACCAACACGGCAGCGTCTTCCCGCCCTCCGGTGGTGCAGGCCAACAGGATCGCGGACATCTTGTCCCTGCTGTCGGACCTGATCGTGTCGGGTACGCTGACCGGTGTGGGGGTGCACACCGCAGCGGACGCGACCAACAACGTCGCGGTGGCGGTGGCGGCGACCAACCTGGCTACCCTCCAGACGCTGCTCAACGCTCTGGCTGCCGGGACTGGTGAGGCGGGCGGTGGGTACGCTGCTCACCGAGTCATTGTGGGAGCGAGCGAGCACATCGGCGCAGACGCCACCAACGTTGTCACGGCAGCGGCTGCTTCGGACTTGCCAACGTCGATTGCGCTGGCGAATGATCTCAAGGCCCAGTTCAACGCTCACCTGCTGCTGAACGGGGTGACGGGTCACTATGGTCCTGAGCTGACCAACACGATCATTTCGCCCGACGCGACTGTGCTGGCGGACTGCATCACGCTGGCCAACGAGATGCTGACCAAGTACAACGCCCACCTCGCGAACATCTCGGCGGGCTCTGCTCGGTCGGTGATCGACAACGCGGCGTTCACCGGGGTCAACTCCCTGGTGGGCTCCACGATCACGTTCGACGCGGCAACGACCACTGTGGCGCTGCAGGGCGTGGTTGCCAAGGTGGTGGCGAACGGTGTCAACGACCTGAGGGTGGTGTCTACCACTGGTGGGGACCTCCCAGCCGTTCCGGCAGTTGGTGATGAGTTCGTGCTGACCTTCACCACCATCGACGCAGACATCACCGCGCTTCGTCAGGGCAAGAGCACCGGGGACACGGCCCCCAACCCCTACGGCCCGGGGCCAAGTATCGCCAACGCGGCGATCAAGATGCTGACCCAGCTGGGCGCGACGCTCCCCGACTACTTGACGGGCGCGACGGGCATTGCCAACGCGGAGCCCTTCGGGCTGATGAGCCCGCACGGTGCTGGCGACGGGGCGCATGGGCACGGCGGCGCTACGTTGATGGGCGACATCGCCTTGCGCGTACGCAACGCGGTGGCGGCGTACACAGTGCCAGCCTAGCGTAACCACTCTAGAATTGCTGCTTGACGGCAATTCTAGACTTGGCTACCATTACCTCAACTCCTGTAGTCCCACCAGGCGCAGGGTATAGGTCCCTCGGGGTTCGCCCCGGGGGGCCACTTTCCAGCGGCGTGCTCTGGAACTGACCAATTCCTACGGTCAACCTTCGGCCCGCCCAGCAGACTTAAAGATCAAATTCAACCCATTTAAGGGATAGGAGTGCACGATGCCACAGGTACCGAACGTAGGAACGCCGCAGGTCTTCTCTGGCCCGCGCGCTCGTTTTCGTCTGCAGGGCGTGACTGTCGCCTACGCAGGAGGCGTCTCCGGGGAAGAGACGATCGACTACGAGGCGGTGGACGTTCTTGATCTTATAACGGTAAAGGAGCATGTGCCGGTCGCATACAGAGCGACCCTCAACGCGCAGATCTTCCGCATCGTAGGCAATTCGCTCAAGAACCAGGGCGTGTTCCCCAAGCCGGATCAGATCATCACGGCAGAGGCTCTGACCGCTGCCATCGAGGACGCGGAGCTGACGGGGAAGACGATGGCCCTGTTCACGGGCGTCAGGACAGCGGCCCACACATTTGACGTGGCGGCACGCGGCCTGGTGACCGAGAACGTGAATTTCGTCGCGATCAAGATCACCGACGAGTCCGAGTCGGCGCTGGCGTAAGCTGCGTCGTAACCCAAGCCTGGTGAGGCTATAGGAGAGGTGTACCCATGGAACAAGGAAACCGAGTTCGACAAGCTCCTCAGGGAATCGTAGCTCCTGCATACGAGGGACCTCAGCCTGCTCATATGCAGCAGCAGGGGATGATCAGCACGCCCATTCCTCTGCAGCGGCAGTTCCTGGTCGACTGCAAGTCGGAGGTCGACGGGCAGCGCTACCAGGGGCAGTTCACTGTGCGCAAGCTGAGCGTCAAGGACATCGCGAAGATCGGTGTGCGGACGACTCAGCTGAACGGTGGGTTCCACCACGACCCGGAGAACCCCGGCAGTGGCATCCCGGCCGAGACCAACTTCATCAACCAGATGATCGCGTACCTGGAGGTAGCAGTCCTCCAGGCGCCTCACTGGTTCAACCTGGAAGAGATCTACGACGCTGATCTTCTGGGTGAGATTTTCCAGAAAGCGGCCGAGTTTGAGAACAACTTTTTTCGTACAGTCCGGGGGCAAAATGTCGCTCCCGGAAGCGGCCAAGATGATAGCAGCGGAGAGGGTGCGCAACCCGGGGCTGCTGGATTCGCTTCGCCAGTGGTGGGAGGAGAAGTACCGGATTCCCTGGAACCATGAGATGGTCCAGAGGATGACCCCTCTGGAACTGTTGATCTTATTTTGGGAGGATTATTACCATAAGAACCCCATCGACGCGAAGCGGACAGAGAGTGGGGAGGTGTTCTTCGAAACAGGCGATTCGCTCATCGACAAGTGGGAGCGCGAGATCGCTATGGGGCTGGAGCCTGACTTGTTAGAAGGCATGCCCCCGGAAGAGCGTGAACGAGAGGCAGCAGCCCTTGAGCGACTGCTGGCAAGGCAGGGCAAGATCGAACAGGCTGAAGCATCGATTGGAGAGGGATTCGAAGACGACTACACAGAGATGCTCGCTGCCGGGATGCCGCCTATACTTGGCTCTGCCGTACCTAGAAAGACTTTCGAGGAAGGCTGATGGCTGACAACAAAACCGAAGTCCTGATCGAACTTAAACTGCAGGTCAAGCAGCTTGAGAAAGACATCACGAGGCAGGAGGGTCGGTTTAAGACTTTCGCGAAGGCAATCGGAAAGGCCTTCAAAAGCGACAAGGTTAAAAAACTAGCCAAGGCCATCAAAGAGCTGACCGGGGTCCAGAAGGCCTCGGTCTCTTCGTTCGTCGCGGGTGAGCGCTCGAAGGAAACGGCCATCGAGCGGACCTCCAAAGCTATCCGCCAACAGCAGAAGGAAGCGAAGGAGGCGAAGAGCCTCCTGGACCGGCTGGGTCCAGGGGGTCGTTTCGTTGGAGGCTTGGGCGCAGGAATGGGGCTCGGAGCAGGCCGTCAGGCGGTCACCGCCAGGGGCTTGGGCGGAATGCTTGGTCGAGGGGTCACGTCCCTGGCGGGCGGGGCTGCAAGCTTCATCACGTCAGGCGCTGCAGCGGCCTACGGGCAGTACCAGGCCTACGGGCAGGCTCTGGGCGGGCTTGTGGGTCGAGGGACTGGCGCGCAGCTTAGAGGCGGTCTGAAGGCCGCTGGTGGGGTCGGAGGAGCAGGCCTCGGCTACGGTCCTATCGCGACCGCTCAGCAGGCTGCAGGGATAAGCCGGGCCACAGGCAACGTCGGCGCGGTCTACCGGGCTCAGCAGTTCAGCAGGGCTTTCGGGCTCGATGTGGGGGAAGCAGGTGGTTACATGGGCGCGATCCGCCAGGCCGGGTACGGCTTCGGCGGAATGGCCCGAGGCCCTGGCGGTGGGACACGCACAGTCGACACACGAGGCACGCGTGAGTTGACCAAGATCATGGAGGCGGGCCTGGTCTCCGGGTTGGAGAAAGCCCGTCTGCCCGAATTCTTGCAGGGCGTCTCCAACATCACTCAGCAGGTCGGCGGGCGGCTGGCAGGCGACGTCAACGTGGGAGGCATCGCTGGGTTCCAGGCGATGCTGGGGACCACGGGCAAGGCCGGAATGCAGGGCGCCCGGGGTGCCGCTGTGGCAGCCCAGCTGAACCAGGCGATCATGCGCCCAGGTGGCGGTGAGGCCGGGCAGGCGATGATGATGCAGGCCCTGGGCTTCGGCAAGCCTGGTGGGCAGCGCGGCTACTACGAAGCTCTCAAGATGCAGCAGGGCGGCATGGAGCGGCCTGAGTCGGTCATGGACATGTTCAACGAGGTCTACAGCCAGCTCGGACAACGAGGTGCTGGCGGAACGGCCTCAGTGAACCAGGAAGCCAACCTGGCGCTGTCGGAGATGACAGGACTGTCCCTGGACCAGGTCGAGACGTTGGGTGATCTGCTCAACAGCGGCAAGTCCCAAGAAGAGATCATGGCCGGTGTTAAGGAGCAGATGGAGAAGGCCGAGCCCGTCGAAAAACAAGCCCTCAAGGAGATGAAGAAAGGCTTTGGCGGCATGGTCTCCTACCTGGCTGGGATCGAAGCCAAGCAAATCGCCATCGGTGCCAAGTTCTCAAAGGTCTTCGAGCGCATCCAGCAACTGCAGTTGAAGGCTTTGTCCTTTGTTGCTGACTACGTCCCCAAGATCGAGCACTGGATCAAAGAAGCCTACGTTGCGCTGAAGGAGATCATCAATATTGGAGCAGTACAACTAAAAACAGGAGAGCAGCAAGCTTACAAGGAGATGATGGCTAAATCCCGTAAGGAGATGGAGGAGCTTTACGGGTCTGCGATGTCAGGATCAGTAGCTCAGCGCCTCAAGAACCTTCAACAGCAAGAAGCTGTTTTGAAGGCGCGCATTGGTAAACTGACGCTGGGCGCATTGCGCGGTGGCTCTATGGGCGGGGTCAACGCGCGAGCCACAAGCGCGATTGCTGGGATGTTCGGCGTAGGGGAAGGGGCCGAGACGCAGCAGGAGCGACGACGTGCTGCTATGGAACTGCGCCGAGAGATGGAGCGGATCAAGGCGCAGAAGAAGGTACTGTCTGAGCTAAGATCAACTGTTGGTCTGCACGGCAGGGGTGGGGACATCGAGAAACTACTTGACGTTTCGCAAGGAGAAGCTCTGGGGTACGGAGCTGCTCCAACTCGGCTGAAGCACCGACTTAAGATGGGTGCTATCTCACAACGTTTGACACGTACAGGAGCAGCAGGCGGTGCAGAGAGGGGCATGACCAAGGAGGAGCTACAGCAGGAGACCGGTCGGGGCTCTAGAGCAGGGCACGACGCGCGTACGACGAAGCCGAAGGTGACAGGTGGTGGGGGCAAGGGCGGCAAACGCAAGGCCACAGGCGGACGTCTCACGTTTTAGGATAAGATCACAATGTCTGACGAAGGCATCCCTCCGAGCGCATTTGGCGAATGGAACAACTTCGGGCTTCCCAAGCAGAAGACCCGTTGCAAGGTGTTGGTCCACTCCCACATCGTCGACAACGATCTTAAGGGAGTTGTCGACTGCTCGGTCGACGCGATTGCCTGCAATACGAGCAAGTCGATCAAGGGGGGCGGTGGAGCCCAGGTCACCTTGCTTCCCAGGCGCAACTACATCAACTACATCTTCCCCGATGACTGGGTGAACATCTACTTCAACACCAGCGACGGTAAAGGCTGGGTTCGGGTCTTCTTTGGTTTCGTCGATCGCGTCTCCAGGACGATCACGACAGCGGAGAATGGGCAGACGACTACACGCTACTCGATGGTCTGCTCGGACTTCACCAAGGCCTTCGATTCGACGCAGATCTACTTCAATCCCCATGTCGCAGACCGCGAGGATTTCGTCGGGAACTTCGCAGGCACCAAGAACCTCGCGGGCGCTGCGCTGCGCATGCGAGGCGTCACAGCGTTCGGCTCCCCCGCTGACCTGGTGATGAATCTGACCCACCTGCTGCTGGGCTTCAACGCCCAGTTCACCGTGCCTCCAAGGTACCCAGTCGACAACTCGATCCTGGGGCACAGCAGGAAGTTTCGTCGCAAATGGATCATGCAGCAGTTGCCTGCTGACGTGAAGAAGGCAATCGGTAACGAGAGGATCAAGGCCTGGCGCGACAGCCTGAAGGCAGAGACGGACACGATCGTCAAGAAGCTCCAGACGGATGACGCCTACCTCCGACAGGCGCTGGTCTACACGGATGACACCACCGACCCGTCAGGGAATCCGGATATTCAAAAGAAGATCGAAAGGCTGCGGGCCGTCAAGAACGTGAGCAGCTTTCTTGGTCTGGGCGCAGGGAAGGATGCAGACGCGTACCTCTCCCAGCTGGCCTATAAGGTAGTTGCCAAAGAGCAGGGCATTAGCCCAGACGTGATCAACAGCGAGGACGTCAAGAACGCGATCAACCTGGACGAGACGCTCTACACTGGCAAGAAGAGCCTGCTGGACCTCATCGATTTCTCGTTTGTGGAGTACGGGGCCATCGATGGTTCCTTGGTCTCGACTTCGATCTGGACGCAGCAAGGCTCTCTGTGGTCGATCATCAATGCCTACTCGAACAACATCATCAACGAGTTGTTCTGTGACCTCCGTCCCTTGGGACAGACCTACAAGCAGTACCCTTTGCAGGAGGGCGGCTACGCATTCGATCCTGATGAGCACAAGCTGAATGCACATACCATCGAATCTGATGGAGAACAGCTGGCTGCTAGCGAAGGCGTGCGCTTCGTGCCCGCGCTGGTCATGCGCGAATATCCTTTCAGCACCATCGAAGACATTGATGCGCACGGTGTGTCGATCTTCAAGAAGTATGTGAGCAAAATTCGCGTGGGAGCGATTTGGCACAAGGGCGCTAATCAACCAGGTCGTAAGATCAAGTTGATGAAGCCCCCGCTTAACGAAGTGGGGTCTCTGATCAACCCGGAGCTTGGGGCTCCCAAGCACCTGGACGTAGCTGTGATCAGTGTGCGCGACATCATCTCGGAGGAGATCGGTCGCAGCGACGCAGATACGGTGAACCTGATCGAGTTGTACAGCGACGGCATCTTCGGAAAACACATGAAGTTCTTGACCCAGGACGCCCAGCCGATCGTCAACCCTGTCTCGATCGCGCGCCATGGCCTGCGCGTGCGTACGTACAACACCAAGTTCGCGCGGTTCTCCAAGAAGCATAAGAACTTTGACGGAGTCGACAATTTCGGGACGCGGCGCAAGCTCATTCGCTGGGCATTGATGCTTGACCACTGGTATCAGCACAATGTTGAATACCTTAACGGGTCAATGCAAACACGGGGCCTCCCTGAGATCAGAGTGGGTTATCGCTTGGACGTCTACGAGCGTCGCGAGTCTTACTACGTCGAAGGAGTCAACCACAGTTGGGAATACCCTGGCCCCCTCACCACGGCGCTCACGCTCAGTCGAGGTCAACGAAATGATCCTTTCCCGGTATACGAGAAGCCTGCGCTGACGACGTTCGGCTCGCCCATAGGCGTGGGTCGACGTAATGACTCCAGGCTGGGTCAGTTCTTTAAGCAGGTCGATCCTTCTGCCGTGCTACGCGCCTTGAGCAGTGACGGCTCTGCCGAGTACGAAGAGGCTGTCGCAACAACAGACTCAAACCTGACAGACATTCCTGAGGACAACCAGGTAGGTCCGTCTTCTTTTTGGGGCTTGCGCAAAGGCACCTACATCATTGCTGGGGGGCAGGAATACCAGGCAGCACAGGCGAAGAGGAACGCTGAAACGTTGGGCGCTGCGACAGACGTGCTGCTCAAGGGGGTACTGCAGGCGAAGTCCTTCATCGCTTCTACGTCGATCGTCAAGGACGTGATCGCTGCACTCACCGGCAAGACAGACGCAAGTCAGCTGCAGCTGAAGGGTTCAGCGAGCGGCAGCCAGAGCAAGGGCTCAGGCGGCTCGGGGAGAAGTCAATGACGATTGATCCTGATGGCACTGTAGTCTCCTCGTCCCAGCATGATATCCCTCAGTTCGGGGTTGACCAAGACATGGCCATCCCCATGATCGGGATGGTGTTGTCCGTACAGCCTTCGGACGACAAGGGCAACCTGTCAGCATCTGTTGAGTCTGACCAGCGCGGGTATCGGCACGAAGCGACTGTCTTGATCACCAGCGCGGGAGACTCGGAGCCTTACCTTCTGCTGGAGAACGTGGTCATCCCACCTCGGGCAAGGTCCAACTACGACGATTATGATGAGGACTTGCCCTTGGGTGTTTCGGCTGCGCTAGACGGCAGCTCCATCACAGAGAACTGGGCTCGCGTCGACCCGTCACTGTTGGACGGGGACTACTGTGTGGTCAATTTCATTGGCGGCAATTTCGACAAACCCTTCATCCAGAATTGGTGGCCGCATCCCAAGAACAAGATCGACCCTGCTACAAGCGGACTGGCATGCTTAACCCAGTTTGACCCAACCAAGAAGCGCTCACGCGCGTTTCGGCGCGTGAACGGGGTGACCCGTACGGTGACCAAGGACGGGGACGTCTACGTCGACACGTCACAGGCAGGCTCGAAGCTCGACCTGTCCCAGAGCAAGGCGGTTAGAAAGGAGGTCACCAAGGGAGGCTCGGTCCAGGTCGACGTGAAGACCGGGCAGCAGCTGGAGCTGAATTGGAACCCCAAGGTCGAAGGGCTCAAGGCAGGGAGCAACTCGCAGAGCCAGTCCAGAGAACCTGATCTTCCGCACCTGGACCACGACAAGGCGACAAAGCCTCCCGAAGTACGCTCAGTGGATGACACGATCGTCCGTCTCAAGAAGCAAGAGGCCACGATTTCCACGGGCAAGATGGTGATCCGATGCCACGAGGAGGGCGGCGGGGACGGCTTCTTCATGGCCACCGGAGACGATGGAGTCATCATCGGGCAGGGTGGAGCGGGTGAGGTGCTTGCCTCGCTGTCGATCTCAGATGGTAAGATCGTTCTAAGCACTCCTGACGGCGACAACGTAGCGTTGTCCAGTGACCAGATCCTTGCCACAACCAAAAGCGGAGCAAGTGTCTCTCTGCAAGGAAGCTCCGCTGCGATCAACGCGGCGAGTGGCATTTCTCTTAACGGAGGCCTCGCAGGCAGTCCGATTGCTCTGGCCCCAGAACTGATCGCTGCTTTAAATGCGATGCTGGCGGTATTGAACACGTACCTCGGTAAGGTGGGGGAGGCAATGGACAAGCTTGGGCAGTCCGATGCTGGATCAGTGCCTGCGGGCTTAGTAGCAACGGCTACGCAGACGCTGCTGACGCCTCCGGTTGCTCTCACCTATACCAGCAAGTTGGTGACGGCGAAGTAGATGGCAAGCTGCGTTCCATCGTTGACGATCCCAGGGCTTCCGGCAATCCCGACGTTGCCGTCGATCCCCTCGTTCAACTTTCCCCCGAGCTTGCCTGGGCTCCCAAGCCTTCCCACGTTCGATCCTGACTTGCCTACGCCCAAGCTCCCCATACTCACAGTACCAGGCTTTCCGGCAATCCCTGCGCTGCCGTCGATTCCGTCTTTCAGCTTTCCCCCAAGTCTGCCGAGCTTCCCCTCGCTGCCGACTTTTGATCCTGACTTGCCTACACCCAAGTTCCCTACGCTCACGGTTCCAGCGTTCCCGGGCATACCGACGCTGCCGAGCATCCCGTCGTTCATGTTTCCTCCGAGCCTGCCGAGCTTCCTTACGTTCAGCTGCCCGGAGACCATCGCGGAGAACCTCTAATGGCCAAGTCGAACAGCCTTCTCCTGATCAATAAGGACACGCTGGTCAAGCCTGACCGACGGTACTGGGGCGTCACGGCGACAAACGTTGCCGAGCTGCGCATGATGTATTCCATCGGGTTGTGGGACCTGCAGACCAATTCGGTCATCTGGACGGAGAACCTGGACCCTGCGCAGCGCGGACGCGCGTGGTTCGAGTTCCCAACCCCGCCCTCCCAGTACGAGGTCTCGGAGCCTGCGGCTACGGTGATCACACCTACGCAAGATGGCGGGAAGTTCGTCGAGTCCCAGGGAAACATCTT
>Ga0180435_10007639_pt1 | contig 10279 bp, 10 predicted proteins | sample SS_ome_3_FD_132467 | JGI IMG/M metagenome (GOLD analysis project Ga0180435, IMG submission 132467) | Hypersaline lake sediment archaeal communities from the Salton Sea, California, USA - SS_3_S_1 metaG | ecosystem: Environmental > Aquatic > Non-marine Saline and Alkaline > Hypersaline >... | reverse complement strand
CGATGTCTGGAGTCTCAACGGAACCCACCTCCCCAAGATCTCGCTTGCCCGCGATGGCGAGGTGGTGACGGCCGAAGGTGCCACGGTGGAGAGCGGCGTCACCGTCGTCGTCGCCGGATCGGCGTTGTTCACCACACAGGATGACGCGGGTGGTGAGTTTCTCATCGAGGAGGAGCGGCTCGTCCAGCGGCGGCGGTTGAATGTCCCGGCAGGAGGCGAGATCTCCGTCGACACGGTGGCTGCCGTGGCTTCCTCAAATGACGGTCCCGAGCCGCGGGCCACAGTGACCCACCTGGTACAAGAAGCAGCAGGCGTCGGCTACGAAGGGTTAAGAGAGGCTTCGCGTCGGCGCTGGGCCAGCATCTGGGGCGACATGGACGTACAGATTGCCGGGCAGCCGGTCGACCAGGCCGCGCTTCGCTTCAACGCCTATCACAACCTCATCTGCACTCCGAGCCACACCGACCATCTCCCCATTGGCGCGCGCGGCCTCTCGTGTCAGGCCTACCAGGGGTCCGCCTTCTGGGATCAGGAGATCTACAACCTGCCCGCCTTTCTGTACACGCAACCGGACATTGCGCGAAACATCCTCACCTACCGGCACAACACACTCGATGGGGCAAGGCGAAAGGCGGCGCGACTCGGCTACGACGGGGCGTACTTCGCGTGGATCTCCGGCATCACCGGGGATGAGCTGTGCCCGGACTTCTTCTTCAAGGATGTGCTCACCGGCCGTCCGATCCGGAACCACTTCAACGTATGGCAAATGCACGTTGCCCCGGACATTGTCACCACCATTGCCCAATACGTCGCAGTAACCGACGACGTCGAATACCTGATCGGACACGGTGCAGAAATTGCCTTCGAAGTAGCTCGATTCCTGCGGTCGTTTGTCCGCTACAACGATTGGAAGGGGGTCTATCACTGCATCCGGCTGCTCGGTCCCGACGAATGGCACGAGAACGTCGATGACAACGCCTTCACCAACTACCAGACCCACGCCGCCCTCTCCTTTGCCATCGATACGTACGAGAGGCTCAGCGCCGATCACCCCGCGGCCTCGGCGGAGCTATCCACCAGAATCGGCTTGACGGTTGATGAGGTGGACGGCTGGCGACGAGTCCGCGACCGCCTCTTCCTGCCGGAACCGGATGAGACGAGCCACCTGATCGAGCAATTCGACGGCTTCTTTGCGCTGGAAGACGTCGGGCCGGACGAGTTGCGGCAGCGCTTGCTCGATCCGGAGGAGTATTGGGGATGGCCGAACGGCGTCGCCGTCCACACCCAGGTCTCCAAGCAGGCCGACATAGCAATGCTTCTCTGGCTGCACGCGGACAAATTCGATGACGCTACTTCGCGTAGGAACCTCGAGTACTACGAGGCTCGCTGTTCGCACAACTCGTCACTCAGCCACGCGGCTCACGGCATGGTCGCAGCACATCTCGGAGAACCTGACGTGGCGCTCGATCACTTCCGAGCTACGGCGATGATCGATCTTCTCAACACGAACCATCCGGTCGTCGGGGGCACCTTCATCGGCGGAATTCATACCGCGGCATGCGGTGGTACATACCAGCTCGCAGTGCAAGGACTCGGAGGTCTGGGATTCGCCGATGGTACGTTGACTATCGACCCGGCACTGCCCTCGACGTGGAAGTCGCTTTCATATCCGGTGCGGTGGCGTGGGCTGCGGGTGCAGGTTGCAGTCGACCATGGAGGGGTAACGGTCAGCGCCGATGCCGCCAATCGTGAGGCCCTACCGATCCTCATCGCCGGTGAGCCCGTGACGGTGCAACCGGGGCGACAAATTCGTTCCTGAGGCGGCCTGTGCTGTCTGTCCGCACCGGGCCCGGGCCGCAGCTGCTCGGGTCGTTCGACCTCTCAAGCAACCGCGTCTGCAATGGCTTCGAGATGCGCAACAGCGGGTCAGCCGCATTCGCCGACCCGAGCTTTCGGACCTATTCTCCGCAGGCTGATGGATGCAGCAGCACACTCCCCGTCATCAGATCGATTCGAGGGCCTGAAGCTAGAGGGTCGACCCCTGGCGACCAGCGAGATTCGCTGGTTCGCCTCTGGACCACCTCCGGCCCCTGTCGTCGCGTGGTTCTCCGAGCGGGGTCGGGCTGCCTTCGTCGAGCTGCGTCGAGATGCCTACCGCATCGGTCCGGATTACGGAGTCGGCCTCAAGCGGCGTGACCACGGCCCGCTGGAGCTCAAGCGCAGGCACGGGATCTCACCGCGGCGGGAGTTCGTTGCTGGACTCGCCGGAGGAATCGAAGAATGGCGCAAGGACGGCCTGGAAGAGCCTCTTGACGCAACAGGATGGCAGTGGTCCCTGGTCGACAAGGTAGTGCTGACCCGCACCTTTGCTCGGGAAGAATCGGGGTCGGTCGTAGAGATCGGGCATGCCGGCCAGCAATCGTCGGGTTGCGATATCGAACTGGCGACCGTTACGGTTGGCTCCACGGTGGCCTGGACGTTCGCCCTCGAGGCATGGGGAGAGCCCGATGCTCGTCGCGACCTCCTCGCGTCGTCGCTCTCTGCGCTCTTCGATCTGTTGCCGCCTGCTCCGCCCCAGTTCTTTCCTGCCCTCCATGCCGACATGGGCTACCCGGAATGGCTCGTGACCACAGTCTGGAAAGAGGATTTCGTCGCCAGCCAATAGCAACGACTCGGCTGTGAAGCACCGCTTCATTGTGTTTCAAATCGACCGACAGAAGACACTATGAGACGAGGTGCAACGAAATCAGTAGCGAGACTGCGAGCGCGCAGCCAGAAAGCACACGACGCACGAGGCAACAAGCGTTTGGCCGAGATGTCGGCTCGCATCGATGCCGCTCGCAATTCGTCATTCACCCGAAGACCGGTCTTCGACAAGACTCTCGACGTCACCGCTTACGAGTTGGTGCTCGGCGACGGCCCCGTCGCCGAGGTCAAGGTCGACAATGCTACGGGGAAGCTGGTGCTCAACGAGGTCGTGGAACTCGACTTCGAGCAGATCAGAGACGGCAAGCGGATCCAGCTGACGGTGAAGCCGTCGTTCTTCGAACTGGAGCTTCCGCCCCAGCTAGGCCCCGGAAATGTCACGTTGGTGCTCAGCTCCGGTGTCGATGACTCGCCAGCGGTGGTCTCCTCGCTCGAGTACGTCCGGGCTATCGGATATCACATCGTTCTCGACGACATGGTGGCGAATCCCGACCTCCGCCACCTGGTCCGATTTGCTCAGGCCATCAAGGTTAACTTCGGCCAGGAGATCGGGCTTTCTCTCGAGAAGCAGATAGGCATCCTCAAGAGTGCTGGAGTCGAACTGATCGCCGACCGAATCCAGAGCTATGACGAGTTGCGCAGTGCTTCACATCAGGGTTTCACGCAGTTCCAGGGCACGTTCTTGAGTCGCCCTGATGCGTTTCGCGAGACTCGGGCTCCGGCGGCACAAATTGCAGCCCTCGAGTTGATCACGCTGCTCCAAAACCCAGAGGCAGATATCAACGAGATCGCCGAGGTGATTCGCCGCGACGTGTCATTGAGCTATCGGATCTTGAAGGTGGTCAACTCTGCCCAATACTCGCTGCAACGTCCGCTCGGGTCGATCGAGGAAGCCATCATGCTGGTCGGCACGAAGCAGATCGTTGAGTGGGTCGGGATGATGAGCATGGCCGGCCTCAACGACAAACCGAGCGAACTCACCAGGGTCGCCATGGTTAGGGCCGGGGTCTGCGAGACTCTCGCCGGGCGATTGGGTCGCCAGGACGTGCAGCGCTTCCACTTGGCTGGTTTGTTCTCGGTTATCGAGGCTTTGCTCGATGTGCCGGCCGAAAAGGCACTGCAAGACCTGCCGCTGTCAACCGAGATCGTCGACGCCATCCTGGCGTTTGGTGGGACGATGGGCGAGGTGCTCGAGGGAGTCATTGCCTACGAAGAGGGCGACTGGGATAGGGCTCACATCCTCGGCATCACCGACGATGCTATTGCCTCCGCATTCGTAGCCGCCACAGTGGAAACCGACCGGGCCTGGGAACGCGTCAACGGCAGCTGACGGAGACGGGGATCCCTAGTTACTACCCGGCCCGTAGCACTCAGTAGCCTGGGCGGGGTCGTACAGATAGTCCCTGAGTTCGACGACTTTCCCGCCCTTCACTGTGAGCCGGGTTACGCCGTCCATCGTCATCGGCTCCCCTGACTCGGATGTGGTGGATTGTGTCCATTCGATGATGACGTTGTTGCTCGCGCTCAAAGAACCGATGTTCTCGACTGCAACGTGTCGCAGTTCGAAATCCACGTGGTCTTTCATTTCGAACCATTTGACCATGCGTTGGTGGATTGTGTCTTTGCCCTGATACACGCCGCTCAGCGCGCTGGTGCCCGGATAGTCCATAACTGCGTTGTCGGAGAGTCCGGCAACCGACTTGTCCGCGTCGCGGCTGTTGATGACTCCGAAAGCTTGGCGAGCGGCCCGCTTCACCAGTATTGCTCCCAGCATGACTGCTCCTTCTGAGTAGGTCGATAGTTACAGGTGCGCTCGATCCCTAACTCAAGTGTACGAAGCGAAGCGGCCAGTTGCCCTGAATCGTGTCCGACCCGCGCGATAGGCTGGAATCAGCAGAGGTGATCATGTCTCGCGCATTTGAACTAGAAGATCCGGCACCGGTAGAGCGTCGTCCTTTGCGGGGTGTAGACCGTCTCGACTTTGCTCCCGCCCCCGGGGAGGTAGCTATCGACGTAGCGGCGTGCGCGGTGTGCCGCACCGACCTGCAGATCATCGAAGGCGACCTGGGTGCCCGCCGCCTTCCCGTAGTCCCCGGTCATCAGGCCGTCGGTCGGATCCGGGCCGTGGGGGACGGCGTCACAGATTGGCAACCCGGCAATCGAGTTGGAGTTGCCTGGCTCGGCGGCGCCTGCGGCGAGTGTGACCTCTGTCGGTCGGGTCGAGAGAACCTGTGCGCCCGGGCTGAGTTCACCGGATGGGACCGCGACGGCGGATTCGCCGAAAGCATGACCGCCCGCGCCGATTTCGTGTTCTCCATTCCTGCCGGTTTCGCCGACACCGAGGCCGCTCCGCTGCTGTGCGGCGGCATCATCGGCTATCGAGCACTTCGCCAATCAGGCATCCGGCCGGGCGGCAAACTGGGGCTATACGGCTTTGGCGCCTCGGCGCTACTTGCGTTCCAGGTGGCCCGGCACTGGGGCTGCGAGGTGTTTGTGGCAACCCGTTCACGCACCGAGCAGCAAAGGGCGCTCGAAATGGGAGCAGCGTGGGCAGGTTCCTACCACGATCAGCCTCCCACCGGCCTCGAGGCTGCGGTCACCTTCGCCCCGGTCGGGTACGTCGTTATCGAAGCGCTCAAGGCGATCAAGCCCGGGGCGACGGTGGCCATCAATGCCATCCATCTCGATACCGTCCCGGAGTTTCCCTACGAGTTGCTCTGGATGGAGCGTGGAGTCCGCAGCGTGGCCAACTTCACCAGACAGGACGCCACCGAATTTCTCGCCCTGGCAGCTGATATCCCAATCGTGACCGTCACCGACCGCTATCCGCTGCGCGACGTGAACATCGCCCTGGGTCGGCTCAAGGCCGGCGAGGTCGACGGGGCGGCGGTGCTCACCATTTAGGGCCGACTGATCCGCTCGAGAACAGCAGCTGCGATCTTGTCCCGCTCCCGGTCGAGGAGCGCCATATGCAGGGAGTCCTCCAGCCAGACGAGTTCCGATTGTGCCCCGAGCAGGCGATGGAGGATGTTTGCCGAGCGGGGATCGACGGTTTCATCGGTGCGAGACTGAATTACCAGTGAGGGGATCGCCAATCGACGCGCGGCTACAACCGCACGACCCATGAGGGCCAATAAACCACCGGCCGTGGAGGTGTAGAAACCGGGATAGGTGAGCCAATAGGGACGCACCTCCTCGTCGAGGTCCGGGATATCTTGGTCCGGCCACTCCACCTTTCTCACGAAGAAGCGCACGATCGGTGCTGCATACAGGGTCTTGTTTCTCACGAGCAGCGGACTGTTGATGGTTGTCACCGTCGCTGCTCCCACTTCGGCTGCCAGCACCAGAGAGATGAGTCCACCCATCGACAGACCGGCGAGGTGAATCCGACTGTGATCGGCTACGTCATCGGCCGCGCGGCGCGCCGAGGCGACCCAATCCCGTGCGCCGGTGGTTGCCATGTCCTCCATCGAGGTGCCGTGCCCCGCCAAGCGTGGCACCGTCACCGTGAAGCCGGTCGAGTTGAGTTCCGCCGCCAATGGGCGGAAATGGGCCGGATTGCCGGTGTGGCCGTGGACGAGCACGACGGCCTCTCCGTTGTGGCCATCGAGACGAAATGCGGCGGCAAGCGGATCCATCAGGTCAGGCATTAGTGCGCTCCAGGACCGCCTTCTCGTTGTAGCGGGCGAATACGATTGCGGCAATCAGGCAGAGCAAGAAGCCGACCAGACCGGAGAGACGGACGCCGAGGTCGTCTCCGACATCCCGGCCCAAGGTGGTCAGCATGGCAAAGGAGACAACACCAAACGTCTGCCCAAACTTCTGCATCAGAGTTCGGGACGCAAAGAACATGCCCTCGCGTTGCTCACCGGTACGGATCGCATCCTCCTCCGCAATATCGGCCAGAACAGCATTAGGCAGGACACCGAGGAAAGCCAGCGGTACGGCCAGCAGCAGTATTAGCAAGTACGCCTGAGCGGCGGGGGCGAAAGACAGAGTGCCGAGCAGGGGGACGCCGAGGAATACCATCGCCATCCAGACGAACGCACCGACCATCAGCGGCTTCTTGCCGAGTCGGCGAGCCAGCCAGTTCACCAGTGGGTAGAAGAGGAACGAAACCACCACCATCAGAGCCAGCAGGGTTGCTACCAACTCCTCTTCCTCCTCGAGCAGCACCGTGACGTAGAACAGCAAGCCGGTCTGCACGATGGTCAGCCCGGTGAAGTAGGCAAAGTCGGAGACGACGAACTTGCGAAATGCTGAGTTGGCGAATGTAGCCCGTACTGCCGGCCCCAACGGGATGCTGCTCGGCCGGCTATCGGTATACCGCTTCTCGTCGAGCGCAACCACCGGCACGTACATGCAGATGACGGCGAGTGCCGCCAGACCCGCTACCGCCAGCTGGAACGATCGCAGGGGAGTGAGCCCGGAAGCGCCCTCGATTGCTCCGGCAATAGCCGGGGTCAGGCCGGCCAGGATGATTCCGAGCGCAAACGTTATTGAGATCCATGTGCTCAGGTTGAGCCGCTCGCGCGCAGTGTGCCCCATCTCCGGTAGCAGCGCGAAGTAAGGGGTCACATACACCGTGAGGAAGACGTAGAACAGCGCCTGGAATACTGCCACCCAGGCGATATTCCAGCCCGACTCAGTCGAGGTCGGCGGAAGGAACATGAGGACGAGAAACAGTGCGGCCGGGAGAGCCCCCCTGGTCATAAATGGGACCCGGCGACCCCGAGGGTTCTTGGAGCGATCGCTCAGCCCGGCGATCCACGGGTCGGTAACCGCATCGAGCAGCCGTCCCGAAGCCGCAATGAGGGTGATTGCATTGAGGAATCCGAAGAAAGTCACCCCCGTGATCAGCTGGGGTAGGTCGGCGCTGTCGGGTGGCAGATAGAAGTACACCAGCGCCACGCCGACGATATTCACCAGCGTTGACCAACCGAGCTGCCCGGTGGCGTAGGCGAGTTGCTTCGATAGGGGGAGGGTCTCAGCTTGCATGTCGACGGAGTGTAGGAGTCGGTCATCCGGTTTTCGGTTACCAGTCAAGACTGCCACCGATCGCTATCTGGTACGCGACGTCAACGTTGCCTTGGGCCGCTCCCAGCCAGTGAAGTCTACGGTTCGGCAGTGCTCATCACCTGGTGCCCGCTCGCTCTCATCGGGAATGCGGGGATGTAGTAAGTCCACGCTGATGCAACGCAAGAGCACCGATCAAGAGTGCCGGCACCAGTGCAAACGCATACTGGATCGAGATCACCCGGTCGAGCATCCCGAGTACGGTCGGCGTGATCGTAATCGCTACTCCCGAGGCATACGCCGCCAGGGCGATCAGACGTTCCTCAGGAAGCGCCGGATCGTCCAGGAGTCGAGCCAGCGATAGCGGATAGAGCAGAGCGATGCCAAAGCCGGCCACGAACAGCGCTGCAACGAGGGCAACAATCCCAAGGTCGAGAATCACAGAAGCGGCGCCAACACTGGCAACGATCACCGACAGCTGCATCGGGCGGAGGCGGCCGATCGATCGCGGCCCGAGGAACCTGCCCACGGCCATACCGATGGCAAATGCGGCGGCAAGACCGCTGGCGACGTCGTCCGCCGCACCGGCGTCCACCAGCCGAGCTGCTCCCCAGGTCCAGAAGAAGAACTCTCCTGCTACCGACAAAACGATGACCAGCCACCGTCGCCGGGTGTCCCCGGTCATGTTGGTCCCGGTCGCAGACGGCACACTGACCGGGCGATCGATTCCCAATCCTTCGGCTGCGGAGAGCGGGCGCGCCGCCATCGGCACCAGCCACAGCAGGGGCACTGCGACGGCGATTCGGCCCGTAGTGACCACCTGGTCGACCAGAGCGATTGCGCCCGGCGCGAGCAATCCGGCAATGCTCGAGGTGCCCACTACCACCGCAAGCCGGCGGGCCCGCTCATCGGTGCCAAGCAGGGCAGGAGTAGCGATGAGCAGTGCCGAGCAACCGGCTCCTTGAAGCAAGCCGCCGAGAACAAGGATCGGAACAGAACTGCCAAAGGCAAGGCACACCACGCCGCCTGAGACCAACACCGAGCCGATCCGTGTCACCGGTTCGACGCCGTAGCTCAGGATGCGGCGCCCCAGGAAGCCGGCGAAGAGGAGACCGAAGCCGAACGCCGACCCGAGCCAGGACAACTCGTAGCGGAGAACGTCGAGATCCCTGGCGCCCAGCACGAGCACCGGGCCCAGTCCACCAATGCACCATCCGATCGCGGCCTGAATGGCGACAGCGTGTGGGTCGCGAAGGAGGCGGTAGAGGACCACGAGCCGAGTGTAGGGAGCCACCGTGTTCGTGGGCGATCCGGCCGGGCCATCCGGCACCCGACGCGGTCTCGTACTAGAGAAGAAAGGAGCGTTCCATGACAACCCCCCGTACTGCGTCATTCACAGATCTGTCGAGCTTCCACCGCACCAAGCTCGTATTCATGGCCGCCGCATTTGTGTCATTTCTGCTGTCGGTTTCTCTTTGGTTCCTCGTCGATCGCGAGCTGGGCCTTTTTGTCGGCCTCTGGGTACCGGCGATTCACTCGCTGGGTACGCTGGTCCTGACGGGCGAAGACTCATGAGCGAGATCGCAATCTTCGTCTTCGGCTCGGTGATCTTCATGATCACCACATGGGCCACATTTGCTTTTGGGCTTCGCCGGATGGGCGAGATCCAGGCGAAGGAATTGGAATTAGCCGACCGGACTGCCGTTCCCCGGGAGAGCGGATTGACCGAGATCCATATCGAACGCAGAACCGCCCGGAAGCGAGGTCCGGCAAGTTGATTTCTCGTGAGATTTCGCTGGACGGCCGCAGGGTCTTGGTACTCGGCGGGTCGGGCGTGCTCGGCGGACTGATCGCAACGGAGCTCTATCGCAATGGCGCTCGTCTGGTGCTGGCCGGGCGGGATGCGGAACGACTCCACCATCGTGCCTCGTCCATCTCAGCCGACGTTCAGTCTGTCCTCTTTGATCTGCGTCAGCGCGCTCACGCCGAGCATGTCGTCCAGACAGCAGTAGCAATGCTGGGCGGGCTCGATGGAGTCGTCAACGCCGCAGGAGTTGTGGCTTTCGGAGCCCACGACACGATTGGCGCAGCGGCGCTCGACGAGCTGTTCGCCGTCGACCTGGTTGGTCCGCTGCAGGTTTTCAGCTCTGCACTGGCGCACATGGAGCAAGGCTTCCTGGTCAATATCTCCGGCGTGGTCGCCGAACAGCCTATGGCCGGGATGGCGGCATACTCCGCCGCCAAGGCCGGCCTGAGTGCAGCAACCCTCGCTCTCGGACGGGAGCTACGCCGGCGCGGCATCCACGTTCTCGACGCCCGTCCCCCGCATACCGAGACGGGTCTGGCGACACGGCCCATATCGGGCCGCGCGCCCAAAATGCCTCCCGGGCTCGATCCGGAACTCGTTGCCAACACGATCGTCGCCGGGTTGGTTGGCGGTCGGCGGGAGCTGCCTGCCTCTGCATTTGCTGAATAGGCAATGCTGCTCATCCACTTTGCTGCGACCTGGTTCATGGTTGGGCTCATCTGGTTCATCCAGGTAGTGCACTATCCACTT
>Ga0180435_10007638_pt1 | contig 10279 bp, 6 predicted proteins | sample SS_ome_3_FD_132467 | JGI IMG/M metagenome (GOLD analysis project Ga0180435, IMG submission 132467) | Hypersaline lake sediment archaeal communities from the Salton Sea, California, USA - SS_3_S_1 metaG | ecosystem: Environmental > Aquatic > Non-marine Saline and Alkaline > Hypersaline > Sediment... | reverse complement strand
GAAGACCATGGCAACAAGTCCAACAAGATCGCCCCGACCCCGCCGGACGAGTCGATCTACGATCTGCAAGAGGAGCTCACGCCGGACTTCACCGCGAACCACGTCTTCAGCATCAATGACGTGCTCGGTGGCTTCCACGGTCAAACCGTGGGTGATGGAGGCGACTTCATCAACTACGACAAGACCAAGACCGACAAGGAAGGCAACGTGCTCTATGCGGTTGACAACGAGTTCGGCTTCCACGTGACCGACTTCATCGGTGCGGTTCAAAAGGATCAGGAAAATCCGGAGGACTGGGACTACGGTGAAGGTTGGGCGGCCAACCTGCTTGTGGACGGCGAACATGCCGGTCTGCTTGTGAGCAATGCCAAGACGGCCAAGTTCAACACGCCGAACGTTCTGGGCACCTGGCTGGTCGGCATGGGCGGCAGCGCCGTCAAGGCCTCGACCGAGCACTACACGGTGATGCAGAAGATCCTCTCGGACCAGGCCTATCCGGGCGATCCCGACGCGCTTCTTCCGCTCGACGACGATCTCCGGATCATCGACTACAAGATCGCAGTCGACCCGGAAACCGGCGAAGAGACTGGGCAACCGGAACTCGACGGTGAAGGCAACATGGTCGAAGGCGCGATGCACAATGCCTACGTCAAGGAACTGCTGCAGGCGTTCCTCAATGGCGAGGGCACCGGGGCAATCGACTTCAACCGGGACGGTACTGCCACTGCCTACGAGACCGAAGAGCTGCCTTGGGTGTTCGACGGCGTCACTCGCGATGTGTTGACCGTAGACCTCGGGGATGACGGTACCATCGACTATGTCGACGGCAACCTGAACGGCTTCGGCACCTATGGCATCGCCGACGTCCTTGAGCCGAACGAAAGCTCGGCCATCGAGAACATCGCCTATGGTGATGACTACTCGGTGACCCTCAAGGACGACGGCAAGCTGCTCTTCCGTTGGGGCAACCTGTGGAAACGCCCGAACGACATGCGGATGAGCGTAACCATGGATCTGCCGGACGACTGGACGGATACCGAGGGCGGCCTCAGGAAGCTCTACAAGGTGACGGACGCCGAGTTGATCGTGAACCACACGGTCACGAACAACCCGAACGACCAGATCCGGCCAGAGGACCATGAGAACGAAGCCGCGATCGGGCATCTGCCAACCTTCGAAGTGGTGGATGGCAAATGGGTCTCGACCAATGGGTACTACGCGGGTGACGGCACCTACTACGCACCTGATACGGTTCTCAGAGATCCGGAACTCGTCGAGAAACTCGATGGCTCCTTGCTCGAAGAGCTTGGCCTGGTGTCGAGCGACCATGAAGAGGGCTTCACCAACGAGTGGTACACCACGATGGATCGTGAACCCTTCGTCGCCGTCTACGACGAGAACGGCGATTACGTGGTCGGTCCGCGCTTCCGGCTGCAGCCTGACAAATACGGTCAGGACCTGCCGGGCGTGATCATCCCGCAAGACCCGGCCGAGCCGCTGCCGGTGCGTAACGGCGAGGAGAAATACGAGGTCGGTCTCGATACCACGACCGTTCTCAACCTCCTCGACTGGAACGGCCCGTCGCCGCTAAGCCTGTCGGCTGGCTGGCTGAATGACGTTGGCGTGGCACAGGAAGTCTCCGGCAACGGCCTGATGATGACCAACGGCTTCGACGTCGCCTTCTACGTCAAGGGCGACCAGAACCCGGTCAAGCTCTACGATGCAGAGCTGCGGTTGAGCTACGAGGCGGTCACGATCCATGACTACGGTGCCGATGACATCGAAGGCACCCCGGGTGACGACGCCCTGGTCGGCCAAGGCGGCAACACCTTCGAAGGTGGTGCCGGCGCCGACATCTTCCTGCTCGGCTACGGCGAGACCGACGCGTCGCTGATCGGTCACAACACGATCACCGACTTCAGCTTCGAAGAAGGCGACGCGGTTGGGTTCGTCGGCTACGGCCTCGATCCGGACAACTACAACATCCACATCACGCAGGAAGTTGTGTTCAACACCGGCCTCAATGCCAACGAACTTGAGCTCACTCTCGACGGTTCGCACGTTGCGACCCTGACCGGGCTTGAGACGTTCCTTGAAGCGGACGAGTTCTACTTCGCATGACCCCCGCTTCGGGATGGGGGCCGGGACACACGTCCCGGCCCCCATTTTTGTGCCCTGCCCCGCCGGTCGCGCCCGGCCGGGCGTTACTCCTCGCGGAAGGCGCGGTCGAAATAGACCGCGAGCGGTTTCAGCAGATACGACAGCGGCGTGCGGTCGCGGGTGCGCAGGTAGGCTTCCACCGGCATCCCCGGCAAGAGCTCCACATCCGGCAGTTCCGCGAGCACCGAAAGATCGGGCCGGATGATCGCCTCGTAATAAGTCATCTGCGTCGCCTGGTCCTGCAGCGCGTCGGGCGAGACCCGCAGCACCTCGCCGGGCAGTTCCGGCGTGGTGCGCCGGTCGTAGGTGTTGAGCCGGAGCGACACCGGCTGGCCCGGGAACACCTGGTCGATATGTACCGGGTCGATCTGGACCGACACCTGCATCGGCTGGCCTTTCGGCACCACGTACATCATCGGCTCGCCCGGCTGGATCACCGCGCGCACCGCAAACACCGCGCTGCCGAACACCACCCCATCGGACGGGCTGCGCACCTCGAGGCGAGACAGCTTCTCGTTCAAGCTGAGCCGGCGCTCCTCGAGTTCGATCTCGCTGTATTGCAGGTCGCGCAGCCGGGTGATCGCGTCTTCGCGCCGCGAGTTGGTGAGCCGCAGCGCCTGCACGGCCAGTTCGGAGATCCGCGCGCGGTTCTCGGCCACCTGCGACGTGAGCCGCCCGATATCGCCCTGCAACCCGGCTTGGTCGCGCTGCACCTCGAACAGATCGTTGATCGGCAGAAGCCCCTGCTCGAACAGCCGCTGCTTGTTCTCGAGATTGCGCTCGACCAGTTCAAGCTGGGTTTCCAGCGCCGCGACCTGCGCCATGGTGCCCTCGATCTGGTTGTCGATCTGGATCTTCTGTTCCTCGATCTGTTCAAGCTCGCGCGCCAATGCGGTCCGGCGCGCGTCGAACAGGGATTTCTGCCCTTCGGTCTGGCCGCGCACCCAGTCCGGGTCGAGGTTGTCGAACCGCTCGATGGCGGATTCATCGATCGCCTCGGCGCCGTCGCGCTCGGCGATCAGGCGGGCCTTGCGTGCCGCGATCTCGAGGAGCTGCCGCTCGACGATCGCGCGTTCGAGCAACAGGAAGGTGCCATCGAGCCGCAGCACCACGTCGCCCGCGGCAACCGTATCGCCCTCGCGGGCAAGGATTTCGCCCACCACGCCGCCATCGGGGTGCTGGATGACCTGCCGTTCGCTCTCGACCTTCACCGCGCCCATGGCCACGACCGCACCGGAGATGTTGGTCAGCGCACTCCAGGCCCCGAGCCCCCCCACCAGCACGAGCGTTGCGAGCCCGCCGATCCACAGCGGCCGACGGGCATTGGGAAGACGGTCGGCGCTCATGTCCCGGCCTCCGTCGGACTGGGCGCATCGGCGGCCCGGGCGCCGTCCATCGCGCGCTGAACATCCGGGGCGTTCTTCATCATCGCACCGATGATCTCATCGCGCGGGCCCAATGCGAGCTGCTTGCCGCCCTCGATCACCAGGAGCCGGTCGCAGCCGGCGATGGCCGAGGGCCGGTGGGTCATGATCAGCACCGACTTCCCGGCCCGCTTCATGTCTTCAACCACCGCGTTGAGCGCCTCCGAGCCCTCGGCATCCAGCGCCGAGTTCGGCTCGTCGAGCACCAGCAAAACCGGATCGTTGTAGAGCGCGCGCGCAAGCGCGAGGCGCTGACGCTGGCCACCCGAGAGCATCGCCGAGCCTTCGATCATCGGCGTGTCGTAGCCATTCGGCAGCTTCAGCACAATCTCGTGCACACGCGCGAGCTTGGCGGCGGCCACGACCCGTTCGTCGTCGGGCTCCAGCTCCATCTGGGCGATGTTTTCCGCCACCGTCCCGTCGAAAAAGCGCACGTCCTGCGGCAGGCTGCCGATGTGCTTGCCGAGCCGCTCGGGCCCGTATTGATCGAGCGTCGCTCCGGCCAGGCGCACCTCGCCGACGGTGGGCTGCACCAGCCCCTGGATCACCCGGGCGAGGCTCGTCTTGCCCGCGCCGCTCTTGCCGAGAATGCCAAGCGCCTCGCCCGGGTTCAGTTCGAAATTGATGCCCATCAGAATCGGCGGCGCCGTGCCGAGCCCGCGCATGCCCACGCCGCTCACGGCGAGCCGGGCCTCGGGCACCGGGAGTTCGGTCGGCGTCGCACGCACCGGGACCGACTTCAGGAAGTCGCCAAGGCTCTGCCAGCCGGTGCGGGCGCGCTGGATCATCGGCCACTGGCCGAGCAGCTGTTCGACCGGCGCCAACGCCCGCCCGAGCAGGATCGAGGCGGCGATCATCGCGCCGGGGGTCAGTTGGTGCTGCAGCACGAGCCAGGCCCCGAGGCCCAGCATCGCAGATTGAAGAAAGAACCGGAACGATTTGGAAAAAGACACAAAAGTGCCAGTGCGGTCATTCGCGACCAGGCCCTTCGTACCGGCCTCGTCCTGAAGCCGCGCCCAGCGTTCTGCCATCGCGCCGGTCATGCCCTGCGCCCACAGAAGCGCCCCGCCTTCTTCGGCCTGGCGGGCCAGCCGCTGCGCCGTCTGCTGGGTTTTCTGCGAGCCTTCGAGCCCCTTCTTCGTGGTCAGCCGATTCAACAGGGTGACGAGGATCAGGAAACTGCCGCCGATGATCGCAAGCAGGCCGAGGTAGGGGTGGAAAATAAAGATCGCGGCGAGAAACACCGGCGTCCACGGCAAGTCGAAAAACGCGAGCAGAACCGGGGAGCCGAACAGGGTGCGGATCGAGTCGAGATCCTGCAGCGCGGTGCCGCCCTTGCCTTGGCCCTGCCGGAGCGCGGCCCGTTCGATCGCGGCGGAAAACACCCGCCGCCCGAACACCGCCTGCAACCGCCCACCGATCCGCGCCATCACCCGGCCGCGGGCATAGTCGATCAGCCAGTAGAAGAAGTAGAGCGCGGCAACCAGCATGAGCAGGGCAACCAGCGTCTCTTCCGACTGCGAGGTCAAAACCCGGTCGTAGACCTGGAGCATGAAGAGCGGGCCGGTGAGCATCAGCAGGTTGGTGAACACGCTGAACACCAGAACGGCAAAGAACAGCCCGCGGCTCTTGGCGCGGGCGAGACTCAGCTTGTCTTGCGGTTCTTCGGAACTCATTTGCGCAGCGTAGCAAAAAACGCCCACGGGACAAGAAACCGAACTGCCGCACCTCAAAAAAATTTCGCGGTTCCGCGACGTTATGCGCGCCCGTTCTGTGGCCGCCCGGCTTGCTGCATCGGCGGCGGCGAACTACGGTCGCGTTTGTGAAGCGCGGTCGGCCGCCGCCCCGCCTCGCACCGAACGTACCGCGATACCAGGTGAAAGCCGCCGTTGAAACGCTTGTTCGAAACCCTCTATGCCCGGCCCCTCGCCGTGCTCGTGGTTCTGATCGCGATCACGGGCCTGTCGATCCTGAGCGTGGTTTCCGACTTCCGGATCGAAAGCGATATTGCCGAGGCAATCGAAGGCCGCTCGCAGGCCTACGCGGATTTCGAAGCCTTCGAGGCGCAGTTCGGTGCGCCGTCGAAAGACGAGGTTTACATGGTCCGGGCGGCGGATTTCGGCGCAGGTGACGCGCTGGTCGCGCTGGAAGACCTTGTGATCGAACTCACGCTCACCGAGGGCGTGCTCGGGGTGATCAGCGTATTTTCCCTGCCGGACCCGGACGGCGAAGCCTTCAGCTATCTGACCCGTGCCGATCTTGCCGGCCTCAGCGACGCCGACCGGCTCGACCGGGTCTATGCCGAATCGCCCCTTGCGCGGCAGGTGATCTCTGCCGACCGGACGACAACGCTCGTCTCGGTGATCCCGGACCTGAGCCTGCCGTTCGAAGACCGCGAGACGGCGCTCGCCACGGCCCTGTCCTACGCCGACCCGGGGCTCGAGATCCGCCCGATCGGTCTCAGCGCATTGCAGCGGGCCGTCTCGGACGGGCTGATCGACGACCTGATGTTTCTCCTGCCTATGACGATCCTGATCTGCCTGGTGATTTCGCTGGCAGTGTTCCGGTCCTGGCGCGCGGCGCTGATCTGCACGGTTCCGGCGGTGCTCGGATTGATCTGGACCTTCGGTGCGATGGCCGCGCTGGGGATCGCCTTCACCGCCGTTCTGGCGATCTCGCCCGCGATCATCGTTGTGCTCGGGATCTCGGATAGTATCCACCTTTTCAATGCAATGGCGCACCGTCTTAAAGCGGAACCCCGGGCCAAGGCGATCGTGAATGGCGCGGTCGAAACTCTGCCGGCGGTCTTTCTTGCCACGCTCACCACGGTGCTCGCCTTCGCCAGCCTGCGCATCGTCGGCTCACCCACGCTCACCGATCTGGCCATCGTCGGCAGCCTCGGCCTGACCCTGACCCTGCTCGCGGTGATGGCAACCGTGCCGGTGGCCAGCCGCGTCCTGATTCCCGTGGACGGGGCGCAGCGCGAGGCAGCGAGCTTCGGGAGCGTCAGCCGCCTTGCGATCCGCCTCCTGCGCCACCGCCGCATAATCGCGCCGCTTGCCCTCGTGGTGTTGGCCGGCCTGCTCGTCGGCCAGACCCAGACCGAGCCCGGCTTCAGCATCACCGACCACGTGCCGCACCGGACGCAGTTTCGCGAAAGCCTCGACGCGCTGAACGAGAAACTGCCGGGCAGCGACCAGATGTTCGCGGTGATCGAGGCGGCCGACGACGACGAAGGGGTCAGCGCCGCCGATCGCGAACGGCTGCGGGCCGCGAGCCTTGCGCTCTACGGCACCACCCGAGCCTTTCCGGAAGACCTCGACGACCTGCCCTTCGACAATGCCTCGGTGCGCCGCTTCCTCGGGCCCGAAGGTGCCGCCTTCGCTCTCCCCGTCGCCGCGAGCCTCAGCGACAATGAGAGCGAGACCCTCGCCCAGGCCGAGGCGGTGCGGGCCAGGCTGGCCGAGGCGGGCCTTTCCGAGCACAGCAAGGTGACGGGCTACATGCTGATGTCGGCCACCGAGGTGCCGCTGCTGGTGTGGGAAATGCGCGCGGCCTTCTACGTCGCCGTCGGCCTCGTCACGGTGATGGCCGCGTTCCTTCTGCGCTCCGTGCGCCTCGCGCTGGTCTCGCTCGTGCCCAACCTGATCCCGATTCTCGGCGTCGAGGTCTGGCTGCTGGTACTCGGCCAACCCCTTACGATCACAAGCGCAATCGGATTGACGATTGCCTTCGGCATCGCCGTGGACGACACGATTCACCTGCTCAACCGCCTGCGGCTTGCGCGCACGTCACTCGCGCATCCCTCGCGTGAGGAAATGGCCACGGCGATTTCCGCCACCGTACCGCCGGTGGTGACGACGAGCATGATCCTGTTCGCGGGCCTCGGCATGACCGTCTTCAGTGCCCTGCCGAGCGCCGCCCTGTTCGGCCAGCTGGTGGCGGGCGCCATGGTGCTGGCGCTCGTGGCCGATCTGTTCCTGTTCCCCAGCCTGCTGGCCTGGTGGGACAGCTGGAAGGAGGAAACCCGATGAAACCATTCCTGCTGCTTATGCTGCTCTTTGCCCCTGTGCCGGCCTTTGCCGATACGGTGTTCGACCGCATGATCGGCACCTGGCGCGGCAGTGGCAGTTATTCCGAGGGCGGGCCCACTGTCGATCTCAGGTGCAGGATCACCATCAGCGGCACTTCCGATGCCATCGACCTTGCGGGCCGCTGCGCCTCGAGCCTTGGGGGTGACGATTTCACCATGGGCGTCGAGCGCGGGCCGGGCAGCACGGCGCGCGTCGACACCGGAGGCGGCTCGCGCGCGGGCGACAGCAGCATCACCGGGCTCTCGGGCCCGCTCGGCAGCAACGGCTTGGTCGTCAAGGGCACCGCCGGCAGCGAAGAGACGACCGTCCAGCTCCTGCTGAACGACGACGGTTCGCTGGTTTTTGCGACCCGCGAGGTAACACCCGCAAAGACAAGCGTGTCCTACGTCACGCTGTTGCGGCAATAGGCCACGGCGCCCGCTCCTTGCCCGATTCGGGCCGACTCGGCGGGCAGCCCGGGCAACGGGCGGTTTTCACAGGCGAAAACTGTTGCGATTCCAACTCAGTCGGCAGCGTATTCCCACCTCAGGCGCGGCCTTGCTTGCCGCGCGCCGCGCTTTTCGCATAGTGAGGATCGACCCGATTGACGGGATAGGGATAGGGGGTTTTCCATGAGAAAGACAATTACCGCTGCTGCACTCGCAACCACGCTGGGCCTCGCGGCCACGCCTGCCGCAGCCGAGATTCCCACCGGCTTCAGCATCGGGGCGCAGTTCGGCGTTCCGGTGAACTCGGTCCCGGAGCGCTTTGACCAACCGAAGATCGGTGAGGAGCACACTGCCGAGGTCCGTAGCCTTGCCGCGACGGTCGCCAATTCGATTGGCGGGTCGGCCGAATTCGACATCACCGCGAAATACACCGCCCTGATCGGCAACATCATCGTCGGCGGCGGCATTCAACTTGGGATGTCGAACAACTACCTGGTCCCGGCCACAACCAGCATCAATGGCAACAACATCGACGTCGGCCTGTTCGGCACCGCCGGCTACGCGATCAATGATACGATCGCGCTGTTTGCCAAGCTGGGTATGCAATCGAACAGCCAATACTTCAATGGCTTCACGGTAACCGACACTTCGCCCATCAACATGTCGCCGTTTGTCGGCGTTGGCGCGACCTTTTTCGTCAACAACAACATTGGCCTGACGATTGGTGGCGACCTCAACCTCGGTAATAACCTTCTGAACCTGAACACGGTGTCCACCCAGGACTTCCAGCAGGTCGTCTGCCTCTCCTGCCCGACGACCACCGGCAAGATCTACGTCGGGCTCGACGTGTTCCTCGACCTCTGAGGCGACAGGCGTGAATTCGGCCCGGCCTTGCGTTGGGCCAACAGACCCTCACGACGGCGCCTTCGCGGGCGCCGTCTTTCGTTCCGACGTCGGGTGCGTTGCGCAATCCGACCGGCAGGATAGACTGGTGCAATGATGCTCGAAACGGTCAGATGCGCGGCTCTCGCGACGGGTCTTCTGACCACGTCAGCGGGGGCTGTCATGGCCAACGGACCAGCGACCGAACACGCCCGGATCTCCGGCGTCTTCCTCGGCCCGGGCGTCGAGTGCCCGCAGCTGCGCCTCGCGGACGGCGAGCAGATCAGCCTGACCGGGGCGGTACCCGATGCAGACATCGGCGCGGCCCTCACGCTCACGGGCCGCTGGGCGCTCATGTCGGTCTGCATGCAGGGGCGCACTTTCGACATCCTGCCGGCGGTGGATGAACCCGAGGCCGACCAGCCATGACCGTCCCCACCGATCCGCTCTACGCCAGCCAATGGCACTTCGCCCTGATCGGCGACATCGAAGCGATCTGGGACGAGTTCGACGGCAGCGGTGTTTCGGTTGGCATCTACGACAACGGCCTGCAATACACCCACCCTGATCTTGACGACAACTACGACGCCAGCCTGCATTTCGTCGACAGCAACAACACGCTCTACGACCCGATGCAGCAGCTCGGCTCGGACGGCCACGGCACTGCCGCGGCCGGACTGGTGGGGGCCGAGGCCGGCAATGGCATCGGCGGCGTCGGCGTCGCCCCGGGCGTCTCGCTCACTGGCGTCAACTTCATCAACGATCTGCAGTTCCGGCCGCTCTGGGTGGCGGCCGAGGGCCTGAAATGGGCCGAGAACTTCGACATCATGAGCGGCAGCTGGGGCATCACGCCATTTTTCCAGCAGTTCCAGAACCTGTCGGATCCGACCAGCACGGCGGCGTGGTTCGAAACTCAGTTTGCCCACGCCGCCGAGAACGGTCGCGGCGGACTGGGCACGGTGATCGTGCAGGCCTCGGGCAATGATGGGCGTAACGCCAACGGCGACGGCATCAACGCCTCGCGTTTCACCATCACCGTCGCCGCCACCGACGAAACCGGAGCCTACGAGGCCTATGCGAACTTCGGCAGCGCGGTGCACCTGGTGGCGCCGGCCGCCACCCACACGACGGATCTCATCGGCAGTGCCGGGCGCAACGGCATTGCCAACGCGCTGGACTACACCAACGATTTCGACGGCACCTCGGCCGCCACCCCGCTCGTCTCCGGTGTCGTGGCGCTGATGCTAGAGGCCAATCCGAACCTCGGCTGGCGCGATGTCCAGACCATCCT
>Ga0180435_10007635_pt1 | contig 10283 bp, 10 predicted proteins | sample SS_ome_3_FD_132467 | JGI IMG/M metagenome (GOLD analysis project Ga0180435, IMG submission 132467) | Hypersaline lake sediment archaeal communities from the Salton Sea, California, USA - SS_3_S_1 metaG | ecosystem: Environmental > Aquatic > Non-marine Saline and Alkaline > Hypersaline >... | reverse complement strand
TTGAATATGATCTAGAAAGATTTTTTTGGATACAGACTTCGCAAATAAAGATAACCGCTATTCCAGGCAGGTATTATTTTCCCATATCGGAAGCAGGGGGCAGAAGCTCCTTATGGGCTCCAGTGCTGTCATTGCCGGCTGCGGAGGACTGGGTTCTGTGCTTGCCAATAATCTTGCCAGGGCAGGCGTGGGACGGTTAAGGATAATAGATAAGGATATTGTTGAGGAAAGCAATCTGCAAAGGCAGCTTCTCTTCTCGGAAGAGGATGTAAAGAACAGTTCCCCGAAAGCTGTAGCAGGGGCCAAAAGGCTCAAGGAAATAAATTCAAATATAGAAATAGAAGCTGTATATGAGGAAATTGGCCGAAGCAATATAAATGAGTTTATCCAGGGCTTTGACCTGGTGCTGGACGGTACCGATAATTTTCCCACCAGGTATATAATAAACAGGGCCTGCGTGGAAGCTTCAGTCCCCTTTGTATACGGAGCAGTAGCTGCCAGTTTCGGCATGGTATTCAATGTAATCCCCGGTGAAGGAAAATGCCTGCAGTGCCTGTTCCCCGAGGAACCTAAGGGAGAGAATGTGCTTAACTGCAATACTGTTGGCATCATCAATACAGCTGTCTATATAATTGCTTCCATACAGTCAACCGAAGCCTTTAAATACTTATCCGGAAATAAAAAAGATATGGTAAAGGGCCTTATAAATATAGACATCTGGGACCTTTCGCTGGATATAATAAAAGTGAAGATAGATAAGGATAATAAATGCCCGGTCTGCTCCACAGGATAAACCTTTCCCTGATTTTGATCATTGTATTAGCTTTAGCACTATTTTTTATTTTCGGCTGCAGCACAGCAGAAAAGGGTAAAGAATTTATTTCAGAAAAGCTTTCCAGTGATGATGAGATGGATGCCGCCATAGATGTGGTAGAAAGTTTTTTCGAACTTATCATGGAAGAAGACCATGGCCAGGCTTATGGGCTTATCAGCAAAAGCGACAGGGAAGAAAAGACGGAGCAGGAATTTATAAGCGAATTTGAAGATGTTACAGATATTGTAAAGGTAGAGATAAACTGGGTTGAAATAAATAATAATATAGGCACTGTAGGCATAGACCTTATAGATACTTATGATGGCGAGCAGAAGATGTATAAGGATATCGAAGTGTCACTTATAAAAGAAGAAGATGGAAGCTGGAAGATAGTATTTTGGGAGTAGACAGGTTGCTGGGAAGCACCATAAAAATCGAGAAAGTAAGAACAAGCGGGAAGAGGCAGGAAAAAGACGATGTCATACCCGGGGAAGCGCTGCTTCACCTATATCTTAACCAGCAGAAGATATGCGTGATATCCTGCTCTCCCGGGAATCTTACAGAACTGGCTGCCGGATATGTGGTAAGCCATGGTTATGTAGATGATTATGACAGTATTGAGATAGTAGAGATCTGCAGTTCCGGGATCAGCGATGAAGAGGAAAATGGCAAAATCGGCCTGGTAGAAAATATCCCGGTAAAGATACGCACAGCTACGGATGTTAATATAAGTTTGCAGCCCGGCTATATATCATCAGGCTGCGGCAGCCTCGATGAAAAGGGCGCAGCCCGGACACCCGATCCCATAGGCTCAGATATAAAGATCGATTCCAAAGTCATCCTGGGACTAAATAAGAAGAACCTGGAAGTACAGGAGCATAAGAAAGCCCTGGGGGGACTGCATTCTGCCGCCCTGTTTGATCCGGCAGGAGAGCTGCTCCTGGTCAGGGAGGATATCGGAAGGCATAACTGCCTGGATAAGATAATAGGCAATATATTAATAAATGGCATGGACCCATCAAATAAGATAATGTTTACTTCGGGAAGGATATCCCTGGACCTGGTACTGAAAGCAGCAAGGATAAAGATCCCGGCAGTTGTCACAAATTCTTCTGTAACCCATAGCGCGGTAAAGCTTGCCGGTAAGCTGGGACTTATCGTCATTGGCTATGCCAGGGGAAACAGGTTTAATATATATAGTTATCCCGAGAGGATTATTTAATTAAAGCTAGAAAGGCTTGTTTTGAAAGTATTATTTTTAGGAGATATCATAGGCAAACCGGGAAGGAATGCCATCGACCGCAATCTTGATGTCCTTATTGGAAAGCATGATATCGATATGGTCATCGCTAATGGAGAAAATGCTGCTGGCGGCATAGGCATATCGGTAAAGACTGCCGGCAGCCTGCTGAATATGGGCATTGACATTATCACCACCGGAAACCATGTATTTAAAAAAAGGGAAATATATAATCTCCTGGATAGTGAAGACAGGCTTTTAAAGCCAGCCAATTATCCTCCCGATACCCCGGGAAGGGGATATAATATATATGAAGTGGAAAAGCTGGGAAACCTTAAGATCGCTGTTATAAACCTTTGCGGCCGGGTATTTGTGGAAAACCTGGATTGTCCCTTCAGGACGGTTGACAGGATACTGGAATATGTGAGCCAGGAGACCTCCATAATAATAGTTGATATGCATGCAGAAGTAACATCGGAGAAAGTAGCCATGGGCTGGTATCTCAATGGCAGGGTCAGCGCGGTGGTGGGGACCCATACCCATATACAAACGGCGGATGAAAGGGTGCTGCCGGATGACTGGACAGCCTATATTACCGATGTGGGTATGGTAGGTCCCCGGGATTCGGTAATAGGGGTAAAAAAAGAAAATATCATTGAGAGGTTTTTGACAGGCATGCCCCAGAAATTTACCGTAGCCAGGGAAGATGTATGGATAAATGGGGTTGTAATAGATATTGATGAAAAGAGCGGAAAAGCATCAAGCATAAAGAGGATAAACCATCAGGCAAATGGCATTTAAACATACAGGACACAGTGCAGTTGCATCCGCCATGGATACCATAAAAAATCTGGATATGGTAAGTTCAGGCGACAGTATCCTGGTATCGGTATCCGGCGGCCCCGATTCTGTTTTCCTTACCCATATCTTATTGATGCTAAAAAAAGAGTTGAATCTTAAACTTTATGGATTCAGCCTGGACCATTCCACCAGGGATGGCCAGTCGGGTGAGGACCTGGAGTTTGTGAGCCGTATGTTTTATGACCTGGGGATAAAGCTATTTACCAGGAAAGTGGATGCCGGCAAATGGTGCCGGGAGCATAGATCATCTTTCCAGGAAGGGGCCAGGAAATTAAGGGCAGGATTCCTGGAAGAGCTGGCAGAAGAACACAATATAGACAAAATAGCCCTGGGGCATAATCTGGATGATAATATCGAGACTTTCCTTATGAGGGTAATAAGGGGCTCGGGGGCAAGGGGACTGTCCGGCATCAGGCCGGTAAGCGGAAAGATCATAAGACCCCTTATAAATACATCCAGGCAGGACATTGTGGACTATCTTAAGGCAGACGATATTGAATTCCGGGTAGACAGCTCCAATCTTGAGGATAAGTATATAAGGAACAGGATAAGGAACCAGCTTATACCATTTATAAGGGACAATTTCCCCGGGGATCTAAAGACCAGCATAAAAAGGGCTATGGAAATACTGGGACAGGAAGATGAATTCCTCAGGGGGCATGCAATAGAGACTCTTAAAAAAGATGCCAAGATCCAGGCAGGACCGGACAATATTGAGGCTATATGCATAAAGCTTTCCATTAAGTCCATAGGAAAATATCATGAAGCTTTGAAGCGCAGGGTGATCCAGACAGCTGTTGAGCTTCTCCTGGGGAAACTGGAGGATATAAGCTATAAGAATATCCGCGATATCCTTTACCTGACCCAACCGGGGAATGGGGAGAACAGGTGGCTAAAGCCCCTGGGATCCCTTATGGTCTTTAGGATAGGGGAATATATTTATCTGGCCAATACCGATTATACTGATGACCTTGATAGTGATATAAGGCCATATGTCCGGGAAAAGTCAGGCAAGGGACATGGAAGGGAAATCCCTGGGAAGGAACAGGAAATAAAGATAGGCGCAGATACAGATCTTGAGGATTTTAACTTTATGGTAAGAGCAAAAGTCTTAGATTATCCTGGTGGCTATTGTGAACTTCCGCAATCAAAAGTAATGCTGGATCTTGATAAGATAAAACTGCCAGTAGCCGCAAGAAGCTGGCAGGATGGCGACAGGTTTTATCCCCTGGGCATGAAGGGAAGTAAAAAGCTCCAGGACTTCTTCATTGATGCAAAGGTACCGGTGAATCTAAGGGGAAAAATACCGGTATTCTGCGACCGGGAAAAGATAATCTGGGTGGGAAATATGAGAATGGACAGAAGGGTTAAGATCACACCTTCTTCCGGTGAATTACTGTGCCTGGAACTATTTGAAAAATGATGTTTATATGCTTTAATAAAAATAGGTATATATGAAGGAAAATATGAGCCAATACGAGATAATAACCGAAGGTAAAGAAAAGATCCTGGTGTATGGCCGGGAAAGGATAAAAGTCCTTATAACCGAATCAGATCTGCAGGATAAAGTAAAAGAACTGGGCGGCAGGATAACCAAAGATTATGCCGGAAGGGAACTGGTCATAATAGCAGTACTCAGGGGTTCCTTTATTTTCCTGGCTGATATCTCCCGGGAAATAAAGATGCCTGTGATATTTGATTTTATGGCTGTTTCCAGTTATGGAGACTCCAAGGTAAGTTCCGGTATCGTAAGGATCACCAAGGACCTTGAATTCAGCATTGAGGGAAAGGAAGTCCTTATTATAGAGGATATAGTCGATTCTGGAAGGACCCTTAATTATCTGGTAAAAAACCTCCAGGCCAGGAACCCGCACAGCATCGAGATATGCGCCCTTCTGGATAAGGATGTTCCCAGAAAAATGGAGAATAAGGTAAAGTATAAGGGATTTGATATCCCCAATAAATTTGTAGTAGGTTACGGCCTGGATTTTGCTGAGAATTTCAGGAATATACCCTTCATCGGTTATATTGAAAATGAGTGATATTTGTAATATGATTTAAGGTTGACATTGATTTAACAAAAGGGAGTTGTAAATAATTTGAAAGATCCTGGAAATAATAATAATAATAAAAATAACAAGAACCCCTTCAGTAGCCGGGGTTTCAGGAATATTGCACTTCTGGTGCTTTTAATTGTCATAATGTTCCTGATATTCAGGAACCCCATGTTCCTTTCACCGGATGTGACAGAGTATTCCATGGACGAGTTTACTGCTGCTATAGAAAATGGCCGCGTGAGCACATCCGAGCCCCTTAACGTAATGGCAGAGGACGGAGTGATAGAAGGCCAGCTGGTAGACGGTACATTTATCGAGGTAGCATTCCTTTCTGAATACGATATTACCCAGTATCTGCTGGATAATGGCATACCATTTAAAGTAGATAACCAGAAACAGTCCGTATGGCTGCAGATCCTTATTAGCGCCATACCCTTTATAATAATGTTCGGTCTCATCTTCTTTATGATGAACCAGCTTCAGGGCGGCGGCAATAAGGTTATGCAATTCGGCAAGAGCAAGGCTAAGCTGGCCAACCGGGGCAAGCAGAGGGTGACCTTCAAGGATGTAGCCGGAGCCGATGAAGCAGTGGAGGAACTAAGGGAAATAGAGGAGTTTTTAGAAAATCCCAAGAAGTTCCAGGCTATGGGAGCCAAGATCCCCAAGGGAGTACTGCTCTACGGTCCTCCGGGAACCGGTAAGACCCTTCTGGCCCGTGCAGTAGCCGGGGAGGCAGGAGTACCGTTTTTCTCTATAAGCGGTTCAGAATTTGTAGAGATGTTTGTTGGTGTTGGTGCATCCAGGGTAAGGGACCTCTTCAACCAGGCGAAGGCAAGCCAGCCTTCTATAGTGTTTATGGATGAGATAGATGCAGTAGGCAGGCACAGGGGTGCCGGACTGGGCGGAGGCCATGATGAAAGGGAGCAGACGCTTAACCAGATCCTGGTAGAGATGGACGGCTTCAACCAGGATTCTACGGTCATCCTTATAGCTGCCACAAACAGGCCTGATATATTGGACCCGGCACTGCTGAGGCCGGGAAGGTTTGACAGGCAAATTGTGGTGGACAGGCCAGATCTTGTTGGCAGGGAAGAGATACTTAAGATACATGCCAGGGGCAAACCGCTGGACAAATCAATTAATCTTAAGACTATTGCCAAGCAGACCCCCGGATTTACCGGTGCTGACCTGGCTAACCTTTTCAATGAGGCATCGCTTCTGGCAGCCAGGCATAATAAGAAAAAGATATCGATGTTTGAGATAGAGGAGGCTGTGGAAAGAGTGATAGCAGGTCCCGAGAAAAAGACCAGGGTGATATCGGAAGAGGAAAAAAGGATAATAGCTTATCATGAGTCAGGGCATGCCCTGCTCTCTTATGTGCTTCCCTATACTGACCCCATACATAAGATATCCATAATATCCAGGGGCAGGGCACTAGGATATGTTATAACCCTTCCCGAGGAAGACAGGTTCCTTAAATCTAGGAATGAGCTCCTGGACAATATTACCCAGCTGCTTGGCGGCAGGGTGTCAGAGGAGATGAACTTTTCCGATATAACTTCGGGTGCCCAGAATGATCTGGATAGGGCCACAAAGATAGCCAGGAAGATGATAACAGAGTTCGGTATGAGCGAGCGCCTGGGCCCCGTGACATTTAAAGGCGAGGAAGATGAAGTATTCCTGGGTAAGGAGATTGCTTCCAGACCGCATTATAGCGATAAGATAGCTTCAGCTATTGATGAGGAGACCCATAATCTGATCATAACCAGCTATGATAAAGCACGAAAGATACTGGAGGACAATAAGCCGACTCTTACCAGGCTGGCTAAGGAATTAATGGACAAAGAAACTCTTTCCAGGGATGAGATACTGAAGATACTGGCAAAAGTAGAGACAAAAAAAATAAAGAAATCCAGGAAGACTACAGTCGGCAGGAAAACTTCTTCAAAAACTGCCAGCGGGGCCAGTAAGAGGTCTTCCAGTACCAGGTCCGTAAAATCCGGCAATAAGAAAAAATAGATAAATATCTTTCAGCATACAGGTAAATAATTGCATATTTTTTAAAACCGGTGTGCTGAAAGATTTTTTGATTAAGCTTATGGGAGGCATCAGTGGATAAGAAGAAGATCGAAGAAGGCGTAAAGCTTATACTGGAGGGTATCGGGGAGGATGTAAAAAGGGAAGGCCTTATCGGCACGCCGGAAAGGGTAGCCGACATGTATGAAGAGATCTTTTCCGGGATAGGTATTGATCCCAGGCAGGTCCTTGGTCCCATGTTTGATGAAAACCATGATGAGATAATTTTAGTAAAGGATATTCCCTTTTATTCTACCTGCGAACATCACCTGGTGCCTTTTGTGGGAAAAGCCCACATAGCTTATGCTCCCAATAAATCAGGAAAGATAATAGGCCTTTCCAAGCTCACCAGGGTCCTGGAAATAGTGGCCAGACGTCCCCAGGTACAGGAAAGGCTTACCACTATTGTGGCAGACTCCATAATGGAAAAGCTGGAGCCCAGGGGAGTCATTGTTATTGTAGAAGCAGAGCACCTGTGCATGAGCATGAGGGGAGTCAAGAAACCAAATACGGTTACCGTGACCTCTGCCATAAGGGGTCTCTTCAAGGACAACCCGGCCTCCAGGGCCGAAGTCCTGGCACTCATTTATAATGGAAAATAAGGACCTGTATTTCCATGAGATATACCATAAGGGCGCTTGATATTAAAAACAGGCAGGAAGGTCTATCGGAATTTGCCAATATTGGTTCTACTATTCCCGGCCAGAAGATAATGGTGGAGAAGATATTTCCTCTAGCTGTAAAAGTAAGCGGTCTAAAACCGGCTGCCGTGAATATCCTCAAGCAGGAGATGCTGGCCCGGGGCGGCGATGTGGTCACTTCCCGGGATATACTTCTGGAGACCAAAGGAACAGCAGAAGTCATAATCGAGGGAACATGGAAGGGCTTTGAAGGACTAATCCCGAAACTTAAGATGCAGCCATTCGGCTTGAAGGACCTTTCCGCCGAGCTTGATGATTTCCTGGCAGGGCACAGGAAAATTGAGTCAGGCTTTAAATATACTATTTCCGGCAGGGAGTTTTATACTTCCGGGCAGCCTCTGGTCATGGGCATACTTAATGCTACCCCCGACTCCTTCTTTGACGGTGGAAAATATGATGACAGGGAAAAGGCTGAGAAGCAGGTGGACATGATGATTGCTAACGGAGCCCATATCATAGATGTGGGAGGCATGTCATCAAGGCCGGGCTCCAAACCGGTCTCTGCCAAAGAAGAGCTAAATAGGGTCATCCCTGTTATAGAATATATCAGTGCTGATCATGACGTCCTGGTATCGGTAGATACCTACAGGTCAGAAGTTGCCCGGAAAGCTTCGGCAGCCGGGGCTCATATTATAAATGATATAAGCGCATTTACCATGGACAGTGATATGGCAAAAACTGCAGCTGATTGCGGAGCATCGGTGGTGCTTATGCATATGCAGGGTACCCCCCAGGATATGCAGGATGATCCCCGGTATGGCAATGTGGTGGATGATATATATTCATATCTTAAAAAACAGGCAGGACTTGCAGCTGAAGCTGGCATCCCGGAAGACAGGATAATCATAGATCCCGGAATAGGTTTCGGCAAGACCCTGGCGCATAACCTTACCATACTCAATAAGCTGAGGGAATTTACCTATATGGGATTTCCAGTACTGGTGGGGGCCTCCCGCAAGTCATTTATAGGAAAGATCCTGGAACTTGACGCTGACCAGAGGCTAGAAGGAAGCCTTACCGCTGCGGTATGGTCAGTTATTAACGGGGCCAGCATATTAAGGGTCCATGATGTAAAAGAGACGGTACGGGCTGTAAAGACCGCAGCCAGCATAATGGCAGGATTTAAAAAAGTTTAAGGAAGATATCATGAAGATACTAATAAAAGACCTGGTGTTATACGGCTATCATGGCGTAAGAGACCATGAAAAAAAAGACGGCCAGTACTTCATATTCAATATCGCCATATATATAAATGACAGGGGACTGGAAGAAAGCGATAATCTTAAGGATACCCTTAGCTACTCTGATGTTATAGAAGAAATCAAGGAAATAAATAAGGGCAAGAGGTGTGATCTCCTGGAAACCCTGTGTCGGGTAATGGCAGGTGCCATAATGGATATGTCCAGCCTGGTGGAAAAAGTGGATATAAGGATAGAAAAGCCTGATCCTCCCATTGATGAGAAACTGGGTTCGGTGGGCGTAGAGTATACCAGCTCCAGGCTGGGGGGCTATACCGGAATAGATAATGGCGAGACAGCATTTTTATCCCTGGGATCCAATATGGGGGACAGGAAAGCTAATATCGAGAAAGCCCTGGAAAGCCTGGAAAGGGATCCCCGCATCCAGGTGGTTAAGACCTCCTCTTATTATGAGACAGCCCCCATGTATGATAAGGACCAGCCTGATTTTTACAATATTGCTGCTATGCTCAAGGTGGGGCTCGATCCATTCAGCCTGCTGGGATTGATAAAAGGCATCGAGCATGATATGGGCAGGAAAGCCGGCCAAAAAAGATACGGCCCCAGGCCCATTGATATAGACATACTCTATTATGGGGACAGGACCATAAAATCTGATATACTCCAGGTTCCCCATCCCCTTATAAATGAAAGAATGTTCGTGCTGCTGCCCTTAAGTGAGATTGCTCCCGGCATCACCATCGATAGTATGGATATAAAGTCATACCTGGATGAAAAGAAATTGATGGAGAAGGTAAAGAAGTTATCATGACTGACTGCCTGGAAAAGAAAGAAGATTGTACCTGTCCCAAGATAAAATGCGAAAACCACGGATAGTGTGGTGCCTGCCGGGAAAAACATTATGGTAAGGGCGGCCTGCCCTATTGTGAACGCAAATAGTCAGGGTTTATAGCACAATAGCTTAAATTAGGATCAAGATCCCAGATAATAATCAAAAATAATTATTTTAAGTGTATCAGATCTTATTTTTTTCAAAGCAATATCATTGGTAATAAATAATTGAGACCCAGACTGTAAAGCCGTTGCCAGTATTAAGGAATCAGGAGTCCTGAGATCATATTCAGCCCTGATAGAAGCAGCAGTCTTAGCGATCCCATAGTCTATAGCCTGTATTATTGTATTGGGAAGTGATTTGGTAAATTCTTCAAATAATCTTATCTTCTCATCATCTTTTAGCTTATAAGGTTTTGTTAATAGTTCAGTAATAGTCAGTGCTGAAATTATACAGTTAGCCTGGCCTTTTGCTATCTCGCTTATAAGTATTTTGGTTAGCTT
>Ga0180435_10007634_pt1 | contig 10283 bp, 8 predicted proteins | sample SS_ome_3_FD_132467 | JGI IMG/M metagenome (GOLD analysis project Ga0180435, IMG submission 132467) | Hypersaline lake sediment archaeal communities from the Salton Sea, California, USA - SS_3_S_1 metaG | ecosystem: Environmental > Aquatic > Non-marine Saline and Alkaline > Hypersaline > Sediment... | reverse complement strand
TGCTGGAGAGCCGTTCGCCGTCGAGCAACTCGATGGGCACCTTCTTGCCGCCATCGTACCAGGTGTACTTGACCGGGCCGCGCCAGTCGTTCGCCGGGAACTCGAAGTTGATGACCGACCACTTGGGATAACTGTCGCCGTTGTGGCCTGAGGTCTCGGCCTGTACCGAGGTCGGGTATTTCAGGTCCATGCCCATGTACGGCATGTTGAGGGTGTGGCACGCCATGTCGCCGAGGGCGCCGGTGCCGAAGTCCCACCAACCACGCCATTGGAACGGGTGATAGGCGCCCTGGCCGTAGGGACGGTCGGGAGCACAACCGAGCCACATGTCCCAAACGAGGTTGTCGGGCACAGGAGCTTCTGCCGGTCGCGGTCCGCCTTGACCCCAAACCGGTCGGTTCGTCCAGACGTGTACTTCGGTGACTTCGCCAAGCACCTTGGCTTTGAGCAGGGCCGCCGCTTCACGCAGACCGCTACCAGAGGTGCCTTGGTTGCCCATTTGCGTGGCGAGCTTGTTTTCTTTGGCGAGATCGGCCAGCAGGCGCGCTTCCGAAATCGTGTGCGTCAGCGGCTTTTGCACGAAGGCGTGGATGCCCATCCGCATCGCCTTGGCTGCGATCGGTGCGTGCATGTGGTCGGGCGTGCTAACGGTGATCGCATCAATGCTCTTGCCCATCTCGTCGAGCATCTTGCGGTAGTCGGTGTATTTCTTGGCCTTCGTCCAGCGTTGGGCGCTACGATCGAGCCGCGTGGTGTCGACGTCGCAGATGGCGACCATATTGCCGTGCTTGCCAGCGTCACTCGAATCACTGCGGCCTTTGCCGTCGATGCCGGCGCTTGCGAAGTTGATCGTCTCATTGGCGCCTTCGGCACGGGCGCGGTTGATACCCGGTGCGACGAAATAACCAGCACCGGCCAACGCAGTGCCTTTGAGGAAGTTACGACGGTTTGTGTTGTAGGTCATAGACGAAGCTCCTTCAAAACGGATGAAAATCGTCGAAAGTCTGGTGGCGAAACAGGTAAGGTTAAACCGTTCGACTTCGACTTGCAAGCAACCGGAATGCAATTTCCGGACGATTGTTGCCGATGTTTAGGTAGCCATCTCGGCTCCGACTGTGCGCGGCGGAAAGCGTTGTTCAATCGCGTCCCTCGCTCACACTTCGGGTTTCGATACCAGACGGCCAAATGGGGTAGGGATGTCAGACGGCGGGGATTTGTCGCGGTTGGAAATCCTAGCCACACCCATTAGATTACCAGTCATCGTCTGCCAAGGCAAGTTTCGTGAGTCGAGGTACGCTCTTGTTTGGGCCAGGACGTGAGTTTTTTGCTTGCCAGGACAGGTCCTGGCCTACCAAGTCCGAGCTTTTCGTGGATCATTCAATGCAGCTATTCGATACGCATACCCACCTGGACGACGAACAATTCGACGACATCCGCGAGGAGGTTATCGAGCGGGCGCGAGCGGCGGGCGTTCGCTCGATGATCGTCGTGGGAACGAACGCCCCCACCAGCCGAAAATGTGTCGAAATCGCGGCGCGAAACGAGGGGGTTTTCGCAGCCGTGGGAATCCAGCCGAATTACGCACACGAAGCGACCGACGAAGACTTCAGCGAGATTCTGCGGCTCACCGAAGACGAGCACGTTGTTGCCTTGGGCGAAACAGGGCTCGACCGTTACTGGGATTTCGCCCCTTTTCCCGTCCAGCAGGAGTATTTTGAACGTCACATGGAGCTTTCACAGCGGGCCGGGTTGCCCTTCATTGTTCACATGCGCGATTGCGACGCGGATGTGCTTGAGATGCTGCGAGCCGCGGCTGAGCGCGGCCCCCTGGCTGGCGTGATGCACTCGTTCACGGGCACGGCCGAGACCGCCGCGGAATGCGTCAAACTGGGGATGCATATCAGCTTTGCGGGCATGGTGACCTACAAAAAGTCGGACGAACTGCGGGCGATCGCCAAGCAAGTACCCGCCGACCGGCTGCTGATCGAAACCGATTGCCCCTATCTCTCCCCCCATCCGAAACGCGGCCACCGGCCCAACGAACCGGCTTTGATCGAACACACGGCCCGCTGCCTGGCGGAGGTCCGCGGTGATACGATCGAGGAACTTGCGGTCCGTACAACAGAAAACGCCAGAAACCTATTCAACAGGATCAACTAAACATGGTACGCACACCAAGCACAATGTTGCCGCTGGGCACGCAGGCTCCCGATTTTTCTTTGCCGAACGTCGACGGAGCCACGGTTTCGCTGGCCGACTTCGCCTCGTCCGATGCGTTGGTCGTTGCGTTTCTCTGCAACCACTGCCCGTTCGTCAAGCACATCGCGTCCGAGTTTGCGGAGTTGGGAAAGGCCTATCAGGAAAAAGGCGCGGCGGTCGTCGCAATCAGTTCGAACGATGTCGAAAACTACCCCGACGACTCGCCAGCGTTGATGAAGCAAGAGGCCGCCGACCGCGGGTATTCGTTCCCCTACTTGTATGATGAGTCGCAGGACGTAGCAAAGACGAATCGCGCTGCTTGCACACCCGACTTCTTCGTGTTTGACAAGGACCGCAAGTTGGTCTATCGCGGCCAGCTCGATTCAAGCCGACCGGACAGCGGCATACCTGTCACGGGCGAAGATCTCACCGCCGCCGTTGATGCCGCCCTGGCGGGCCAACCGCCGCTTGAGGATCAATACCCCAGCATCGGTTGCAACATCAAGTGGAAAGCAGGCAACGCGCCCGACTACTTTGGGGCATGACGCGGTTGGCGGCTTCATACCGTCACGATGCATCGCGAAAACGAGCACCGCACGTTCGCATCGTTACATGGTCGTGACACTCAGCGTCTTGGAATTGGGCTAAACTGCAAACTGTTGCCGTTTTCGCTCTACCAAGGCCTAGACCGATGAAGTTTCTATTGACGTGTCTTACGGCATGCGTCCTCGCGGCGGGTTGTTCCCCCGACGAGAACGCTGCACCTAGTGTTTCGCAGACATCGGCAGAAGGGCGCACAACGGCTGAGGTTGCGTCCGCTCCCGCTGAACCCGCCCCGTCACGACAAACTCCGCCGAACGCGACCGCCTTGATGCCCACCGCGGCTCCTCCGCCGTTGCAGCAATATGTCTCTCTGGAACTCTACAGCATTCCCCTCGACGAACCGAGCGAAGCGGTGCGTCTGAATGCCGATCTCGCGCCAGGCGAGGACGTCTACTACTACGAAATCAGCCCCGACTCAAAACGGGCGGTCTACGTCACCGCAGACGCCGACGAGCGGAATCATCGGCTTTTCAGTTGTCGAACCGACGGCGGCGATCCGCCGATCCCCTTGGCCAATCTCGGTAGGCACTCCAGCTTTTCGATCAGCCCCGACGGCCAACGCCTTGTTTGGCGCGAAGCCACAGACAAATTGGCGAGCAAGTTGGTGAGCGGACCGCTGACAGGAAGTGGAGATCTCGTCACGCTCGATCAGCTGGAGAATCGCCGGTTCTGGTTTTGGCTAACGAATGACGGCAAACGAGTGGTTTACCTTCGCTCAGGAGATCTCCGCAGTCGTCTAATAGCGGGCGAGGGCGAACCGGTCACGCTCAACGGCCCTTGGAGCGGAAACCATGGCGTCGACATTTTCAAGATCAGCCCAAACGGCGAGTGGGTCGTTTTTCAGATTCGGGAGACACAAGGATCTGGTCCAAACGTCTACAGTCGGCGCGTCGATGGCAGCGGAGACGCCATTCGTCTTAGTCCACTCGGTAGTACGGACGGCACGGTGCTTTCCATCAATCCGGACAGCAAACAGGTAGTGTTTCACGCGAAGTCCGACGGCAAACATCACTTCTATCTCACATCGATTGACGGCACACAACAACCGGTTCAACTCGATGACTCGGAATCGCCGCGAGCCTTGCACCCCATGTGCAAGTTCAGCCCAGATGGTCGGTACGCTGTTTTTCAAGCAGGCGAGCAAAACGCCATTTACAGTTACGAAGTTGACGGCCAGGGCGATGCCGTTCGGCTCTGTGCTTCGGCGCGTTGGAGGGATTTTGCCATCAGCCCGAATAGCGAGCGGGTCGTCTATCTTGAACGGAAAGAAGTTGATGGCGTGCATTACAATGATCTGGTAAGCCGCCGCATCGATGGCGGTGAACCTCCGATCAAGGTTTTCGAAACATCGAGTAACGGCTCTTTCGTCTGGGTCTGGTTTCCGATCAGCCCAGATAGCCGCCATGTTTTTTTCACTGCCAAACCCAACCTCGACTCCCCTTACGAGTTGTATCGCGGCGCGATTGACGGCTCGACGCGCCCTCACAAATTAAGCGGCCCAACGGTTGCGGGCGGCGATGTGTGGGGGTTCAAAGTCACGCCCGACGGGCGACAGGTGGTATATCTACAACAGCAGAGTGAGTACGGCCCGATGCACCTCTTCACCCGACCACTCGACGGCAGCGGCAAACCGCGGAGTTTGAATCCGCCGTTAAACGCCGGCGGCGGCGTTTACAAGTTCAAAATCAGCCCCGACGGCAAACGCGTGTTGTGCCTCGCCTATCAAAGTACGGACGAGCTAAAAAAACAGCTTGCCAGCCACTGGAAACGCACCGGCTCCGGTCCGGGCACCCATCAACCATGCCGAGACACACCGTATAATGGGGCGAGCCATTGATGAATCACCTTGCGGTTCGTCGCCCTAAAGGGCCGTAACCCACTACTCAATCCTCGAACGCGTGGTAAGTTGCCTTACCGCCTCGGCGGGGTCGCTGGTTTCTTCGATTATCTTCTTCTGGGCGTCGGCGCCACTGAGTCCGTCGGCGATTGGTTGAAGTCGCAAGAGGTGGTCGAGGCAGTTCAGTTCCTGGGCGGTTTCACGCAATCGATCGGTGAGCCGTTCGACGACCTTGCCAACCGGCTGCACCTCGTGGGTGTAAGAATTGACGAGTTGCGCCCGATTTCCGAATCGGCTGGCTCGCCACTTGTTCTGCCGCACCATCATCGGATGGCAGTCGTGCTGGTACGTCCCCTCATCGATCTGATCGGAGAGCGCCTTGATGATACACTGGGCAAAGGCGGTGATCGCCAGAACCTCGTCAAGGTTGCCCGGCATATCGCAGACGCGGACTTCGACGGTACCGAACGCATGGTGTGGCCGCACATCCCACCAGATTTCGCGAATCGAATTGATGAATCCCGTATCAATCATGTGGTTAATCAGCCAGACGTACTCGCTCCAATTCCGCATGAGCGTCGGCAGGCCGGCGGTTGGCAGGCCTTCCATGATTTTTGAACGATACGATTGCAAGCCAGTGTCTCGGTTCTCCCAGTAGGGGCTATTGCAGGTAAGTGCCAGAAACGTTGGCAAGTGCTGCATGATGCGATCACAGATCATGACCGCCTTGTCGCCCGAATCGACCCCTACATGAATGTGCAACCCAAACGTCACCAAACGCCTAGCGACAACCTGCAACAAACTGACGAGATTCCAATAGCGTTTGTTCGGCGTGACTTGCTGATCGTGCCACAATGAAAATGGATGCGTGCCACCCCACCAAAGTCGCAGGCCGAGGCGGTCCGTCACCGCTTGCACTCGCTTGAGCTTCGCTGTCAGGTCTGCCTCGGCTTCGGCGACTGTACTGCAAATGCCCGTGTTGATCTCGAGTACGCACTGCATCAACTCGACCTTCAGACAATCGCCGACCTCGTCGGGAAACTCCTCCAGCACGTGTTGAATAGAACTCGACAGGGCCATTGTCTCTTCGTCCACGAGACCCAGTTCCAGTTCCACACCCAAGGTCGGACGGTCATTCGAGTTGAAGTCGAGTTTCGTCATGTGCTTATAGTCCCTCGCTTTCGAGTCGGGGTGAGATACGATTCAGATTCCCGAGCCTGCGTCGACTTCCGTCGGATCGATAGCCTCTTTCCGATGTGGATTCGACCACTCGATCACGACCCGAGCCAGAATCCTCGCCGCGACCGCCAGGGCATCCTCGTCGATGTCGAAGTCGGGCGAATGCAATGGAGATCGGCCGCGCTCGGCCGAAGCACAACCAACTCGAATCATCGCGCCAGGGATGTGATCAAGATAAAACGAAAAGTCTTCGCTGCCCATGCTGGGCCGCGGAATTTCGATCATCCCTTCCCCCCCAACCACATGCCGGGCCGACTCGCGAACAACGGCCATCAACTGCGGCTGATTGACGACCGCTCCCGAGGCCTGCTCGAACTGCACGTCAATATGGGTGTCGGTCGTCTGCCCGATCCCATGCGCCAGCCGACGGATGTGTTTGATCGCCTCCTTGTGGACCTTGCGGTCGAGTGTTCGCAACGTTCCCCGCAACTCCAATCGCTCGGGAATCACGTTGGGGTTGTCGCCGGAGTGAATCTGCCCGATGCCCAACACGACGGCGTCTTGGCTATCGGTAACTCGCGGAATGAACAGGTAGAGCGCGTTGATCAATTGAGCGGCGGCGGCAATCGGGTCGCAGGCTTCGTGCGGTCGCGCCGTGTGCCCGCCGCGCCCGACAATTCGAATCCGCATGCCAACGCAGTTCGCCGTCAACACTCCGTCGCGCAGGCCGACCGTACCGACACGCCGAGACGGGTCCATATGAATTGCGGCTATCGCCTCCACGCCGTCGATCGCGCCGGCCTCGATCATTTCCTTGGCGCCGGTACTAGTCTCTTCGGCCGGTTGAAAAACCGAACGAAATCGAATCGGCCAGGGCAGGTTGCCCGACTGCTGCATCTGCCGAATCGCTGCCGACGCGCCGAACACGGCCGCCGAATGCGAGTCGTGCCCACACGCATGCATCAGGCCCGGGCAACGGCTTTTGTATTCCACATCTTTTTGATCGTGGATCCGCAGCGCGTCGATATCGGCTCTCAATGCGATGCAAGGTAAATCCTGGCCGTCGGCCACAAAACGATCGTCGGCAATTACACCGCGACCTTCTGGCCCCATCAGAACCTCGAACCCCTCTTCCACCAGCGTCTGGTAGAGATGCAGACTGGTTTTGAACTCCTCGCCCGACGGTTCAGGATAAGAGTGCAGGTGCCGACGCAGCTTGATCATCTGCGCCGTTCGCTCGGCGATTACTTCGTCGAGCCTCGCCTGCCAGTCATGCGACGGTCGATTGAGCATGAACGCATTGTAGCACGAGGGCGGCGTGAGGTAATAGCCGCGATGCAACGTCATCGCGGAATCCAGCGACGCGTTGCGTCGCGGCTAGTTTGACTTCACCAGCTCAACCAACGAATTCCGGCACGACGAGCTTGTCGATTACGCCGGAATCATAGCCGCGCTTGAGCAGTTCCGCCACGGCTTGCCGTCCCCGGTCGCCAAAGTCGAGCGTCCAATCGTTGACGTACATGCCGACGAACTTGTCAGCCTTGGCGGTGTCGAGATCGCGACCGTATTGCAGTGCGTATTCGAGCGCAGGCTGGCGGTTCTCCAATCCGTAACGGATGCTTTCAAGCAACAACCGATGCACATCGGCGATGACCGCCGCACCAAGATCCTTCCGCACAGCATTGGCGCCCAACGGGAGCGGCAGACCGGTCTCGGCAGCCCACCATACGCCCAGGTCGACGACGAGGTTGAGGCCCGCATCGCCGAACGTCAACTGTCCTTCATGGATCAACAAACCGGCATCAATAGAAGTCCCTTCCCATTCGCCGGCGACGGTGGCTTCGATGATCTGATCGAACGGTACCACCACCTCTTTGAAATCTCTACCCAGACACATTCGCAAACCAAGGTAGGCGGTGGTCAGCGTGCCGGGCACTGCGATCGTCGCCTGCCGAAAATCGTCAAGCAACTTCTCGCCTTTGGCAACCAGCATCGGGCCGTAACCATCGCCCATACTTGCGCCACACGAGCAAAGGATGTACTTGTCGGCCAAGTGAGCGTAGGCGTGCAGGCTGACAGCGGTCAATTCCAACTCGCCAGTAAACGCCCGCCGGTTGAGCGTTTCGATGTCAACCAACTCGTGCTCGAACAGGTAGTTGCCGGTGTCGATCTTGCCGCGGGCCAGGGCGTAAAACATGAAGGCGTCGTCAGGATCAGGGCTATGGCCCACGCGAATCAATTTCTTGTCGTTAGAGTCGGTCAATGGAGTTTCCTTCGCAATGCAGACCGCTGAAGCGGTTTTTGGGGAAAGTGTTTTTTGTGGCATTGAGGTTTATTGGTTGGTGCCGATCAATCGCTGCCGAGTCAAAAACACCATGTTATGCACAAGGCACACATGCTCCAATGCATGGCAAACATTTGTTCACCATAGCCACACGGCAATTTTGAGGCGCGGATTTGCCTGCATGGAGTTCCTAAGCGTAACAGATTACCGAAGATGCGAATCCGCATACGAAAAAGAACTGCGTTTTTCAGATCTAGTCTATTGCTTTCACGCCGAACGCCAACTAGGCTCGAAAAGTGCTCACAACACGGTGTATGCTCCATTCCAGAAGAGGGGCACAGAGTTCATTCACCCTGCGCAAAACCACTTCTGCTGGCGATCACCGCGCAAGTTAGTGTTTTGTGAGGCCGTTTGAACTAGTGCCGCCCGCGATAGTCGGAGCCTATCGTTTGTTCCTACCGGAGGGGGTAACCGCATCTCTTGCTTCGGAGTTTTAGGTATGAAAGTGAAGAATTTGGCCTTTGGTCTGTCGGTTGTCTTCATGCTGGTTTTTGTGGTCAGCGCCCGAGCGGGAAAAACAACGGAAGAAATGCTTGAGGAATTGTCGGGTGGGGATACTGAATTGAAGGCGGATCTCGAAAGCGTTTTGGAAAAGCACAAGGATAATGGACTGCTCCCGATCCCGCCTGAAGCGGAAATCGGCGACACGGTCGACGATCTCAAAAAGGAAATTGACAAACTGAAGGCTGGTTTGAAAGGCTCGCTAGAAGAAATCGATGCACTCAGAACGCTGGTCACAAGTCTCGGAGAGGACGCCGCTGATATTGTCCCTGTCCGTCCTGGCCGTCCTGGACCGCTCGTTGTTAGTCTGCAAAAGGAAATTGTCAAGTTGAACATCTTCAACCGCACGACAAACCAATACGATCTTGACTTGACGTTCGTCGACTCGGTAGGTGTAACCAAAACCACACGGTTACACATCCCTCCGGGTAATTCGATCATCGACGTGCATACACTCAAAAGATGTCGGCAATTCATCACTCAATTGGTGCAAAACCAAAACGCACCGGCCAAAGCGTGGCGCGTGACGGGATCACCACCCAAAGTGGATATTGAGATAAAGGAAACTGTAAGAGGGGTTGTCAACAAAGCCGTTGTTGTTCTGCATCCGGTAGTAGAAACGCCGTAGGGCTGTTCGGTGGCCGGGTTTTGGAAAGGTGATTGAACGCGATGGGAACGAGTTGCGTCGTCCGTTCTCTCGTTTGCATCAGGCGACTCCCCGATTCTACTTGACAATGTAATAGGCCACGGGATGCGCACTGTTCACGTTCGTGGCGTTGGGAGTTCGCGCGTTGCCGCCTTTCACGTTCAACGACGTGGATTCTTCAAGGGTGATGATCTGCGGATCATCGCCATCAGTTGCGACTCGGGCGTCTGCAGGGTGTTTTGCCGCAAGCCAGCGGCGCCAATCGCCCTCGAGTTCACTTAGTTCGCACGAATAAACATCGATGGCAGCCGAACTCCAGTCGTGCTGGCTTCCCGCCACGGCAAATTGAAAGAGCCGCTGTTTGCCTCCCTTTTCTAAGAGGAAGGAGGTAAAGGAGTTGGTGATGGCGTATGTCGCGACATCGTAGCGGTCCATTTCCTCAATATCGAGCAATGACGTGATGAGATCTCGATTCGAGGAATGCGCCAAGCGGCGCATCTCGATCGCGAATCGCTTGTGAACTTCGACCCGATCTTGACGAGTCGCCAAACCCTCGTCGAAGAACTTGGGGAAACACCCTTTGAACCGCATTTCATGTAAGAGATGTTGAATTTCATGCGCCAAAAGAGTTTCAAGTTCTTCAGTTCCGTAATTTGTGATTTCGATTTTGTGCAATTTGCGAGTGGGGCTGTCAATCGGCCAGAACAAGGCTCGACGCGGTTTATTCAGATAGGAAATCGAGATCAGTGTACGCCCTTCGCCTTCGGGGAACTCCTCACCGAACCATTCTTGAGCCAAATTGGCGCGGTAATACTCCGCCTTTTCGAGAACCTGTTCCGCAATTTGATCGTCGGGAGCGAAGACGATGAAGTTGGCGCTATGAGCGATACCTCGACCAAACACAATAGTCGGGGTAACAAGCAAGAACACAAAAAGACAATAGCCGACAATACGCGCCACGCAGACACCCTCCT
>Ga0180435_10007633_pt1 | contig 10284 bp, 10 predicted proteins | sample SS_ome_3_FD_132467 | JGI IMG/M metagenome (GOLD analysis project Ga0180435, IMG submission 132467) | Hypersaline lake sediment archaeal communities from the Salton Sea, California, USA - SS_3_S_1 metaG | ecosystem: Environmental > Aquatic > Non-marine Saline and Alkaline > Hypersaline >... | reverse complement strand
CCAGGGTATATCGAAACAGGAAAAGGATCGCATTAAAAGCCTGGTTTTGGGTAGATGCCGATACCTTTTGTTCCACGGCCAGGAACGTCATGAAGTCTTTGACGTGCGTACTGTCGAGATCTTGAGGAGAATACCCTTGCATAAATCGGTAGAATCTCTTCACCCAACCCAAGTAGGTTTTTTCGGTGCGGTGGGATCTGTGCATGAGTCGCAGCATTTTACGCATATCGTCGGCAGCCGCTCTCCATTGGATCTTGAGGTTTTGCAGTTGCCCTGTATTCGTGGCGGCCTTTCTGTTTTGATATAACCGGTAAAGACTTATGCTCTTGGCGGCCTGGTCCACCTGCCAGGCTTCCTTGGTTTTCGACAAGTGTTTGAGATAGGCCGCCACTTGCGGCTTGGTAACGGGATCACCGGGTTGTAAGCTGTTAAAGTGGTAAAACTGCCTTACCCAGTGGAGATAGAAATCCACCGATTTGGGCCCCGCTACGCGCTTTTACAACAGGTATGATTTGAAATCTTGCATGGCTTTGGGTATTGGCAAAAATCATACCATTTGATCCGCTGTGCATATTCAAGCGGTTACACCATGTGGTCCCAAAAACTGCACAATTTTGTGTGCATAGTGCCAAGAGATCTGGGCATACATTGAAGCGATAATCACCATTGCTGCGGATATGGGGCGGGACCGGCTTGCGGAAGAATGTTGCTAGGTTGATATCAAAAACAGGTGAAAAAAGCAAAGAAATTGACGAATGGTAGGAGCGGCGGCTGGCCGAACTTTCTCAAGCCACCCCTGCTTCCCATTCGACAATGGCCGCCATGAACTTCTCGCCGTAGCGATCGGCCTTGGTTTCGCCGACACCCGCGATCAGGAGCAGGTCTTCGCGCGTGGTGGGGCGTACAACCGCCATCTCCTTGAGGGTCTTGTCGTGAAAAATGACATAGGCGGGCACCTCCAGGCCGAGCGCGATCTCCCGCCGCAGTTGTCGCAAATGCTCCCAGAGGTCGGTTGCCGAAGGATCCAGCTCCGCAGCGGAAGCGGAAGATGATGGCCGTTTATGCTTCTCCGGCGCGGTATCTTTGCGCAAGCGCACTTCTTCCTCGCCCCGCAGCACCGGCCAGCTCCTGTCCGTCAGGACAAAACCGGACCGCCGGTCCATCTCCACCGATAGATACCCCAGGGCGATCAGCTGGCGGAAGACGGAACGCCACTGCCGGTCCGACAGTTCCCGGCCCACCGCGAAGGTCTTGATGCGGTGATGGCCGAAGCGCTGCAGGCGCTCGTCCGCCTGGCCGAGGAGGACTTTGATGAGGTACTGGGCCCCGAAGCGCTGGCCGGTGCGATAGACGGCCGACAGGGCTTTCTGGGCGGCCAGGGTGCCGTCCCAGGCGTCGACGCCGCCGTCGCGGCAGATGCCGCAGTTGCCGCAGGGGTCTTCCCGCATTTCGCCGAAATAGCGCAGCAGCACCTGGCGGCGGCAGGCGGTGGTTTCGCAGTAACCCAGCAGGGCGTCCAGCTTGCGCTGCCGGATCAGTTTGAAGGTGTCGTCGCCTTCCGAGAGCATCAGCATCTGCCGGGCGGCAATCACGTCCGCCAGGGAGTAGATCATCCAGGCATCGGCCGGTTCGCCGTCGCGCCCGGCCCGCCCGGTTTCCTGGTAGTAGGCCTCCATGCTCATGGGGATGTCGAAATGGGCCACAAACCGCACGTCCGGTCGATCGACCCCCAGGCCGAAGGCAATGGTGGCGACCACGACCAGGGCCTCTTCACGGGCAAAACGCAGCTGCCCGGCCAGGCGCTCCCGGGAAGACAGGCCGGCATGATAGGCCACCGCATTGATCCCTCGCTGGTTGAGCCATGCGGCCAGATCGTCCACCCTGCGGCGGCTGCGGCAGTAGACGATGCCCGTGTCACCCGGATGCTCTTCCCGGATGAAGGCCAGCAACTGGCGCTTGCCGCTGTTCTTGAGCTGAACCCGATAGCAGATGTTGGGCCGATCGAAACTGGAGATGAACGGGCGGGCCTCATCCAGTTCCAGCTTGGCCAATATCTCCCGGCGGGTGACATCGTCGGCCGTGGCCGTCAGGGCCACCCGGGGCACCCCGGGATAGCGGCGGGTCACCTCGGCGATCTTGAGATACTCCGGCCTGAAATCGTGCCCCCACTGGGATACGCAATGGGCCTCATCGATGGCAAAAAGCGCGATGGTCATCTCGTCGAGCAGCCGCCGGAAGCGCGGGGTAAACAACCGTTCCGGGGCCACGTAGAGAATGTCGATGGCCGCCCGGCGAACCCGCTCTTCCACTTCCCGGGCCGTTTCCGGGTCGAGGCTTGAATTGAGGTAATCCGCCCGGATGCCGTTTTCGCGCAGAGCCGTCACCTGGTCGTGCATCAGGGCGATCAAGGGCGAAATAACGATCCCCACCCCGTTGCGCAGGACCGCGGGGATCTGGTAGCACAGGGACTTGCCGCTGCCGGTGGGCATCAGCACAAAGGCGTCGGCGCCGGCCACCAGCCCGTCGATAACCTCCCGCTGGTGCTCACGGAAAGCGTCATAACCAAAATATTTCTGCAGAACGTCGCGCGGTGTCAAATCGATAGCGTACTCCCATTGGCATAGAATTACAAAAGCGGCAAGAAGGGTGCCTGCAGGCACCCACCGTTGAAGCATCAAACAGATGGGAAGTCCCGCTCTGCGGGATTCTTTCTCGGCCTCGCCGAATCTCGAACAGAAATCCTTGTTTTAAGATAGCTTATAGAAGTGGTTGCCAAACCTCAGATCGCGTGCAAGAGCAAGACGGCGCCTGATGAGGAAGCGAAGCATATGCCATCATATGTGAGCATTCCGAAGAAGGCTCCAACGCCCCTATTGGACGTTAGATGGGGTTTGGAAACTACTTCTACACAAATCGCAGATACCCGAAGCACCGGGGCAAATGAAAATTCAGCGCGTCCACCGGACACCAGGCCGCCCAGTGGGGGTGGGAGGTTTCATCGCCGCATTTGAAAAAGTTGGCCCGCCATGTGGCGCCCTCGTCAACCCGCAGCGGCCCGGCGTATTGCGCCAGCAGATCGAAGGGGACTCGGAAGACAAGCTTCCAGGTCCGAGGCGCGGCTATTTCCGGATCGACCACCGGGGGCATGGAAGGCCATACGCCGATACGCTGCCCCTCTTCCGGGGTCAGTTGCCGGTAGGCCTGGAAGCCCTCGGCCGTCCGGGTGGCGTCGGTGATGTAAGAGGCCAGCAGCGCGCCACCGCAGTTGAACTCGAAATTGAAATACCCGCTGTCCGGATGGGGCTGCACAAAAAATTCGACGCAACTGTCCTTGTAGACCGGCGCCTGAAAGCGGGTATGCCGGCAACGCACGTAGCGGTCCTGCACGTCAAAAAATCCCCACAGGGCCTGGCCGTCGCGCATCAGCTTGACCCGGGTGCGCGGCCGGTGGGGGCTGCTCTCCGGCCGGAAACAATCAACGGCAAGTGCGGGTGCCCTGTCCCAGGCGGTGCCCGCCCATGGCGCCGACGGGTCCAGGTCGGCATCCACGGACAACACCGGGTAGATCGGGTTTGCGCGATCCGGCATGAATAATTCCCCGCCACCATTTTCATTTGGGCGTTTTATTGCTACCATAAGAACGTCCTGAGCCTCGCAGCGGTGCATATAACCACAACTGGACAAAGACCGCAATGCAACGGCTTTCGGTTGGCGGCCAATCACCCCTGAAATCGGCCGACGGCTATCATCCAATTGGCATCTAACCAATACGGTTTCAAAAATACAGCGTCATGTCGATCGTATGGAAATCCCGGTGACCCCAATTTTTCAGAAGGATTCAATTTGATGGAACGCAGCGTCATAAACAAAACCGTCCTTCTCCTGGTGGTGCTTTTGATCTCCGCCCTATTTCTGTCCATGATACGCGCCTTCCTGATGGCCATTTTTCTGGCCGGGCTCTTCAGCGCCCTGGTCCACCCCCTTTACCGGCGTTTCGTGGAATGGACCGGCGGGCGGCGGGCCCTGGCCTCGCTGACCACCATTCTGCTGATCACCCTGTTCATTCTGCTGCCCCTGGCCGGCCTCATGGGCATCGTCACGGCCCAGGCCATCAAGGTCGGTGAATCGGTCAAACCCTGGGTGCAACAGCAGATCGCCTCGCCGAGCAGTCTGTTTGCCAAGTTCGAGGCCATCCCGTTTTACGACAAGCTCCTGCCCTATCGGGACGTCATCTTCCAGAAAGCCGGCGAAATGGTGGGCAAAATCAGCAGCTTCCTCATAGACAGCCTTGGATCGGCGGCCCTCGGCGGTGTCAACATCATCCTGATGAGCCTGGTCCTGCTCTATTGCATGTTCTTCTTCCTGATGGATGGCGACAAACTCATCCGTAAGATTCTCTATTACCTGCCCCTGGAAGACGACGCCGAACGGCGCATGCTGAATCGGTTTACCTCGGTCGCCCGGGCCACCCTGAAAGGTACGGCCGTTATCGGGGTGCTGCAGGGCGGACTGGCCGGTCTCGCTTTTGCAGTGGTGGGTATTCCCAGTGCTGTATTCTGGGGGGTCATCATGATCCTGCTGTCGATCTTGCCGGGTATCGGCACCGCGCTGGTCTGGATTCCGGCGGCCGGCATCCTGGGCGCCAGCGGTCACTGGCCCCAGGCCATCGGCCTGGTGGCTTTTTGCGGCGTCGTGGTGGGCAGTCTTGACAATGTCCTGCGCCCCATCCTGGTGGGCAAGGACACCCAGATGCATGAACTCCTGATTTTTTTCGGCACCCTGGGCGGCATCATGATGTTCGGATTCGTGGGCTTTATCATCGGTCCCATCGTGGCCGCCCTGTTCACCACCATCTGGGATATTTACGGTATCGCCTTCAAGGACCTCCTGCCGGAAACCAGGTCCGCCCCGGAAGTCCTGCTGCCGGACCCCGACCTGTCGGATGCGGGGGAACCTGCGGACGAAAAACAGACCGGGGGATAATCAGGGCAGCCATAAAGGCCGAACCACATTTCTGGGGCCGGCACCATGACAGCCGGCCAGAGATGTGGTAAAGAGAGCGTTACGCAAACGCCTGTCGTGGCGCTTTATCAGGGCAATGTGACCGGGATAAAAATCCGCCAACTTCAGCAAGGAGGGCAGCAGATGACCGAATATGAAATTATTGTGGACCCCAAGGAATACGGTATTGAAAAGCTGGTGGAGGGGCTGAACAGCAATCCCATCGATTTTCCACCCGAAGAACGGGAGCAGTGGGCCCGGGAAGTGGATGCCTTTGCCGTACGGCTGAACGACCTCACCGGCAAAGCCCAGAATCTTCAGACTTGGCTGGCGGGAAACGCCGCCATCAAATCGACGCCGGCCAGCCTCAAAGCCTTGAAGATTCAACTCTTCAAGATCAACGACGCCCTCGACACATCAATGGACCTGGTCAACCGGCTCGAGAGCGATATCGTGCCGCCCATCACGGGCAAGAAATAGACCTTCGCCGCAACGGCCGGGTGGTCCGATAATGGCGGCTGCCCGGTTCCACCAGAGCGGCGGATCAATCCGGAACAAACAAGATCTCTTCTCGAGGGGCGGCCATCCGCCCCTCTCTCTTCGCCTGACACACTATCCCTGCAGGCCCTGTTGGCCCGAACAGCGTCGATTTTACGATCCGCTGTTCAGCACCTCCTCGAAAACGACCAGGAATCCCTCGATATCCGCTCGATCGATCGTGAGGCTCGGATCGATGCGCAGCACGTTGAGCCCCGGTCGCTGGGCCAGGACATAGCCACGCTGCACCAGACGGTGATGAATCCGGGTGGTCCTGGCGGCACGGTCGTCGTCTTGCAGTTCCACGGCGACCATCAGGCCGCGCGAACGCAGCGCCGCAATGGCATCGGTCCGTGATTGGATTTGCGCCAGTCCGGCCATGAGCATCGTGGCGATATCCCGGCCCCGCTGGATGAGCCCCTCCGCCCGGATGATCTCGACAACCCTGGCCGCAATAGCCGCCCCCAGGGGGTCATTCATGTGGGACTGGGCATAGGGGACGGGCTTGGTGTCAAGACCATCGGCCAGCGCGGGGGCCATAACCGCCACGCTCACGGGGTATCCGTTGCCGATACCCTTGCCCATGGCAACGATGTCGGGTGTCAGCCCGTAATGCTGGTAACCGAACCATTCCCCGGTGCGGCCCACACCGGTGGTCACCTCGTTGACCAGCAGCAGGCCGCCGTCAGCCTTGACCGCCCCGACCATACTTTGGATAAGTTTGTCGGGGGGAAAGCGGACCAGCCCGGAGGAGCTGCCGGGTTCAAACAGAAACCCGCCGATTTTATCGAACGGTATTTCCGCCCAGTGCGTGCAAGCCGCACTGCAGGCGCCCGTAAAGGGGCAATCGGCACAGGCGGTCCAGTCGAAGCTGAACCAGGCGTTCCGGTCCCGCTGAAAGGCCGATCCATAGGCCCCGAAATAGGAATCAGCCATGGTCATGAGCATCGGCCTTTGACTGACGGCCTGGGCCACCCGCACCCCGTATTCCACCGCTTCGCTGCCCGAACATAAAAACACGCATTTACCGCCCGTCATCCCGTGCAATGCCAGTAGCGCGGCAGCGGCTTCTTCCACCGTCGCGCTGGCATAGCAGAACCCGCTGTGGGCGATACGGCCGGCCTGGGCGGCCATCACCGCCAGGACATCGGGATGGCCGTGACCGATGGGGGTGCACCAGACCCCGGATTCCAGATCGACATAACGGTTTCCGTCGGCATCCTCGAGGGAGCAATTGTCCGCATGGACAATATCGTTGATCAGTCGTTCGTGACCCGATAACCAGATAAGGTTCGTCATGGCGTTCTCCCATCGGTTCAGGCGGAGACATGCAGCGCACACCGGGCAACCTGCCTTCGCCGGCATCACGCTGAGACAATCGTGCCGCACGTATAGAAAAAACCTTCGATGACGTCAATAGATGGGCCCCCGGGTGTAGTGAATTTGTTTTTCAGCCGCCTGTTTCTGCAGGCAGCGGTAGATCTGGGCATCCAGGGAGTTTTCGCCTTTTTCACCGTCCTTTTTCACTTTGTTGTGGATATAGGCCTGCCGTTTGGCCGCGAGTTCTTCAATCCTGTCCTGCAGCGCTTTGCGCCGGGCACCCTGGGCGGCGACATGGGCCTCGCGCTGGGCCGGGGTCATCCCGCGCATCTCCGCCGGCAATTCCGCCGCTTCGATCTCCGCCAGGGTCACCGCACCGGACTGGACGTCATGCACCAGTTCCTGGGTGCCCAGGAAGTTCTTCGCCCCGGCCTTGCCGGAATTGAATATCGTCCGTTTGGCAACCGCCGAAGGTGCAGCGGACGCGTAAATGGTCTCCGCTTCACGTTTGCGGGCCTCCATGCGGGCCAGCTGTTTTGCCTCCCCGTAGTAAATCCGCGTGGCATCGAGCCTGGCCGAAAGCGCGGCAATGTCGCCGTCATAGGGTGTATCGACAAGGACGGCGCTGCCGGATTGGGCTACCTGAAAATAGGTCCCTTCGCTCAGCCGTGCGATTTGACGCCAGATGGGTCTCGTTTCGGGCAGATTGCCACATTGAATCGTATTGACGATGATATCGCGCTGCACCGCCAGCCGGCAGCTCGCGGCATATTTGATATCATCCTGATAGTCCATGTGGGGCGGCGCGTCGCCGACCAGGAAAATAACGCGATAGGCCTGGGGCGCAGGGTTCCATGCCGGTCGGATGACCGCTTCGTGCAAAGCCTGGTTGACGCTTTCGGGACCGTCGCCGCCACCGTCGGCCTGAAACCGCATCAATTGGGTGTAGACAGCGTCGAGGTCGTCGGACAAGGGTGTAAAGACCGTGACGTATTGGTCTCCCCTGTCCCGGTATCCCACCAGGCCCATGCGAATCCGGGGGGCCGGATCGGCCGTGGCCAGGGTATTGGCGATGGACCAGATTTTTTCTTTGGCCGCGGCAATCAATCCCCCCATGCTGCCGGTGGTGTCCAGGACGAACACGACATCCACGGAAGGTCGCGTGGATGGATCGCCGGCAACGGTTTCCGCCGGCAGCGGCCCGGCGCCGGCCAGGTTCGAACCACCGCCGACCGCCGTCAGTGAAAGGATGATCAAAATGACACGGGAGAAGTTTCGCTGTATCGCCATGGTGTGCTCCTTTTGGATGGGCAAATCGAAGGTGACATCCGAACGGTACGACCCGCCCGGTTCATGTCGGAGATTAGCCCAAAGCGGCCGGAACACAATTCAAAGGAGGGTAAAAAGAAGCACGGCGTTTTTTGCAATCCTTTTACAATAGCACGCACACTGCGGCAGGGCGCATGTCCGACGGCCATCAGCGGTTTCGCGCTGGAAGACCATCGCTGAGGCAAGGGAGTGACGTTTTTAGGCGGGATGGCCGTTCGCAGCCGTGATGACAAAAGCCGGTGGGTTGTCCATGTGGCGTTTGACCGTGCACATGCCGGCCACCCGGGTAACGGCACGGCGGTATTTCTCCGGAAAGTCGTCCGGCAGGGAGATGTGGATAGCGATGGTTTCCGCCAGATGTTTTTGGTCATTCCAGTCGTTGGTCATCTTCAAGGTTATGCCCTCGGTGGGTAGACCCCGCTCCCGGCAAAAGGCCACGACATAATAGCCGGCGCAGGTGGCCAGGGAGGCCAGGAACAGATCGAAGGGCGAAGGCGCCGTGTTGGTGCCGCCGTCTGCAACCGGTTGATCGGTGGTAACCTTGAACGCGCCCAGTTGGGCATCGATTCGCAGTCCATCGCGGGAGGCAACATGTATCTTCATCTTTGACTATCCTTTCCGATCAGGTCATATGGGTTGATGCAATGATAATGGGATTCCTAAGCATCGTTGCCCACCCGGGTCAAGGCCCATCCGATTGCGCCCATGTCTCCATTGTGGCTGCCGGTCGGCACTGCAATTGACTTTCGGCGGTAAATCCTTAGTCTCTGAGCGTATGCAATATTAACCCATAATATGTGTGTCGCGGCAGCGGCACTGACAATAAGGAGTATCCTATGAACCGCAAACCACTAGATGACGTTATTGAGAACATCAGCAGTCGTTACCGTAATAAAATCATGGGCGATTCCCGTTTTTATGTCGAAGTCAATATCGGCAAACAAGCCGAGGCGCTTGGCTATTTCGACATCAGCCGCAAATATATGGATGCATATGCCGTCGTACCCCTCAAACACGCGGTGCCGGGCATGAAAGTCCGCATCGACGGACGGACCTTCGTCAACTATGCGCAATTTGATTCGGGTGTTGCCGTGCCCGGATATGTCACGGGCGACACCGGCCTGGCTTTTCGATCGTTCATACCCAATGACAGCATGATCCTGAACTGTGCCTAGCGATCCTGGCAACCCTGGGGTGGTCCGCTTCACTTCTCTACCGTGATTCACGACGGGAGGCTCGCGCACCGCCCTTGCTTGCGGGTCCCTGTATTCGTTGTCACATGCGCGCTTGTGCCGTCAGGGAATCGGCAAGACCACCACCGAAAGGACCAGACATGTCCACATCCACCGATTTCTTCAACATCTTCGATCATGACAAGAACTTTCTCGAAATCATGAAGCGGCTGTTGGAATCCTCTCTTGAATTATCTTTCAACGGCATCATGATCACCGAAGCCTCCGCCGGGTATCCGATTCTCTATGTCAATCCGGCTTTCTGCCAGTTGACGGGATACGGGCCGCAGGAGCTTCTCATGAAATCCCCCTCGATTCTGCAGGGGCCCAAGACCGATCAGGAAGTGCTGGGCCGTCTCAGCCGCTCGATCAAGGCCGGTCAATTGTTTCATGGCCGGGCCATCAATTATCGCAAAGACGGGTCGGAGTTCATGATGGAGTGGAAAGTCGCACCGATCCGCAATGCCATGGGCGAAATAAGCCACTACCTGGCCATACAAAAAGATGTATCCCACGAGTCCTGATGCCCGGCGGTGTCCCGGAGAACCGCCGTTGGGTTGGAATTCAGGATGATCGGTCCTCTATAGAATCGGACGCTGTCGATATGGCCGCCCTCCGCCTCCTGCGAGGCCCCGGTTCGATCGTTTTGGGCCGCCACGCATCCTTCCCCCACTGCCATGCCTGCCTTTCCCGAGCCCTGTCGAATATCGGTTGACAATCCACCCATCATATTATTATATGTTCATATGTTTATATATTAAGCTCAACGCGAGGTGAACATGGTCATGTCCAAACCACCCAGCCCCTCGGCGGATGCCATTGAGACCTGTGTTACCAAGGGCATTCACCGCGCAACAATCCAGCT
>Ga0180435_10007632_pt1 | contig 10286 bp, 8 predicted proteins | sample SS_ome_3_FD_132467 | JGI IMG/M metagenome (GOLD analysis project Ga0180435, IMG submission 132467) | Hypersaline lake sediment archaeal communities from the Salton Sea, California, USA - SS_3_S_1 metaG | ecosystem: Environmental > Aquatic > Non-marine Saline and Alkaline > Hypersaline > Sediment... | reverse complement strand
GTATCGTTAGATATCGACATGGTATACATACCTTCAGGGCTGGTCGCACTGACCAAGGTTGCATCCTTATAGGTATCATTACTCATATAGAACTCCTCCATACGGCCCACCTGTCGCAACAGGCCATCTATGCCATCAGCGCGGTTGCCTTTCTTCACCGCGCTGGTATATGCAGGGTAGCCTACCGCTGCCAGTATGCCGATGATGGCAACCACGATCATCAGCTCCACCAGGGTAAACCCCTTCATTTTATTCAGCTCATTTCTTATCATTATTTTTCTACCTCGTACCAATAGGTTTTACGAACACCCATACTGAATTCTGCCAGCTCACATTCTGTACCGATACATAATGTAGGCTCACCACCTTTGGGGATTACGACGTTTGGATCTGGCGGGATGCCGCCCTTGTCCAGCTGCCGGTGACGATCTGGTCGTTTGTCCACACTCGATGGGTATGCAGCTGACGCATCAAGAATATCCAGGTAATACACACGACCGATACCCGACGCAGGACTACAGCTGCTCGTTGTTGCGATATTAGGAATAAACGTCGTCACCACAACCACCCCATCGACGATCAGTGTTTCTGACAGACCTTTTTCACCAACCCAGGTATCCGTGCCGGTCTGGTCATCCAGCTTGATATACCAGCCTTTGTTGCTATCGAGCGCAGCCTTGGCAGCATCATTTTGCGACTGGTCACCATCGCCCGCGACCAGGTTTAATGTCGCATCATACAGATCCGACTCGGTCAGTGTCTTGTAAGTGGATGGAGTATTATAGATATCTGTTTCTTTGAACAGATATATCCTGTCCTGAATAACATCATCCAGTGGATGTGCCCTGTAGCCTGAACTGATCGATAAGGCCAGGTAAGCAGACTTGCCTTTCTCTGCTATCAGCGCGACATCCGGTGGATAATAGAAACGACGTGCATCTTTTTTGGCCGTACCAGAGATACTGGCTATGCGTCCACCATCTATTGACGAGGCAAGCGACGCATTATTGTCGTTGTCGATATCGAAGCGGAATATCTGTCCGCCCATATCAACCGCGTACATCCGGTCAAGATAACCGTCTCCCCTTACATCCAGCGGTTTGATACGCGCAGGAATACTGTAATCCATATCCGACAGCGCCAGTGTACCGCCGGGTCCTGCAGACCACAGTAGTGCACCCGTCTTGGCATCTGCGATATACACTGCTCGACCTTCAGAATCAGCTGTCCTTACTGACACGCTATCCTGGTTTGTGTCATAGCCACCGCCGAAGACGATCACGTCTTTATCGACAGAACCATCTTTAACCTTCGCCACATTGATGCTGGACCATGTCTGCCCCATCTCGGCATAGTCACCGACACCGCCCTTGATCACCCAGCGCAGCTTAGGTGCCGTACGGTCAGTCACGTCAAGAGAATAGATATTCTTGCCGCCTCGACGCATACCGATATACAGGTAGACATGGTCGGTACCACTGATGATGCCATCCTTATTTGCATCATATACCCAGGCGGTCACATTACCATCCAGACCATAGGTTTTATCGCCCGGATCATTCTCCATAAGTTCATTCAGGTTAGGAAGCAGTTCCTGCGGAATGAATGAGAATAACTCTTCACCCGTATCAGTATCGAAAGCCTGTAGATAACCATCATTGGTCGCCACATATGCCACCAGGTCAGGCGCAGCAATCGTACCACCATACTGTACCAGTGCAGGTTCTGAATGCAGCGGATCACCCATCGACAGACGCTGGTCTGATGTTGTGCCAGGCGTTCCATATTCATCGAAGACATCGACACCGCTTGCCCATTCCAGCAAGGTATCTATTCTCGGTGTTCCGGATATCGCCTCTGGCTCACCGAGGATATCGAGCATCGTCTCTGTGATCGCAGAATTTGATTTGCTCACTTCATTCGCCGATGATGTCAATAACGCTGAAGCAGTCGCAGGAACCTGTACACCGTTATTATTTGTATAACTACCAGTGTAGGTATATACATTACGAGGGTTTGGCAACACATTCGCAGCACCACCGGCAGTCACATCACCGCCGTCGGTCTTCACTGACCAGTAACTTCTGGATGAATCACCAAAGAAGCCTTTCTCGATCGCATCGGCAGAGTTGGCATCTGCGATAAACGGCAGGCGCTCTGTAGTATCGTTGTCTGCATCGACATCGTCGACATCGACAAAGAAGTCCAGTTTATACTTCTTGAAGTTGCCTGGCCAATGCGCACCGACAGCCGGCTTGAACAGTGTAAAGTAAAGATCGTCGAGATGAGTCGAACGGTTAAATGCGTTTACCGATACCGCAGGAGAAGAGAAAGTGGTGTCTGTTTCGAACACACCTTCAAGCACTTCATTTAACTTGTCCCTCAAAGAATCATAATCGTCCGCAAGATAGCGCTCACCGATACCTGTCGCCGCATGACTCTCGGAAGCCGTATCGATCAGCAGTTGGTTATCGATAGCAAAGCCAATAGTGAATGTAGAGATAAACTGGTCTTCATCTACCGAAGCATTCTGATCAGTAGTCGCGATCGACTTGGCGATCTCGTCGAGACAGTTGCCGCTACAGCTCGATATACCCAGCTTGCCACGTCGGGTCGCATTGAGACTGTCATTGTACGGATCACCATCGGTCAGGATGACGATGTAGTTTTTCTGACACTCATCCGCGATAGGCGACTTATAGGCACCGCCGGTTTTGGACGCGGCGACACTGTTAAAAGGCGAAGAGCTATTGCCGTAGTCGACTGTCTTACCCTGGAAATACATCGCCGCCTCATAGAAGCTTTCTGACAGCGGTGTAGAACCATTAGCTGTCATCGCAGCAAGTGCGTTTTTGATATCTGTTTTCTGCGTACCAGTGTCCAGATCGGCCACCGGCACGGCGATCATGCCGCCGTCACCATTCCTGTCAAAGCGCATCAGGCCCATGTTAACACCCGAGGTGGTATCCACCAGGTCACTGATCACGTCCTGCATGGTTGCGATACGGGTGGTGCTCGACGAAATCGGCGCGTTAATTATGTAGTTGATGTAGTGACCTCTGTAGATCGTCGCACTGAGACCGTCTGCTGCCCAGTTGATCGAGTCACCCACATCAGATGACCAGCCAGTGCCACCATTGGCTGCATAAACAGCAGAACTACCCGTGGTCTCTCCGTGGACACCACTGTCAGCCTCACATTCAACATAAGCAGTATCAGACGTCATACTGTCTCGCCATGCACCACCGCGGAACTGTGCCATGCGGCCAGTGAAGTAACCGATGGTATCGAGTGACGCTGCTGTCTGACATTTAACTGCGCTGCGATTCGCCTGAGCAAGATTAGATTCACGGCCATACCACCAGTAATCGGGCCATCTACAGTGGCGGTATGCATTGTGTGTACCATAAGGTAATACATAGACCTTATTGTTGTCATAACATCCGTTACCACCCGAATAATCCCTTGTTAAATCGTACGCTTCACGTTTGATAACCGGGTTGCTCATACTACCCGAGGTATCCAGCACCAGCAGGATATTCGCCTGGGTTGATGAGGAAACTGAACTGCCGCCTTTGTAGATTTCGATATCTTCAGCCACAGCGGGGTAACTGCTCATCATGCCATAGATGGTACCCAGTATAGTTAGTTTGATTTTTCGTGATAACTTAAACATATTTATATCCTCGACCTGTTAACAGGCGCGCTTCTCTGTGCTCACAACTATCTGACGCATACACACAAAGACTTACTTCATAACGTTAGACGTAATACTGCTTGCCACCATTACACTTACCAGCGAATCTCACTGACATTTTTTGTATTTAGTTCATATATCACGGTTGCGTAACGACCGATACGATTCTTCGCCCTGATCAGCGGCACCTCAACATCGTTATCATAGGCACGCGTCTCAGGCGTCACCGTCACCTTGATGGTTTCACACTGGTCACAGACCTTGCCTTCAACAAAGCCGTGCAGACTGCTATCGAGACTAATCCTTAAAGACTGCGACTCGATGGCATTATGTGTTTCGATAATTCCACGTTTGGGCGGTGTCGGCTTGTAATCGTCCGGTATCACCCTACCATCAGGCATTACCATGCCAGGCTGCAGTTCGATCTCGGGCAATGCTTCCCTGGCGACTGACACCTGTGCTGTAGCAACCGACGTCAGGATAATTAATGTTTTATTCAATGTGTTCATATGTTCACCTTCCAATCTATGACCGCTTAGCACGCAGCCGACGGATAACGTACGCCCTGTCCTTGTACGGATGTTGCTGTACCGGTCTTGTTCGAACCGGTACCTGTAATATTGTAGAAGTTATAACCAAAGCCTTTACCGGCTTCCAGACTACTGCCTGTCGCTGATGAGCAGCCAGCAAAATCCATCGACGCCGACAGGTTAGAAGTATTCGCCAGGGAATAGGTTAATGTTTGTGTCGCAGAAGAATCTGTCTGAAAATCGAAAATTGCAATACCGGCGTCAGATATCGCATAATCCAGTAAGGACTGCACCGCGTTAAATGCCACCTGATGCTGCGCTGCATTAGAAGCCGCCTTTAGCTCCATATTGGCACTATTCATCGAAGATACACCGATCAGCGTCAATACAGCCAACATCACTAGCGCTAAAATCAGCACAAAGCCTCTATCCTTTCTCGGTAAGCTCCGCATCTTTCTCAAGCCTGATTGATTCAATCTGATACTCATTTCAATAATACTCTTGGTTTTCTAACTCGAGTTACGTTAGATCTGTTTAACGTTTCTCAAACTCACCACGCTGGTCACCAGGAAATAGCGATAGTCATCCTGTCCGCCATAATTAGCCGTGTTTCCAGCGATGGTGAAAGACTTCGTTGTATCGATACCTATCTCCTGTTCATCGGAGCGCATCAATAACCAGACCTTGACCGCATAGACATCGGCCCAGTCAATGACATCATCCGGATCCACATAACGGTCAATTTGAAGATCGTCATCGATATCTTCGCCAAACTGCACCTGCAGGTCAGCTACTCCTGAAATCAAAGTCTGGTTCTGTAACGTCGGCGAATTCACCAACGAGACACGACGTAATGACGGAGTACCGTCACCAGCAGCGTCGGTATGATCACTTATATAGTAAGCGTAGGCATGCAACTCATGGTTAGCAGTTAACGGGTGCGAATCGTTCGCGTTAAGCTTTGGCTGTGTCGAGCCGATAAAGATACGCCCATTCACAAAGTTGCTGCGCACATATGCCTGGTTGGCACGAAGTACTGCGGGTATATTTGAATCAGCGTATTTAATTTCCAGAATATCTGTATCTGCAAGATAGGCTTCTGACGCTGGAATACAGGTGGTAGAGTAAGGGTTGCCTGCACTACCATCAGTAGCAAAGACTGGCTGCAAGATATCGTAATACCAGCCGGCTGCACAATCACCGGTCATCGCTGACGGCGGTATATCGCCAGTAGAGGTAGAAGTACAGGCAGCATCTGTTGCTTTACACTCGATCAGCCCTTCTTTGTTCGTACCGCCCCACATACCTGCATGGCGGAGATCATAGGCGATCATCTCGATAGCAAAGCGAGCATCTGCGACCATATCCATCTGTGCTTCATTCGCCATCTGCGTTTTACGCGAAGCAGAGTGCAACGAAAAAGCACCGGCAACAATCACCAGGCCGACGACCATGGCGACAAGAAGCTCGACCAGTGAAAAACCTTTACTGTAATATATTTTTTTCATAGTCATCAATAACAGGGAATCTCGGTACATATATTCGCAGTTGTAGTGTATGTCTTATCAACACTGCCGCCAGCTTCTTTATTACGCTCTTTCCAGCTAACATCTATCTTGACTGTCGCCAGCTTTGAAGGTGCAGTTGGTGCAGTAACAGTTACTGCAGTAGTGACCGCAGATGGTAAGCCAGCTTTCAGGTTCTCCTTCCACCAATGCACATCATCGGCAGCCAGTTCGGCCTCACTACAGTCTTTAGTTCCAGTACAACCGTTATCATTGCCGGCACCAGCATAAGTCGCCAATACAGTAGGGTTGGCACGCATGCTCTCGAACAGCTCATCCACCTTCATCATCGCCACAGAGTTGTATACCGATGTCTTACCAGCCTTCAACGAGATTGCCTGCAAAGATGCGATACCGAGCATGCCGATCGATAAGATCAGAAAACCGAGCAAAGCCTCTAACAGGGTAAAGCCCCTGACCCTGGAAATTCGCTTATTACTGATATGTACTCGTCTCATCACAAACCTTCTTTCATTTACGGCGTCGCCGGACAACTGATGATTGCTGCATTATCTGAAACACGCACTCGACCAGAGAAACCCAGCACAACCGCACGTGAACCAAGAACATTATTGCTGCTGTCATAACTGCAAACACTGAATGTGGCTGACTCAGCGTCCCCCACATTCGATTTAGGCAGACCTCGCGAGGTAAAAGTAATCGAACTCACCGTTGCTGAATTCGCATCAACACCCGTCAGACTGAATTCCGGTGTATCTATTTCATCATGGACTCTTAGCAGGCAGTCGGTATTCGCTGCAACGCAAGGTGCCCCCGTATTAGCCAGGTCACCATTTACATCCACGAACACGATCCAGCCTTCTCGCCAACTACCGGTCGTTGCACAGTTTTTACCGTCGCTACTCTCACAGATGCTCACCCTGGAATTCTGCTTGATAGCTTCGCTACGTGCGACGTGGAATGCTGAAATCAGCTCATTCGTCGACGCGATCAGCTGATTGCTCTGCATAAACGTCTTCATCGATGGCACACCGACTGCCAGCAAGATGCCGACGATGAACAGCGTAATCATCAATTCTATCAGTGTAAAACCTGAATACTTTTTCATGAGCTTAATTTAAGACCAGTAAATTATTATTGCCAGCGAATAACGACAGGGCGGGGTTTATGTCAGATAAATGGCGCTTTTTGGATAAAATTCCATTTTTTGTGCGGATGAAGCGATACAGACGAGGACATTTCCTCACGAAATTTTTTCAACGCCCGTCATTTTCACTATCTTTTTGTTATTTATCCTCACAGCTTAGACCAATTTCATGATTTTTCGGTACAATGACAACAAAATCATATAGAATTTATATTAGTCAAAACTAATGAATAAACACTATGAATCTAGATAGAGTCAGTTCGGGCGATAATATCCCTGATGAGATCAATGTGATCATCGAAATTCCGGCTCATAGCGACCCGGTAAAATATGAAGTGGATAAAGATACTGGCGCTATGTTTGTCGACCGCTTCATGAGCACCGCGATGCATTACCCATGTAATTACGGCTATGTACCTCACACTCTGTCAAAAGACGGCGACCCGGTCGATGTGCTGGTGACGACCCCCGTACCGCTGATCGCGGGTTCAGTCATCAAGTGCCGTCCTGTCGGTGTTCTGAAAATGACTGACGAGTCTGGTGATGATGCCAAGATCCTCGCTGTCCCTCTCGACAAGCTATGTAAATCCTACAGAAAAGCAGCAACTATCGAAGATATGCAACCGATGCTGCTGGATCAGATCGCACACTTCTTCGAACATTATAAAGATCTGGACGAGGGCAAATGGGTACGTGTCGAAGGCTGGGGCAATCTGGATGAAGCCAAGCAAGAAATCATGTCCAGTGTCGAGATGTACAAGAACGCACCGGTCAAACCAAACTTCTAGACTGGCTTCGGTTGTTCGAAAATCAAAAGGCTTGCTGAATCAGCAAGCCTTTTTTGTTGATTACATATTTGTTGACTCTATAAGCCATGTAAAATGGTGCCGGAAAGAGGAATCGAACCTCCGACCTTCTCATTACGAATGAGCTGCTCTACCGACTGAGCTATTCCGGCAAACACATTAACTTGATCAGTGTTCAGCCCCGATGACATAAGGAGCGGGATCACACCAGGGAGTACGGCCTAATATTATATCAGCGATAAGTTCGACAGAAGCTGCTCCCAGTACGATTCCGTTTCGAAAATGACCCGCATGCACATACAGGCCTTCGATAGCATCATGCTGACAGATGTAGGGAATACCTTTGCTGGTTCCCGGCCTCAGGCCCGCCCACTGCCTTTCTATAGGAAGTACAGCCAGTGCCGGTACCAGCTCAATCGCTGCTTGATGCAGCTCTTCATGGGCTGCGTCTGAAATCTTTTTATCAAAACCGATCTTCTCCAGGGTGCTGCCGGCAAGTATACGGCCATCTTTACGCGGGATAATATAGTGCCCTTCGGAAAGGATTATCCGCCTGACCAGGTCTGGCTCGCCTTTATACATGATCATCTGGCCTTTTACCGGGATGACGTCAACCGAATCCTGGGTAGCATCGAACTGGGCGCTCCAGGCGCCGCTGGCGATGATTACCTTATCGGCATGATAACTCTGCTTTGCCGTGCGCACGCCTGCAACCCGGTCATCTTCGACAAGTATTTCTTCGACGCCTTCATGTTCACGATACGGGATGGCGTGATGCTCAAATGATGCTTTCAGTGCCGCATTGAACTTCGGATTTCTTATCTGCATCACATCGGGCATCCAGATGCCATGATCAACGGCCGGCCCGGCCAGTGGCTCGATAGCGAGCACTTCATCACGGTTATCGATGTATCGCGCATCGATCGACCAGCGTTGCGCCCATTCGGTTATCTCCGGCAGGTTGTCACTGACGGTAAACAGGCCACTGGTAATCAGCTCACTGTCACTGCCGCTCTCTTCGAACAGGGCCTTCGTCAGCTCGGGATAGATCTTCTTGCTGCGCTCGGCAAGGATATTGACGGCATGATGATAACGCCAGGGGTACAAGGGGGAGATGATACCGCCGCCTGCCCAGGATGACTCGCCGCCCAGCGGGCCCTTCTCCAGCAGCAGCACATCGAGTCCTTCCAGGAAAAGCTTCCTTGCGGTCATCAGACCGATGGCGCCACCGCCAACAATAATACAATCTGGCATCTTATGGTTTCTAATTTATGAAGCGGGTAATTCTGATGGTTGATTCAGCTTGATATTTTTCACTGGCACCGTCAAGTGAGCACCAGCTGATTCGATGATATCATTAATTCGCAAATTAATATCTTCTCGATGTTCGAGGTATTCAGCAAAATCTTTTGTCTTGATGTAGATATACAGTTCCAGCTCCTGGGCATACTCGCCAAACTCTAAAAACCGAACCCTTGAGTTCTCTTCATCGACAAATTCATCTTCGTTGATCAGCTCCCTGACCTTCGCCAGCACCTGCCTGATCTGCTCGGGAGTATCGTCATATGATAGATGTAGACGCGTACGATACAGGATCTTGTCTCGCTGGGTTAAGTTTTCTATCGCACCGGAAGAAAACAGGGCGTTGGGAACATGAACCACGGTACGCCCCAGGGTACGCAGCTGCGTGGCACGCAGACCGATCTCTTCGACCGTTCCCAGCGTTTCACCAAACTTACAGAAGTCACCGACACGCACCGGTTGTGAGGAGTAGATCGTGATCGAGCCGATCAGATTTTCTAACGATTTTTGTGCCGCCAGGGCAACCGCAACACCGCCAACACCCAGACCCGCGAGGATAGTCGTCACCTGGTAACCCAGATTGTCCATCCATGAAACCACGGCCATCACTATTATAATAAGTTTGATACCGGTTGCTGCCGGCCTTAATAACACCACGGCATCATGCTGGCCATTTCGCCGCATGCGGTCGGCAAAGCGATTCATGACCAGATCAACCACACCGATCATTATCCATAATAGCGCGATGATCAGAAAAGTTTTTGCTTCAAATATGGCTCGCGCAGTCAGCGACGGTGCGATCAAATCAAATGTGGCCCGAAAAAACATTATCGTAATTAAAAAACGTAACGGTCCAACAATAAACTTCTGTAGCCGCTCTACTTTAAAATAATCAAATAAATGCAGGAACTTGACAGCGATAAAGGTAACCACGAAGGCGACGATATAACCGATAACCAGCAGCGCTATCATCATCACGATCTGCCATACTTCAAAACCATAAATGATGTAATGCGGAAAGATTTCGGATAACCGGTTACCGATCAGGCCGTAACCGAATTCAGCATCCAGTTCCGGAATCAACGAGACGGTAGCATTAGAGATCTTCCAGATATAGGTACCGTCACCTCGCGGCACACGCTGCATCAGGATATCAACAGGACCCTCTTTTGTCTTCATCGTAGTAATACGGTCTCGATAACTCGGCAGGCCATCGTCCAGATGCCCTTTGGGATCATCACTTAACTCTTCAAGATCGACCTTCATCGCGCGCTTGCC
>Ga0180435_10007631_pt1 | contig 10287 bp, 8 predicted proteins | sample SS_ome_3_FD_132467 | JGI IMG/M metagenome (GOLD analysis project Ga0180435, IMG submission 132467) | Hypersaline lake sediment archaeal communities from the Salton Sea, California, USA - SS_3_S_1 metaG | ecosystem: Environmental > Aquatic > Non-marine Saline and Alkaline > Hypersaline > Sediment... | reverse complement strand
CTGATCCAGGGATGGTCGGGCGACTCGGCCGCCAGGGCAGTTACATTCGCCCGCATCACGGGCGGCAGTAGTAATCCGCATACCGTGCCGTGCGGAATGGGAAAGTTCGCCCCCATCGGCGCAGCGAAACCGTGGGTGGCTCCCAGTCCGGCATTGGCCAGCGCGATGCCGCTGAGCATGGCCGCCAATGCCATGCTTTCGCGTGCGTCGATATCGCTGCCGTCGTCGACGGCCCGTTCCAGTGACGGCGCCGCGTGTCGTAGACCCGTCAGCGCCAGCGCATCGGTCATTGGTGAGGCTCCGTGCGAAGTGTACGACTCGATCAGTTGGCAGATCGCATCCATACCACTTCGGGCGGTCACCGCAGCCGAGACATCACACCCCAATTCGGGATCGATGATTGCGGCGGTCGCCAGCAAGTGCTCGCTGCGAAGGCTGGCTTTGAAAGACTTTTCGGGGCAACCGATCACCGCATTGCGCGTGACCTCGGCTCCTGTGCCGGCGGTGGTGGGAACGGCGATCCAGGGAGCGGCCGGTTTCGCCAACTTCCGCCCCTTGCCGATCACCTCCATGTAGTCGAGCGGACCGCCACCATTGGTCAACAGCCCGGCGACCGCCTTGGCCGCATCGATGGCGCTGCCGCCTCCCAGTCCAGCTACCGTATCGCAGGCGTTCTGCCGCGCCAATTCGACGGCAGCGTTAAGGGTATCCACCGTCGGTTCGCCACGCTGCCGATACACCGTGACCGTCAACTGCTCGTCTTCGAGCACATTCACAACCTTATCCGTAACCCCGCCGGCGCCTTGGTTCCCGGCATTGGTAATGAGAATCGGTCGCTTGCCGTGCTCCGCCACCAAAGGACCGACTCGTTCACATGTCGAACGTCCGAACACGATTTTGCGGACATTGGAAAAATCGAACGTTAACACGACGAATCCCCTTCAATCACGGTGTATGGTCGAAACAGTCCGAGTTGTACCAAATCCGACCCGCTTTGTCTGTTGGCTCGAACTATCGCAAATCGCAGCATAGAATAATGTCTCTGCATCGGTTTCCGACCTCACAACCGAACGGTTGAATATGTCGAAAAAGCGGATCATGTTGCTGGTCGCAATCACTTTGGCCGCCGTCGTACTTGCGCCGTATCTGACCAGCCGCGTGTTGAGTCCATCTCGTCGTGTCACGGATCGTTCAAACGTCTCGGTTGACGAGGAAAACCCCGACGACCCAACGCGACTGCGGGTCTGTTGCTACAACATCGCCCACGGACGGGGCCTGGCGAAGTCGAATTGGGAGGGCGGCGGCGAAGAAGAGCGAGTTCAAAGGCTGAAAGACATCGCCAAGCAGATCCGCGAGATTGACGCCGATATTGTGGTTCTCAATGAAGTCGACTTCGACACAAGTTGGAGCCACGGTGTCAACCAAGCCGAGTACTTGGCCCGCGAAGCGGGATACCGCTACTGGAAGGAGCAGCGGAATCTCGACTGCCGCGTCCTCACGTGGAAGTGGCGGTTTGGCAACGCGTTGCTCTCGCGACTGCCGGTCTCCGACGCAACATCGATCGACCTGCCGGCGCTGTCGGAATTCGAATCTTGGGTTGCTGGTCGCAAGCGAGCTTTCTACTGCGATGTTGCGGTCGGCGACCAGTGGTTGCGGGTTGTTGCCGCCCATCTTTCCCATCGTAGCGAACCGATCCGTGACGAATCGGCGAAGATGCTGGTCGCGCTCGCGGCAGAGAGCCCCCACCCGGTCGTGATTGGTGGCGACTTGAATTCTACGCCGCCCGGCTTTCCGCGGTCTGGCAGTACCGCCGACGGAAACAACGCGATCGCCACGCTCGACGCCAGCGAGCTGTTTCAGCGCCGCCCCACGGAACCGCCGCAACCGCAGGAATTGACTTTCTCCGTCGACGATCCCCGTTCTGTGATCGACTGGATTTTGATCCCGGCCCAGTGGCGGTTCGAGAGCTATCGTGCGATCGACTGCGATCTTTCCGATCATCGGCCGGTTGTGGCGGACGTGCTGATCGGTGATTGATATCAAGGAGCGTCCGGCGGGGGCACATCGTCGGCCGGACCGACGACCATCGTGGTGTTCTGCGACAGCGGAAATCGTGCAAGCAACTTGGAGATCCCATCGACCGTCACAGATTGATAGCGTTCGAGCACGTCCCTCAGCGGCAGGTATTGTTGACGCTGCACCCAACCACTGCCAACGCTGAAGAGCCGATTGATCGGCCGTTCTGCCTGCAGCACGATGTGAGAGACGACCTTCCGCTGCGCTCGTTCAAGTTCCTCGGTCGTTACACCTTCTTGTTCAAGGTTGAGTTGCAGATCGCGAATCCGCTTCAGGTCGTCGGCAACCTCTTCCGGCTGACAACTCAAATACGTCATCACGACGCCCGTGCCCTGGTATTCGTGGCAACCAACTGCCGCGTATTCGGCCAATCCGGTATCGATCAGTTCCCAATACAATCGACTGCCGCTGTCGTCTCCAAAGATGGTCGCGGCGAGTCGACCAGCGAATCGATCTTCGTCCTCAGACGACGGGCCGTTGGCGATTTGCACGGCATATTCCTGCATGGCGGCAGGCTTGACCAACACCGAAAACCCTGTGTGTGGCGGGGCAGTCGGGGTTTCTCGCGCGGCCTCGAAACGTTGCCACGATCCGCAGTGCTTTTCGGCATCCTCGACCAACTGCTCGAAGTCGACGTTGCCAGCCGCCACCAGCGTCATGTTGCCGGGACAGTAGCGCTGCTCGAAATACGCTCGCATCGCATGTGGCGTCATGTCGCCGACCGTCTGCTCCGTCCCCAAAACGCTGTGACTGAGCGGATGCGAACCGAAGTGCGCCGCCATACATTTCTCGTGTGCGCCGTAGGGAGGCTGATCATCATACTTGCGAATCTCCTCGATAATCACCTTCTTCTCGACATTGAAGTCGTCGTCTCGCAACGTCGGCCGCATCATGTCGGCCAGAATTTCGGTCGCCCGTGTTTGATACTCCGGCAACACACTGGCGAAATAGACGGTCTGCTCTTCACTCGTGTACGCGTTTGCGTGCGAGCCGATCTCGTCGAGCTCGCGGTTAACGTCCTCGGCCGACCGTGTGGGCGTCCCCTTGAACGCCATGTGCTCCAGGAAGTGGCTGACGCCGGCGATCTCGTCGGCCTCGTCGCGTGCTCCGGTCTTCACGAAAAACGCCAGCGCCATCGAATAAGCGCGATCGTTGCACTCGGCGACAACTTGAAGTCCATTCCCAAGGGTTGCTTTACGAAACTCCACCGGGTACCTCCAAGGGCGTGGGCCCCAACGTCGCCGTCATGAATTCATCAAGCGGGTGGTCGGCCAAAAATCGGTTGACCGCCTCGACCGGCATCGACTCGATGACATGCCGAATCTCTTCGATCGACTGGGCCCGGCCCAAGTGATACCAGTCCGCCGCCAGTGCCGAACTGCGGGCCGGGCTAGATTCCTGCTGCATAATCAGCGAACTCTTGATACGGGCTTTGTGGCGATCCAACTCCTGTGTTTCAATTCCCTCTTTGAGTCGATAGATCTCAGCCAACATCACGTCGAGGGTTTCTTGTGCCCGATCAGCACTCGTGCCCGCATAACACAATACCGAACCGCGATCCTTGAGTGAATGGCACAGGGCGTAGACGGTATAACACAATCCCCGCTTTTCGCGAACTTCGGTGAAGAGCCGGCTGCTCATGCCGTCGCTCAGCACGCCGACGGCGGCTCGGGCTTCGTAGTATTTTTCATTGCAATACGCCACGCCGGGGAGTGCGATGCCGACGTGAGTTTGATTGGATTCGTGGTCTTGATGAACATGCTTGCCGCTGGATGCCTTCTCTTCGATAACTGGCGTATCCACCTCAGCCCAATCGCCGAACGCGCTCTTCACTCGGCCTTTTAGTTCTTCCCAATCGAAACGGCCCGCCACTCCAAGGATCGCTCCGTTGGGTATGAAACGATTCGCGTGGAATCGGCGGACATCGTCGGCCGAGATCGCGGCCAAGGCTTCGATCGTGCCGTATACGGATCGGCCCCAAGGGTCGGGATACCACTGCGATCGCAGCGTTAGCATCAGCTTGTGTGCCAGGTCGTCTTCAAGTGCTCGTAATTCCTGTACGCAAACCAGGCGACCATCGTCAAGTTGATCCTCGGGGAGATGGGGTTGCCGTACAAGATCGGCAAAAATGGCCAAGGCGTCGAACAAGTGGTTGGCAGGTGCGGCGGCCGAGAAGCTCGAATGCGCCACCGACGCATTGGCGCTGCGATCGACCCCCAGGTTTTCCAAGTCCTCGACGAATCGTCGGCTGTCGCGACTGCCGCAGCCGCGTTGCACCATCTCGCAGACGAAATTCGCGAGCCCGAGGCGATCGACGGGATCGTGGGCGCAACCTGCCGGCACGAGCAACGTGAAGGCCGCCGACTCAAGCCAATCCATCGGCTGGGCGACTACTGCCAGACCGTTTTCCAAAACGTGCGAATGAATGGTCGGCGGCATGGCAAACGAAATCCTGAAAACAACCTGCGGGCCGGAAGCAGATCTGGTTTTCTCAATCAAAAATCACAGATCCAAGTGTCGCCTAACTGTAAACGACATCGGCCGCTTTGTATACGGTACGCATGCGGACGAAACCGAGCCGACGATAAAGCCGCAGCGCCCCCAAATTATCGGCGGTAACTTCGAGCGATACGCGTTTCACCCCGTGGTGGGCAAATCCACGTAGAGAATGGACGACCAAGGCGGAACCGAGCCCCAAACCACGGTGATCGGGCGCCACGCCGACGTTCTGGATGCTGCCCACCCCTTTTCTCTCAAGTACGCCTTGGATTGTGCCGCAGTAATCGTAGCGCCGCTCTCCGGCGGGACGATATCGCACGAGCCAAGTCGCCTCTCCCAGAAACCCGTCGCGCCGGGAGATCTCATTCATCAGCCGCAAACAACCGTCTTCGTTGCCCAAACAGGGAAAGACATTGGCGTCGATTTCGAAACGAAAACACTGGTATTGCGCTATGGCGTGTTTTTCCTCCAGCCCCGCTCGCCAGCGCACAAGTTCATAGCCCTCGGGGATCGCCACCTCGGTTGGCCGCCAATGCGAAAGAGCGATCTCCATTTTGAATCGTTTGAAATAGACCAGCGACATGACAGCACCGCAAATCACGACCCGACACGCAAGCAAAGATTCTCGCAGTCACTACCGACGGCATCGACAGGTGAAACAGCTCATGTCGACGTTCGATGCAATTGTGATCTCTACGCAGTAACTTTACACGCAACCACCAAAACCGTCAACAAATGGCAAGTACAAGATCGGTTGGGGGATTGGCGGGCGTGTTTCGAAACGCCTACAATATGCGACGAAAGACAACGCGTTGTGCAACGCGGTGATGTATTGAACACCTTAGCGAGGGGACGGACGTATGTTGGGAAAGATCTTGCGATTTGAGTTTTTGGGAACGCTGTTGACAGCCATTGCTTTGTTCGGCTTTGTCGCTTGTTCGGGGCCCGAGCAGAAGCCCGACAAGAAGACCGACGACAAGAAAGAGGAGAAGGAGGAAAAGGACAAGAAAGATAAAGACGAGGACGGCGACGATCACAAAAATGGCGATCACGATCACGGTGATGAAGACGGCGATGGCCACGACGAAGACGGCGACGATCATGGCGAAGACGAGGGCCATGAGCACGGCGATGAAGACGGCGACCATGACCATGGGGCTGACGGGGACGACGACGATGCTGCAGCTTCGACTTCGACCGGCGCCAAGGTCGAGTTGCTGATCGAACTGCCCGAGAAGTACAACACGCCCGATGGCATGTGTCTGCTGCCCAGCGGCGATGTGTTGGTCTCCGTGCCGAACGTCAACGACGAAAAAGATCCGCCCACCATCCTACGCATCAAGCCGGACAACACCTACGAGAAGTTCATCGATCCGCCGGCGCATCCCGAGACCGGCAAAGCCTATCCTTTCGGTATCTGCGTCTGCCCCGACACGGGCGACGTCTATTATGCCGATCTGCAGTGGTTCGCCAAAAAGGAGGCAGCCTGGAACAGCCGCGTTCTCCGTGTACCGATGACTGACAACCAGCCAGGCGAACCGGTTGTGGTCGCCGAAGGCATGGTGGTGGCCAACGCGGTCGTTGTCAAAGACGGTTATCTTTATGTCAGCGATACGACGATGGAACCGGAGACCAAGCCGCTGGTCACGGGTGTCTTCAAGATCAAACTTGGCGAAGGCGAGCCCGTCAAGTTGAACAAGCCATTGATCGACGACCCCCATCTGATCGCGACGATTGAAACGCTCAATCCGAACGTTGGCTTCGGCGCCGACGGCCTCTGCTTCGACAAGAACGGCAACCTGTACGTCGGCAACTTCGCGGACGGCACGACGCACAAGATCGAGTTCAACGAAGACGGCACGACGAAGATCGATCCGAAGACGCCCACGCCGATTTGGGCAAAGGCCGATTTCATGAAGAGTTGCGACGGCCTCTTCTATGACGCCCCGCGGGAGCGAATCCTTTGTGCCGATTCGCTGGCGAATGCGGTGCAAGCGATTGACCTCGAGGGCAACGTCACCACGATTGCAGCCGAGACCACCTTCGACGGCGCGAACGGCAAGATGGACCAGCCGTGCGAAGTGTTGATGCGAGGCGACGACATGATCATTTCGAACTTCGACATGCCCGTCGACGGTGGCGTGAACACCGAGTTCGAAACGCCCAACTGCATTTCGATTATCAAAGGCGCCAGCGAGTAAGTTAAGTCTTGGGCGGCGCAGGCGATGACGTCGGCTACGAGTATCGCCAGCCCTCGGTGCTGCGCTGACGGCTTGTAACAGGTTCGTAAAACGCCGGCGCTGTCTTTACTCGGGGAGCGGCGTAACCGACAATGGAATCTGGACATGAACCTATAGAGATCCCCGTTTCTTTGCGGGTGGGTTGGTATCTCTCGGAACAAGAAGTGAAACTCAGCAAACGAGGAATAGAGATGTTGAATCGTCTATGGGCTTTGCCGTTCGTGCTGGTCGTGCTTTGTGGTTCCGCACTTCGAGCAGACGTTATCGAGGTGCCCATTCAGCTTGGGCCGGCGGCCGTGCCGGTGCAGGTTGATACGGTGGTCACGGAGGAGGCGGTCGAAGAGAAGGAAGGCGAGGGCGACGAGGAAACGGTCGACACGACTCCGCCAAAGGCTGAACCGCTCGATCCGCAATTCGTCAAGCTGCAGCTTCGCGATGGCTCGATTATCGCCGGGCGTTTGACCGTGCCGGAGATCGAAGTCGCAACGGAGTTCGGTAAACTGATCGTGCCGATCGATAAGATTCGCAGCTTTACGCCCGGCATCGACAGCAATCCCGAGATCGCCGGTCAACTGAACACACTGATTGAAGACCTGGGCGGCGAGGATTTCAAACAACGTGAGGCGGCGCACAAAGCGCTGCTCAAACTTGGGCCGGGTGTCCGCAAGCAACTTGAACCGCATCGCAAGGACGAAAACGCAGAACGCGCTCGGCATATCCAGGAAATTCTCACGGCATTTGACGAAATGACGGAGGATGTCGACGAATTCGAAGAGGGGGCTTCGCAAGAGATCTGGATCCGCGACGACACGGTCGTTACGACGGAGTTCACGATCGTGGGCAAGATCTCGCCGCAAACGTTCAACGTCGAAAGTAAATACGGTCCGCTGACCGTTCAACTGGCCGATGTGCAAATGGGCGAACGACGACAAGGACCGGCCGCGGAGATCAATCGTCGTTTTTCGGTCGCTGGCCAGAATTTGGTGCAGCGTTCGTTCAAGTCGGCCGGCGTGCGAATCAACCGCGGCGATCGCATTTCTATCCGGGCGGAGGGGCAGGTCGTCATGACGCCCTGGGGCAGCAACTCGATCAGTACGCCGGATGGAGGCGCCAACTATGGTTGGTACGTCAACAACAAGATCCCCGGCGGCGCATTGGTCGCACGAGTCGGCACGAGCGGCGAAATATTCAAAGTTGGCAGCAAGCACACGTTCGTCGCGAAAAAGGCAGGCACCCTCAATTTCGCCATCGCCATGCAACCCAGCTATTCAGGGTCGGGCTACAACTTCCCCGGCGAATACAAGATTCGCTTGAAGATTGAGCCCGGCGCGGAAGAGTAGGGGGGCGGATCGACGGGGCGTGAGGGCAGGTAACCGATGTGCTGTTTTGTCAGCAACAAGGAAAAGGTCTTCCCTTCGAGAAATGGCTGCGCGTTTTCCAATAGAGCAAAGGGGTCAGGACTCGTTTCTGGCGTGTGGGAATCCGTTATACTTCCCGCATGCCTCGTACAAAACGCATTTGTCCGGCTGGTGAAGTCCTCCACGTCCTCAATCGGGCGGTGGCGAGGCTGACGATCTTCGAAAAAACCGAAGACTACGACGGCTTTGTCGAAGTCCCACAAAAAAGAGTCCTGACCCCTTTGTCCCTTTCCGCACGAACGGTGCAGACAACTCGCTTCGGGCGCCCCCGCCGCCGAGGTTGCGCGACCCTTTGTACTGCACCCTCTACGGTGCGCTACCCGCCACAACGCCTTTCCGGGTGAACTACACGTCGACAGCCCTCCCCGACACCGAATTCACCCCCATTGTGAGCTAGCCAGTCGAGAAGCGCCCTAGCGCGCCTTGCAGCGTCGCTTCGAAGAACACTTGGGACACGCCGTGTCGGTTGAGGTGCGGCGGTTGCGCATTGAATTGGCCAAGCGGATGCTAACCGATCCCGATCACAAGGTGGCCGAAGTCTCGTGGAAGGCAGGGTTTGGTTCCCCCAGTCGCATGCGCGAGGTGTTCCGACGCGAATTGGCAATGTCGCCGTCCGAATATCGCCAGCAACACACAAATAGCGATCGGTGATTCAGTTGAATGCAAAGGCGTTTGAGAACCCGCAGCCGCGGACGTGAGCGATCCGATTTCGCGTTGCCAACAGTTCAAGCCTCCGACGACCCAGTTCCAGATCTGATTCCTACGACGAACGTGCGGCGACATGATCGAACCGTAGCGCGGTTTCCTCGTAAATCTCGTTGCATGGCGTGGTTGGGAGATGTACACTGTAAAGACTGGAAACATCTGCCGTAACCAGCTTCTTTACGGCTTGGGGCCTGACTGTTGCAGTTTGCATCTCGGTGACTCTTTGCCGTGGGTTTGATGAGAGGGATGTGTCATGGAGTTCCTTGCGAGAATCGCGACCCCGTGTTTGGTTGTTGTCGCTGGCGCCGTTGGGACCGTCCGCGCAGAACCGGCGAAAGGGTTGGAATTGCGAGGTTGCTTAGTCTCACCAACAGCCGACGTCCAGGTGCCCGCGCGCGAGGCAGGCGTGCTCACAATGCTGGAGTTCGAGCGCGGCGACCGTGTGGCGGCCGGCGAAAAACTGGCCCAACTCGACGATGATATGGCCAAGGCTGCCAAGGCGATCGCTGAGCTTGAAGAAGAGGCCTCGGCGGAAGTCGCCAAAGATGACAGTGGGATACGTTACGCGAAAGCGGCTGCGGACGTAGCCAAGACGGAATACGAAGGGGCGATCGCGATCAACGAAGACGTGCCCGATACGTTTTCGGTTTGGGATATTCGGCGGTTGAAACTTACATCACGTCGTTCGGAAGTGCAGATCGAAAAGGACGAACTAGACCATCGTGTTGCCGGAGTTTCACAGCGGATCAAACAAGCCGCATTGGATCAGGCCGAATTGCAACTCAAACGGCGACAGATTCTCTCGCCCGTCGACGGCGTGGTCGTCGAAATCTATAAAGAAAAGGGCGAATGGGTCGCCCCCGGTGACGCGGTCGTACGGGTGGTCGGCATTGAAAAACTGCGAGTCGAAGGATTCGTCTCCGCCGACAAGTATGCTCCCAAGGAGATCATGGGCAAGCCAGTCACGGTGCGCGTCAAACCAGTTCGCGACCATGTCGAGATCTTTGAGAGCAAAATCAGTTTCGTCAGTCCGGTCGTCGAAGCCAGCGGTGAGTACCGCGTCTGGGCAGAGATCACAAATCGCCTCGAAGGCCCCTTCTGGGCCGCCCGCCCCGGCCTCGATGCCGAAATGACGATTCGTTTGGACGGTGAGTAGCAGACCCGGTCTGAACCCTATGCCCCGATAGACGCCTCGCAGCAGCGACCGTCGAGTTCCGTTGCGGTCTCAAAAATACGGGCAAGTTGGCGGCTTTCCAATTCGGCATCGTTGCCGCGTCCGTGACGAGATGGATGTCCGCGAACGTGTGGTTTCCCCGGCGAGAACCTAGCCGCGATACCGCTATTTGACG
>Ga0180435_10007630_pt1 | contig 10287 bp, 12 predicted proteins | sample SS_ome_3_FD_132467 | JGI IMG/M metagenome (GOLD analysis project Ga0180435, IMG submission 132467) | Hypersaline lake sediment archaeal communities from the Salton Sea, California, USA - SS_3_S_1 metaG | ecosystem: Environmental > Aquatic > Non-marine Saline and Alkaline > Hypersaline >... | reverse complement strand
GTTGATGTCGCCATAGGCGCCGACGCTCAGTAATCCCCCGCCGCCTGCTGGTCGCGTCGCTCCCTCAACAGATCTAGTATTTCTAGCTGAACAGGCGTCGGGTCTGCCTCGATCTTGTCGAAGCGCTCCTCGTAGGCTTGCAAGATATCGCTCTTCCCCTTGAGGGCAAAGCGGGAGCGATCGAGCACGACTGGGGCCCCGGCGTCGAGAAGCAGCTTGGCTCCCTCGACGCTCAGGCGCGGAACTCTGAACATCGAACGGTGGACCAGGTAGTTCTTGAGTACGTTGTGTAGGTCTTCGACAACGGGGTGCGGGTGCGAGCGCTCTGCCCACTTGTCCTCTGTCTCGCGCGCCAACATGATGTGGCCGAGCCCGTCCGAGATCATTCTCGCAATATCGAATCGATCGTTTGAGTACGCATTGAGGAATTCCCCTTTGACGTCGTAGGGCGTCAAGTATCCAGGGTTTTCCGATTCGTACTTCGAGATGTGCCTGATGGCGTCTTTTTGGCCATACTTTACGGCCTCGCTGAACATGCTGCGCTTGCAGAGCGTGCCCAGGCGCCCGTAGATAATATCCGTCATGTGCGGAGCGTGCGCCGCGACAACCATCGCGTTTGCCATTCCGGGTTGGATGTCCGTCTCCTCGACGATCATCCGAACGATGTCCGGGAAGTCATTTTCTATGGCTCGGGTGAGGGCAGCGGTCAGACTCGTGTTGCTCGGGTCCGTGTTTTCGATCGCCCACTGGGCGATATCTGGACGCCCCTGCATTGCCGCATGCTCGACCAGGAACCCTGTGTCGCCGTTCATCAGGCGCTCGTAGTAGCGAGTGCACATGCTCAGCGAGTTCCTGCGACCGCGCATTGACTCGACGAGCATTTCTTTTTCGACGTCGTGGTCGGGGAAGCTGACGACAAGCTCGCCGTCGTCAATCTCGGCGGTGACGGTGTGCCGCTGCTCCCCGAGATACTCGTCGGGCTCGCAGGACGTGGTGAAAATCATCTTGCTCATGACAGCCTCGCCCTCTGTGCGATACGAACGAAGGCGTCAATCTGTGCCAGGATGGGGTCTTTTTCGCCGAAGTCGTATTCCCGTGCGGCATGCTTCATCTCGGTGCTGTAAACCCCTTTTTCGTACAGAACAACGTATTCCATTGCTTCCCTGAGGTTCTTCAGGCATCGAGCGATCGAGGAAGCGGCGATTCTCCAGACGTCCAGGATGTTGTAGCCCATGCCGTGGAGCGCAAGCGCTTCGTTCGTGGATAGCTGGGAACCGACGTAGAAGTCGAGTGGCTCGCCAAGATATGCTCTCGCTGTCATGATCTTCCACATGATGCTGTTGAAATATGCGGCCTTCTGATGGTCGTTGAAAGCCTTTTGGCTCGGACCAGAAGAAACTATCTTTGTGAGTCTTGCAAGCTCTCTGTCATAGGTATTGAGCAGCCTGTCCCGTGCAACCTGGTTCTTGTAAACGTAGTGCCTTGCGGTGTCGACCCACTCCTTTGCGTCGATTTCGCCGATTTGTGCTGAGGCCTCCTTACCACCTGTGGCTGTGTAGGCCCCCTGATCGACGATTGCCTGGAAAAGCGCAGTCGGGGTATTGACCTCGGTTTCCTCGACGTACTGAAGAAAGCTGTCTCGCATGAGCTTCATCGGCTCTGGTAGCGCCTCGTTGGCAAGCTCGAAGCACTCCAGCGTCCAGCGGTAGACCTCCGTGAAGGGGCCAGACCACTGGATAGCAATCGCGCGAGCGGGGTCGTCGGTCCACTCGTCGACAAAGACCTCGTAGAAGGACTTACGCCCCTGCATCGAGGCGATGAGGTCGCTCTTTTTGACCTCTTTTTCGTCGAGGTCGATGTAGACCTGCTCTTCGTCCCAATCGACACCGATCTCGGCCTCGAAGGACCGGGGCTGCATCCTGTTCTCTGGCCAGTCCTGCTGGTCCTTGACCTCGAAGGTGGTGATGACGTGGCTCATGACGGGTCGCCTTTCAGTATCCGAGGTACGGGCAGGGGTCGCCCTCCTGGTGCGCTTCCGAGGCTTTGATGAAGGACGAGATCTGGGCCAACTCTTCGGCTTCTACGACCTCTTTCCGGTCGCCCTTGATGTATCCTGCATTTACAGCGTGATTGTAGAAAACAAGGGCGTTCGAGCACGTAACGACGGCCATCCTTCGCCTGATTCCCATGGAACGCTTTGAGGGCTCTCTGTCGATGGAGGTCATTACATTTGTCGCATGTGCGATTGTTTCCGCAACCCAAAGGGCTGTCGTGTACCGAGCATGATCCAAGAGGACGGGATAGTCAGGGTCGCTGTCGCCAATGGCATCCAGGGGGTCTGGTGTTGTATTGATATCATGCTCCATCCTGTAGAATAATTTGTTGCGCTTGCTGAAGACGTGGTGGTCCAGCATGCCCATGCTGAAGAGCCTCATCAGGTCGAGGGTTCCAGTCAGAAGGTTGGGGTTTCGATATTCCTCTGGGATGTACCTGTTGCGCCCCATGGCTCGCCAGACAGGCTGCATTCGCTCGACCAGTGCGATCATGAAGCAGTTGATGACGGGGAAGGGGGGTTCGAGCTTTTTGAAGAGAACGATGGCCGCGCTGTCATTCCACGCCTCGTAGACCTCTGCGACGAGCGAGCGCCTGCCCATCGAATGGACGAGAAGCTCTTTCTCGAACTGGGTGACGCTTGTCAGTTCTGGAAAGGAAAGATCTCCGTCGGCCTCTATGTCGATGAGGATTTCTTGCTTTTCGTCTTTGACGGTGAACTCCATCACGGCTCTCCAAACATCTTCTTGACCTTCGCATGGGCTTCCCTGTGAGACATCGTCTTGCGAAGCTCATGGTATTTCTTGTCCATCCACCGCTTGAAGACCTGGACCGTTTCTTCCTGTCCGTCCCAGACGGCATCCATGTAGGGCGTCCTGCCTCGATTGTCCGGCCTGAGGTCCGCGCCCCGTTCGAGGAGAAGCTCGACGGTCTCGTGCCAGCCAAAGCCGTTGACGGCGTGAGAGAGGGGCGTGGCGCCCCAGTCGGTCTGCTGGTTGACGTCGGCCCCGGCGTCGAGCAGCATCTCGACGATCTTCGTGTCGCCGCGCCACGCCGCCTGGTGCAGCGGCGCCTCGGTGTCGTCTTTTGTGAGTTCCGGGTCCGCTCCCGCGTCGAGCAATGCCTTGACGATCTTGTGCTGCTTGAGATTCACAGCTTGAGTGAGCGCGGTGTTGCCGAAGCGATCCTGGTGGTCCAGGGTTGGCATCGCTTCGATCAGTGTCAGCGTTTCATCGTGGTCGGGCCTGGGCTTGGTGATGAGGTATCTGAGTTCTGCCCCGAGAATATCAGCGTCGCGGGAGCCGGTGATTTCGAGGTAGACAGAAGGGCACTCGCACTCGGACTTGTGGCCCATGGTGGAGAGCAGAGCATCCTTCTCGATGTTCTCGTGGTGTGGGAACTTGACCAGGACGCCCTCGTCATCGGGGATTAGCTCGATGTCGTGGATGACCGGCATTCCTGTTTTGATGGTGATCGGTTTCATTTTTTCTCCAACTGCCATCGCACGGTGTAGCGTTTCAGTTCTTCTATGGTCTCCTCGGTGATGAAATCTTGGGGCAGATAGAATCCGCTGATAAAGTCGTATGGCATCTGACCTTTTTTGTTCTTGATCGTCGGGTCTGCGCCATTTGTCAATAGGTAAAGGATGATATTTTCATTGCCTTCGAGAACGGCGTTGTGCAGCGGTGTGTCTCCGTAGCCATCGGGGGAATCGAGGTCGACGCCTGGGTGCTCCTTGACGAGTGCCTTCAGCAGCTTGGGCTTTCCTGTGTAGCTGTACACGTTGGCGAGCGACATCTTGTCGGAGTAGGATCTGTACCTATCCACGTCTGCACCGGCGCGGGTGAAAAGCGCGACGTCATCTGCCGTGGTAGGGCTATGAATATGGTCTATTTCTCGTGCAAGGATCATTCTGCGAGGGTCTCGAAGCTCGCCATTGATCTCGCGGATCACGTCGAGACAGCTAAGCCCGTCGCCGCGTTCACGCATGGAATCAACGAGAAACTCCTTTTCGAGGTTGCCTATGTCGTGGCCTTCTAGCTCGACGTATGCATCTCCGTCCTCGTCGATACCCACCTCTATGGTGTGCTCGTGCTTTTCAGGGCCGCATAAGATGCGGAGTCTTCGTGACATTGGTTTCATCACGATCCCTCCTGAATCTTTTTCTCGATGAGAGCACTGGTCTCCGGAACCTCGTTGTACAACCGAGAAAGCTCTAGCGGCGTGTAGTCCAGTTCGTGAAGACGCATCCTTGCCACCGGGCTGGCCCCAGCGTCGAGAAGCATGCTCACGAAACGGGGTTCTCCGGAGCGAATCGCGGCGTCAAGCGGGGACTTGCAGTGCTTGTCCTTGAGGCACACGTTCGGGTCTGCGCCAGCTTCGAGCAAGAGCCTGAGAACTTCGGGCTCTTTGGCGTCGATGGCGCGGGTAATGGGGGGCATCTTTGTTACGGAGCGTGTATCTAGCACATCGGGGTCTGCGCCAGCGTCGAGGAGATTCTTGACACGCTGGACATAGAGTGCGTGCTTTCGTTCAAGGTCGCCGTCGCTTTTAGCTTTTACCCCGATCCTTCCCAGTGATCTCCTGAACTCTATTGTCGCGTCATGCAGCGGGTAGTCGCCGTGGTCGTCTATGTGGTCGGGGTCCGCACCGGCATCGAGCAGTGCTTTTGTGATTCTCGGAGCAAATGCATAGCATGAAAAGTTGAGCATGGAGTTTTCGTCGCCGTCTGCGGTGTAGTTAGGATCTGCCCCGGCTTCGAGAAGTGTCTCGACAAGGAGCACATCTTCTTCGCTTTCTAAAAGAATCGCAGAAATTCTTTCTAGAAGAAAGCTTTAGAGACCCATGGATTAGCCGCCTTTTATCTCGCTGAAAATGTCAAAGCAGCAGTGCTCGGCTCTTGTCCTGTCTCCCCTCATCGAGTCAATGAGCGCATCTTTTTCGATGTCATCGTGGTCGTGGAACCTGAAGAGCGCGCCCTCTTCGTCGATGACGACCTCGACCTTGTGGTTGTCGAGGTAGCTGTTGGGGACTCTGCACTCCACAGAGAAGCTGACGGAGCGGCTCTTGTCCTTCTCGCTCATTTTCCTGACCCGAATATCGCTTCAAGGAGCGCCTTGTTGTGGGAATCTTCCTTCTCTCGCTTCCTTCGCCTGGCGCGAGCGTGCATCACGATGAGGTCGGCGATCTCGTGATGGCCGTCTCTGCTCGCGTAGTCGGCGGGGGTGTCCCCAAGGGAGTTCTTTGCCTCGGGGTCTGCTCCTCTTTCGAGGAGAAACTCCACGATGGCATAGGCCCCACTGCCTGCGATCATGTGGAGCGGCGTGACCCCGCTGTCGTTTGCTGCGTTGACGTCCGCTCCTTCGCCGACAAGAATCTTGACGACATCGAGTGCGCCCTCTTGCCCTCTTCTGAGGTGCTCCCAATCGTAGACCCCCATCAGCGGTGTGTCGCCGTAGAACATTCTTGCATTGACGTCCGCGCCAAGCTCGATGAGCCGACTGACGATGTCGGGCGAGATGTTGCTCGCTGCGGTGTGGAGAGGTGTCGATTCGTGAATGTCGAGACCGACGGGGTCGAGGCCGTACTCGACAAGAATATCGAACTTTTCGACGTCGTCTTCCAACGTGACGATGTCGATGGCGCCCCAGTTGTTTTCGTCCCTGTACTCAGGGTCCGCGCCAGCGGCAAGCAGCATCCTGACCGCGTCGTTGTCGCTCTGGTGGAGGTACTTCCATAGCGTTCGGGTCAGCTTGTGGCCGATGCCACCCGTCGCTTCGAGGAAGATGCCAGCGCAGCCCTTGTGAATGCCGCGAATGGTCGCGACGGTCGCCTCTTTCTCGATATTTTCATGATCCGGGAAGCGAAGGATCATCTCGTCGCCGTCATCGACAAGCTCGACGTGGTGTATGTCATCGTGGCACGGTACTTCGATTTTCTTTTTCATTTTCAGTCCTATAGGTCGAGTTCGTCTCTAAGCTGACGAATGCGCCTTCCCGTGCCCCACTGGCCGTAAACGACAGTAAGCTCTGTCGGTGTCTGACCGATGGATGACTTTTTGTAGGGGTTTGCCCCTGCGCGAATCAGCACCTCAGCGACACCGGGAAAGCCGAAGCGCGCAGCATAGTGAAGCGCGGTCCATCCGAGGTCATTCGCCTCATCCACGGGTGCCCCGGCGTCGAGAAGAATGCGTGTAAGCTCTTTTCTCTTCTCATCACCGAGCCATTCGTAGCCGCCCGTAGACACAACGATACCTGCTGCGGCGTGGAGCGGGGAGACGCCGTCGAAGTTCCCTCTGCTGACGTCAGCACCGGCGGCGATGAGGAGCCTGGCAATGTCCGAGGCGCCACCGACGATAGCGCTCCTCAGTAGTGAGTGCCCGATGGGGTCGGCGTAGTTCGGGTCTGCCCCTGCTTCGAGGAGCAGCCGCACCTTTTCGTAGTCATCTTCGTCTGCCTCTTTGAGTCCACGGTAGTTGTTGATGAGAATCGTCTCGATGAGGATCGAAAGGCCACGGCCACCCTCTTTGCCGACAAGCTCCTGGAAGATGTCAAAGCAGTCTGCTGGTCGGTAGTACCTGTGCTTCCGGGTCATTGAGTCGATGAGCGAAAGCTTTTTCTCCTCGGCTCCGATGTCCTCGTGGTCGAGGAATTCGACGATGACCTCGTCGTCTTCTTCAAAAATCTCGACGATGTGGTGGTGCGCCCCAGCCCCACATGGGTTCAAGAAACGGTAGACTTTCATGGCTTGACCCCTGCCTCGATCATATCAGTCTTCATGCGTTCGAGGCTGATGATGGGTGGGGCTCCGAGGTATCTTCGAGTCTTTGGGTTGGAAGTTTCTGCTCCCGCCTCGATCAGGGCCTCGGCGATCTTGTAGGCGTTGCGAGCGTTCTGGACGTTCGGTGGTCCAAGGTGACCCGGGTAGATGGAGTCGTAAAATTCGCCGATAACAATGTTGAGAGGCGTGTTGCCCCCAAGGTCTTTTACGTCAACGTCAGCCCCTGCCGCGATGAGAGCCTCAACGGCGTCAAGTTTGAAGTACAAAGAGGCCCAGTGGATCGCCGCGTCACCGTGCTCGTCCTTTTTGTCAACGTCGAATCCTTTTTCTATCAGTAGGTTGACAAATTCTTTTCCGGACCTCGCTGCAAAAGAGAAGAGGTTTTCGCCCCCGTTGCCCACGTAATCTTCCGTGATATACCCCCGGTCGATGAAGTGCGATACGCGGGCCTTGACCTTGTCGTCGAATGTCATTGCGACCGCTGGCCGGTACATGGGGCCAATGACGGCGTAGTAGAGCACCCTTGGCAAGACCCGAGGGTCGAGACCTATCTCGACCAGAAGGTCTATCTTTTCGTCGAAGTCCTTCTTTTTTATCGCCTGAAATGCCATCGAGGTGAGAACTTCGCTGCCCTCTGGTGTGTCCGGGTTTCCAAGAGCATCGAGCAGGATGAAGCAGTCGCCCAGGTCGTCGTCGCGCATCGAGGCGACGAGGCGATCCTTTTCAATGTCGTCGTGGTCCGGGAATGAAACGACGACTCCGTCACCGTCGTCCCGAAGCACGATGGTATGATCGGCCATCTCACCACGGTGCCCACCGCACCTGACTCTGAACTCGTGGCTCATTCCGGTGCCTCTCCCCTCGCGGCTCGGCTCAGTATCTCATGGATGCGGGCGGATTCCCGGCTTCCCTGGCTTTTTGCCATGCTGAGCGCAGTATCCCCGGAGCTGTTACGGATACCGGTATCTGCGCCGTGCTTGAGAAGCTCTATGACCGCCTCGGTGTTCTCTGCTCTTACGGCGTGATGAAGCGGCGTTGTCGAGAAAGAGGTGAGCGCGTTGACCTCTGCACCGTGCTGGACGAGAAGGTCGATTGCGAAACTGTCGTTTGCTCTTGCTGCGCTATGGAGAGCGGTGTGATCCGTCTCTGCCTTTGCGTTTGGGTCTGCGCCCGCTTCGAGGAGCATCCTGAGGATACTGCGGAGTCCCATGCCTGCGGCGCGAATGAGCGGCGTCTCTTCGTAGGCGCTTTTTTTGTCGGGGTCGGCTCCGTATTCGAGAAGGAGCTTGACGGCATTCCTTCTCCGGTTCTCTATCTGCATCAGCAGGACTGTTCTCGCGGATCGTCGAGTCGAAAAATTAGGGTTTGCTCCTGCTTCGAGTAGAATCCTTGCTCTTTTGTATTTTCTGTTGGCGAGCGCTCTCATCATTTCCTTGGAAAGCCTGCCATCGTCCCTCTGGCCAGTGAGTTCGAGGAATACGGAGGGGCACCCGCCGACGTCCCCTCTCATTGTGGCGATGAGCGTGTCCTTTTCGATGTCCTTGTGTTCCGGAAAGCGGACAACGACCTCGCCGCCATCGTCTTCGAGGACAACGGAGTGCCAGTGACCGCCGCAGTGGACATGAAAAACCATTTCACTTGCCCTTCATGGCCTGCTTCAGCATGTCGGAGGCTTGTGGGTTCCCCTCGCGCCATGCAAGGGCCGCTGGTGTGTTGCCGCTTTCGTCCTTCTTATGAGGGTCTGCTCCAGCTTTGAGAAGCTGGCGAATCGAGGCGAGCCTGCCGTGTGCCGCCGCGTGGTGAAGCGCAGTGCTTCCGGAGTCATTGGTCGCGTTGACCTCTGCCCCGTAGCGGACGAGGAGCCAGATTATTCGGCCATTGTTTTCTCTTGCTGTTGCCCCCCTATTGAGGGGGGCATCGCCCCCTTCCATTCTTGCGTTGGGGTCGGCACCGGCCTTGAGCAGTTTGTGGACGGTGGCTTCGAGGCCCTTTGAAGCGGCCCGGTGAAGCACGGTCTCTCCGTAGCGCGTTTTCGCGTTGGGATCGGCACCATATTCGAGCAGGAGGCTGACGTTCTTTTCTTTTCGCTCGTCAGCGTGAACGAATACAATGGGCCAGCCGTGTGAGGTTACGTTTGGGTTTGCGCCTGCTTCGAGAAGCCAGCGCGCCCTTCCGTATTGTTTATACCTGAGCGATTGGGCCATCTCGTCGGTGAGCGGGCCGTCTTCACTCTTTCCCGTCAGTTCGAGAAAAGCCTTGTGACAGCCTCCGAGTTCACCCTTTATGGTCGCGATGAGCGTGTCCTTCTCGATGTCGTCGTGGTCCACGAATCGGGCGACGATTTCATCGCCGTCTTCTTCGAGGAGGACGCCGTGAAGGTGCCCCATGCAGCTTACTTCCAAAAGCATCCTACTTGCCCTTCTTGTCCTTCTCTAACTGCCGAGAAAGCTCTTCAAAGTCTGGAGGCAGGTCAGGCGTGAGCAGTTCCCTGACCTCGAAAGACTTCGCGTAGATGCAGGGGAGGCGGTCGCCCTTTGCCACGGCGTACTTGTTCGCGCCGTGATCCAAAAGCAGCTTTACCAGTGGGGCCATGTCGTGCTCTGCGGCCCAATGAAGAGGGGATTCGTCGTTCCACCTGAGACCAGGCGGGGTGTGGTTCGGGTCTGCGCCAGCGTCGAGGAGAAGGGAGGCTTTTTCATAGGGGTGCGCGATGTCTCTTGCCCACCGGACGGCCCGGTAGAGGGCGTAGGACAGCGTTTGTTTGTTCGGCGCACCGGTGATTTCGAGGTAGATGTCGACGCAGCCCATGTATTGTGTATTTTTGCCTGCCATTGTGGCGATGAGCGCATCTTTTTCGATGTTTTCGTGGTCGTGGAACTCAACAAGGACGCTGCCGTCTTCTTCTCGAATGAACTCGACGGTATGATCCGCGTGCGGGTCCTGGTCGAGAACATCGCTCTTGCACCAGGAGGGGGTAAACTTGAAGGACTTCACGGTCTAGCCCTCTTCCTTGAGTTGGTCGTGGCGCCGCATTGCGCTCTTGAGCGCCATGATGACCTGCTCGTTGCCTCCGATGTCCATTTTTTCTCGCTTCTTGGCGACATCGAGGGGGGTGAGGCCGTCTCCGTTCTTGAGGTAGGGGTTTGCCCCGCCGACCTGAACGAGCAGCGTGATGGGAAACCAGTTATCGTTGGAGGCAGCGATGTGCAGCGGCGTGTTCATCCTGAGACCCCTGATATCCGGGTCAACGCCCTTTTCGAGAAGTGCACGGATGGCATTGTCGTTGTTTGCTGCCGCAGCGCAGTGGAGCGGTGTGAACCCTTTTTTTCTGAGACCCAAGCTGTCTGTGGCCGTTGGGTCAGCACCGGCCTCGATGAGAGGGCCGATGGACTTGTAGCCTGCTCCGGACTTCACGGCTTCGTGAAGTGCGTTCTGGTTGAACTGGTCTCTTGCGTC
>Ga0180435_10007629_pt1 | contig 10288 bp, 9 predicted proteins | sample SS_ome_3_FD_132467 | JGI IMG/M metagenome (GOLD analysis project Ga0180435, IMG submission 132467) | Hypersaline lake sediment archaeal communities from the Salton Sea, California, USA - SS_3_S_1 metaG | ecosystem: Environmental > Aquatic > Non-marine Saline and Alkaline > Hypersaline > Sediment... | reverse complement strand
GTTGCCGTACTGACCAGGTTTTCCGCCCCGCTCCAGCCGGCCCCATCTTCAGAGAGCGGCAACATGAAATGATTCATGCCGCCCACGCCAAGTTTTTTGTCTCGAATGCAGGCAGAAACACACGACCCCAACACCGTGGTCACCAGTTCATTGTGCAGCGTGACGTAGTACTCGCCCGGCAGGATCTTTGCCGCCTGGGTTTCGTGACGCTTGTCCCAGTAACGGTTGACATGCTCGAATCCTGGCAATGCCACCCCAAGTTCATGTGCTCCCTGCGGCCTCATCACGCCACCTTTCTATAGATCGTCTTGCCAATAAGCTCAAAACGGTCGGAGACTTTGAATAGGGATTCGGAATGACCGATGAACAGAAAGCCGCCCGGCTTGAGGGTTTCTGCATAGCGCTCCACCAGGCGCCGCTTGGACTCCTTGTCAAAATAGATGATCACGTTGCGACAGAAGATGATGTCCTTGGGTGCCTCGTTCCACGCCTGCATAAGGTTGAGTTGACGGAAATCGATATATCGACACAAATCCTGCTTTACACGAACCTGCCCTGCCTGGCGGCCCTTACCCTTGAGGAACCAACGCTTCAAGCGTGACTTGTCGATCCCGCTAACACGATCTTGCGTGTATATGCCGGTCGCAGCATGCTGTAGTACATTGGAATCAATGTCTGTCGCGGTAATACCGATATCCCAACCACTCAGTGCCGCCCCCATTTCCGCCAGCGTCATTGCCAGCGAATACGGCTCCTCACCGGTCGAACAACCTGCCGACCAGATACTCAGCTTCCGGTCGCCGTTTGATCCCATGCGTTGCGGAATCGCTTGATCGCGCAGGTATTCGAAGTGATGATTCTCGCGGAAGAAAGCGGTCAGATTGGTGGTGACCGCGTTGATCAGTTCAGTCAGTTCCCCAGTGTCCGGTTCGTCTCGAAGGTAATCGCAATATTGTGCAAACGAGCCCAGACCGAGCGCACGCACCCGCCGCGCCAGCCTCGAATAGAACATATCGAACTTCTCGTCGGTTACGACGATGCCGGTGTGACGATTCGAAAGCGTGCGCAGAAAATCGAAATCCTTACGGGTAAAAAGAAATTCCTTTTCGGCCGCCTGAGCCATTATCCATTCACCTCGCAGACGTTAGAACAACTCGATATCGTCGATATCGCCGTCGCTGACACGTTCGCGTACTGCCTCCAATGCTTCCTGGATGGAGGCACCCGCCGCCAGGATGTCGAACATTTCCTGTTCCTCGCGCATTGAGTAGCGATCGCGAATGCTCTGTTGCAACGCTCCCCATTCGCCTGGGTTATAGAGGCGTTGCTGATCGGAAACCAGTCCTGACAGCTGCTCCAAGGCCAACTTGACGTGGTCAATGCGCTGACTCAGGCGATCATAAAACTGAAAGGCTACGATCGACTGCTGGATACGCCCTTGTACCGCCATGCAATCATCGAGGATTGGCGATTTTGCCGGGTGTCCATCATCCAGGCCTTGTGCCTTGTCCAACACATGCCCGACACGCTCGACCATCTCGGTAAAGGATGTAGTCAATGCGCCGACGGAGTCCTCGCTGTCCTTCATGGCCATCGAGATTTGTGCAACCGACAGGTTAAGCATCCTCACCGTTTCGGTCACCTGGCTCCAATCCAGGTCCGGTGACGCGGCAGTGGAAACCTTACTCGTGTTCGGGCTTGGTGCTACAACGCTCATCTGTGACTCTCCTTAGCTCAGGCGGCCTCATCATCCATCCGGTCCAATCCCAAGGCGTTGTAAACGCCAAACTGGCGGGCTGCCCTCACAAGATTATCCGACGCACCCACCCAACTGACTTCCACTGTCTTCCCAATCAGGTCTTTGACAAAAGCTGCCAATAGCTGCAGGCCTGCACCGTCCACGATATCCACGTCGCGGCCATCGATTTGTTTGGCGCCCACCAGGTCCACCGAACTCTGTAGCGTCTCGAGATAAGTGCTGACATCGGCGATCGTAAGGCTACTCTCGAGAACCAGCACGCCGGAATCGTCGGCCGACGTAGATGCATCGTTCAGCACGTGTGACCGTTCGGGAACCACAACCACCTCTCCCGCCGCCTCTTCTTCTTCAATGCCCGCGAGCGGGTCATGCGACATGACTGGTTTCTTGTTGCTCATCTTGCATTACCTTGCCTTGCAGAAAGTCTTCGGCCAGGGCGCGAAATTCTTCTGCAGATTTACTCTTTGCCCGATATTCGAACACCGTTCTTCCCGCCCCGGCACACTCTGCGAGCACCGCTGCCTCGCGCACGCTTGTACGCAAAAGGTTGCGCGGAAAATGCTGCAGAATCTTTCCATACACCTCTTGCGAAAGGCGACGTCGCGCGATGAACCGACTGAGGAATATCCACTTTTGCAACGGCCTGCCACGAAGCCCCTCAAGTTTCTTTATCGTTCCCATCAGCTTTGCCAGGCCGGTCAATGACAAGTAATCACCCGCCACGGGGATCAGCAGATCATCAGCTGCTATGGCTGCATTGACGACCAGTAGACCCGCCGACGGCGGGCAGTCAAAAATCAGGTAGTCCACATCCGGCGCGGCATGGCTCAAGCTGTTGATCAATACCTTCGCGCGTTCAACGCCTCCCGGACGGTTTTCAAACTCCTGCAAGCGCATGCCAGCCGGCACCAACTGCAATAACTCACGTGTTGAAACAGCTCGTTCACTCAGCGTATCTCCGTCCAACAGCACGCTGTCGACACCTTTGGCAGGCGCGCGGAATATCCCCAGGCATGCAGCAAGGTGACCTTGTGGATCCAGGTCCACCAACATCACCCGCTTACCCTGCAGCGATAAGGCATGGCCCAGGTTCGCCGCCGTGGTGGTCTTACCCACCCCGCCTTTCTGATTGATCACTGCAATCGTCCGCATATGCCCTCCCCGCATCGCCGACAAGCTCAAGAAGCTGCTAAGCGCCCAGCATCTCCAACTCTGCTAACTCTCCTTCACTCAGCATGGTGTCGATATCAACCAGGACCACCATGCCTCGGTCCAGTGACACCATACCTCTGAGGTAACGCTGCTTTATCGTTGCCCCCATCTTTGGCGGCGCCTTGATTTCCGCTTCACTTGCGTCCAGCACGTCTGACACCCCATCCACGACAACGCCAACCAGGTGAGATGTATCGCCCTCCCCGACGGACACGATAATCACCACCGTGGTGGATTCGTAGTTGGGATCCGTATTGCCAAAACGCATGCGAAGGTCGACGATCGGGACGATGGTGCCGCGAAGGTCCAAAACCCCTTTCACGTATTGCGGAGCATCCGGCAAAGACCGGACCGCTTCCCAGCCCCGAATCTCCTGCACCCTTAGAATGTCGACACCGTAGGCCTCCTCGCCCAGATAAAAGGTGAGGAACTGTCCACTGCCGTGATCATCTTCCCTTTCTGTTTGCGCCTGCATAGCTGATTCTCCTTAATCAGAAACCCGGCTCTCGACTTGGGTTAGCAGCGACACGATTTCACCGGACAGATTTTCCACCTCACTGAACCTGCGCTCTGCTTCTGAAATATTGCCCGCCGCCTTGATATCGATAATCTCCCGGATAACCGCATGCAGTCGTTCGTGGCGCGCTTCCAGAACCTGCATTTCACCCACATGGCCGTAGGTCTCGAGACCAGCGCTATACAACCACTTACCCAAGGCACAATCACGATGCGACACAGCTTCCTCGTGGGTCAGCGCCTGCTTACCATCTAAGAAGTCACGAATCTTCTGGCGCCACGCGACATGTGCGGTTCGCGCAGAAAAGAAATCAAAAGCGCTGTCGCCTGCATGGCTATGTTCGTGCGCATGTACGTGCTTCTGTGCAGCGGCTGCGACCATACCGGCTGAATCGTCGACCACCCGGAAGAACTCGATACCACGCTCCATCTGCTGCGCCTTGTCGTAAAGTGAAGCAGAGGCTGCGGAGATCTGTTCGGCCAGCGCGGCATTCTGCTGGGTACCCTCGTCCATGGAGGTCACCGCGATGTTCACCTGGTCAATGCCAGCCGACTGTTCGCTGCTTGCCGCAGAGATTTCAGCCACGATGTCACCGACCTTCTTTACGCCATCGACGATGTCGTTAAGCGTCTCGCCGGACTCGTTCACCAGCTCACTGCCTGCCTCGACCTTCTTCACGCTGTCCTGGATCAATTCCTTGATCTCCTTGGCGGCCTCTGCGGAACGCGAAGCCAGGTTGCGGACTTCCGTGGCCACTACCGCAAAGCCCCGCCCCTGGTCGCCCGCGCGCGCAGCCTCCACGGAGGCATTGAGCGCAAGCAGGTTCGTCTGGAAAGCAATCTCGTCGATGACGCCGATAATCTCGGCGATCTTGTTGGAAGCGGTATTGATCTGGTCCATAGCCATCACCGCGTTATTGACCACCTGGCCACCTTTCTCTGCAAGCTGGCGCGCATTGCTGGCGACCTGGTTTGCCTGGTGGGCATTGTCCGCATTCTGACGAACCGTCGATGTCAACTCCTCCATGCTGGATGCGGTCTCCTGCAGTGCCGAAGCTTGCTGTTCGGTGCGGCTGGATAAATTCGAGTTGCCCGCGGTGATCTCATTGGAAGCCACGTTGATCGAGTCTGCGACCTGCCGCAGATTCACCAGCGTGTCCGACACTTTGACCAGGGTGTTGTTGACGTCGTCTCGAATCTGAGCAAAAGCGCCTCGGTAATCACCCGCCAACGGCTTGGTGAAGTCGCCTGCCGACATCGACCGCAAGGTGTTGCCCAGGTTATCGAAGACACCTCGCAGCTCATCCAGCAAGGCATTGATACCCACGCCCATGTGCTTGAAGAAGCCTTGCTTGTCTTTCATTGAAACGCGGAGGTCCAGATCACCATCGCGCGCTGCCGCCACGATTCCCTCGATTTCACGCTCGACCGCCACCTCATCGGTACGGTCCAGCCATTCCACTGCGGTGCCCAAGCGTTCGCCTTCGGGATCTTTTACCGGGGTAGCGGTGAAAGAGAAGGTACGTCCACCGACCACGATCTCCGCACGATGCGCATGGTCCAATGCAGCCACCATTCGCTGCTGGTGCGCCGGATTCTTGTGGAAAACGTCTATGTTCTGCCCCATCAGGGCGTTTGCATCGAAACTTGGCAGCTCCTTGCGAATATCGTCTTCTGCCTCCTCGAACATCTCGCGAACCGTGTCATTCATGTAGATGATGTTGTTGTCGGTGTCGGCCATCATCACGCAACTCGATACGCTATCGAGGGCCGTGCGGATGCGCAGATTGACGCGGGCGGCTTCCGCGGCACGCTCGCGGTGTTCTGCCTCGGCATTTTCCGCGGCTCGGACTGCGGTCAGGTCTTTCCATTCAATCACGGTGCCCAAGCGTTCACCCTGTGCGTTGACGACCGGGTTGGCAATGATCTCGAAGGTACGTGACCCCACTTCCATCTCGGTACGAAAGGTATCCTGCAGACCGCCCAACAGATTGCGCTGGTGGGCCGGGTTCTTGTGGAAGATATCGATGTTCTGCCCCATGATTTGGCTGGCATCGAAATGCGGCAAGACTTCGCGCAGGTCATCTTCAGCTTCGCTAAACATGTCTTCCACCGCGCGGTTCATGTAAACCACGTTATTGTTCACGTCCGCCATCATGACGTTGGTACTGACCGAATCCAGTGCGGTCTGGGTACGCACGCCAATATCCGCCATCCTCTGGGTATTCATTACCTCGAAACCGATTTTCACCTGTGCTGATCGAATCGATTGCAGGATGCGCCCTACCACCCCGTTATGGGTGACCTGCATCCAGTCAAAAAACTCTCCGCGGAGAATCTGTTGCAGTTTGTCCCGGCCGCTCAACAACGGATCGATAACGTGTGCCTTGAGCAACCAGGCGGCGCCGACTCCTATCGCGGCCAATGCTCCAAGGCCGGCATACATCAACGCGCTGGACGCATCCAATGCCACCATCACGAAAAGAGCGATCAGGGTCAGCGCCGTGCCACCACCCATGAAGGCCAGCAGTTTTTCCAGGGTCCAGAATTTCATCTGGCTCGCGGTCGATGGCACCGTCGCGCGACCCGCACGTACATCCGCGTAGAGTTTTTCAGCAAAGTCCTTCTCTGCAGCACTCAGCGCGGTACGTACTGACATGTATTCCACGCTGCCGTCCAGATTGGTGATCGGCGTGACATTTGCCTTGACCCAGTAGTAATCGCCGCTCTTGGAGCGGTTCTTGACGATCCCGGTCCAGGTATCACCCTGCTTTACCGTATCCCAGAGATCCTTGAATGCAGCGGGCGGCATATCAGGATGCCTGACCAGATTATGGTTTTTGCCGACCAATTCGGATTCACTGAACCCGCTGATGCGCACAAATGCTGGATTGGCATAAGTAATGATGCCTTTAGCATCGGTTTTGCTGACCAGGACATCGTTCTGCGGGAACGGAATTTCAACGTCAGTCACCGGCTCGTTGATCTTCATCGGCTACCTCAAGGTAAATCATTCTGTCTTGACGGATCCCGGGCGGGTCATATCGGGACCTTTAACCCCACATCGGCGAGCGGCATGGATTCTTAAGAAGTGATTTGAAAAAAGCTCTGATCGCGGGCCTTTTCCCGCCCGCCAAAAAAAAGCGGCTCCGAAGAGCCGCTATGCCATAGGCACTTCCCTGTGCCTTCCAAGCCAGGGCATTCAAAACCTTTTGATTTCATCCGTTCCTGCAAGCTGTTCTGCTAGGCATTTTCAGCTTTCCTGAGTTGTCAGGCCGCGTCATGTTCCGGCGAGGCCGGATCGCGCAACACCAGGCTGTCGAGATCAAGCAACATCACCATTTGCTCACCATCTGTGACCAGTCCACGGATGTTTTCGGTCGGCACGTCCGCACCGAATTGCGGCGTTTTACTGATATCTTCATCCTGAACCACCAACACATCGGAGACGGCATCCACTACCAGCCCCATGGAGCGCTCCCTGCCCTCCTTACCGGCGCGCACGACGATCACAACAGTTTCGTCGCTATAAGCCTCTTCGGGCAGGCCGAAACGCAGGCGCAAATCGAATACCGGCACGATATTGCCGCGAATGTTCACCACCCCTTTCACATAGCGAGGGGAATTGGGGACCCGGGTGACCGGCTCCCAACCGCGGATTTCCTGCACCGAAAGAATGCCGAGACCGTATTGCTCACCGTTGAGCAGGAAAGTGAGATACTGAACACCGACCTGCTCTTCTTCATTGGAATCCTGTCCCAGCAGACTTGTGTTGTTCGCTTCGCTCATCAGACCACCTCAAGCCGTCATTGCCAGCTTGCCGCTACGACTACCCAGTTCCGAAGCCAGGCGCATCATTCCGGGAATATCGAGAATCAAGGCGACCGAGCCATCGCCAAGGATGGTCGCGCCCGAGACACCTTCCACCTTGCCGTAATTCGCTTCCAGGGACTTGATCACGACCTGTTGCTGCCCCAACAGGTTATCGACAAACAAACCGCACTTGCTGCCGCCGGCTTCTACCACGACGATTATCCCGTCATGGATATCGGTGGCGTTCGGGTTTTCGACCTTGAATACCTCATGCAGGCGCACGATCGGCAGATACTCGTCGCGCAGCTTGAAAGTTTCACCCCGGCCGGCAACCAGGTTGAGCATATTGTCCTTGACCTGAATGGATTCGATGATCGACACCAGCGGGACAATGTAAGTTTCTTCGCCGATCGAGACGGTCTGGCCATCAAGAATAGCCAGAGTCAGCGGCAGGCGAATGGTGATGGTGCTGCCCTTGCCAATTTCTGAGTCGATCTCGATGGATCCACCCAGTTCGTTGATATTGCGTCGAACCACATCCATGCCCACACCGCGACCGGATACGTCGCTGACCTGCTCAGCAGTGGAAAAACCCGGCTGGAAAATCAGTTCGTAGATCTGCTTGTCGGTCAGGTTGTCGTCTTCCTTTACCAGACCCCGGTCGATGGCCTTACCGAGAATCTTGTCCCGGGCCAGGCCTTTGCCGTCATCGGTAATCTCGATAACGATATTGCCCCCGCGATGTTCGGCCGAGAGATGGACCGTGCCGGTTTCCGTCTTGCCTGCCTGAACACGCTCGTCGGGCAACTCGATTCCGTGATCGACGCTGTTGCGTACCAGGTGTACCAGCGGGTCGCCGATTTTTTCAATAACGGTCTTGTCCAGTTCCGTGTTTTCACCGGACAGTTTCAGTTCGATTTTCTTGCCGAGTTTCTGGCTTAGGTCATGTACCAGCCGCGGGAAACGACTGAAAGTAAAACTGATCGGCAACATGCGGATCTGCATGACGCTTTCCTGCAGTTCCCTGGTATGTCGTTCCAGTTGCCCCAGCCCTTCGCGCAGGCGCGGCAGCTTGTCCATGCTGAAATCCTCGCCCAGGAGCCCAAGCATGGATTGGGTGATCACCAACTCGCCGACCATGTTGATCAGGGAATCGATCTTGCCGGTATCGACACGCACCGAACTCGCACCGCTGTTGGCTTTTTTCGCAGATGCAGACTTGCGACGATCACCCTGCTTGCGGCGTTCTTGCGGCGGAGGGGCAACCTTCAGATCGGGTTGACTGGTAAGGGTGGCGCCGGAAGCCTCCTCGTGCGAGGCAACATCGGATTGCGCTGGCATGGCAACGTCAGCCTGCGCTTCAAAACCCTCGGGCAGGATCGGGATTACGGCAAAATCGCAATCGTCTTCCACCCATTCGAAAATCTCGTCGATCTGGGATTTATCCACCGCCGCATTCAGGCGAAGGTCCCAGGAAAGGTAGGAGTCCTCAGGATCAATATGGTGTATATCCGGCAGCGCGCTGATATCGCAATCGACGTCAACCTCGCCAAGACTCGATAGTTCACGAATGATTCGCAGCGGGTCGTTACCGGTACGCAGAAGATGCTGATGAGGACGAAAAACGATCTTCCAACCAACTGGCTCGAATGTTTCCGGCGCATCAGCCGAAGCCACTTCGGGAGGGGCTGCAGCGGTTTCGCCAGGTTCCGCATCAACCACACCCTGGTTCGCCAGAACACGCTCGAGCTCCGTGCGTGAGGCCTTGACCCGGGCTTCGTCTGCTTCCCCACCTTCTTGCGCTGCGGTCAACATGTCGCGCAGTACATCTACAGAAGCCAGCAGAACATTGATACCTTCGCTGCTCACGGTGCGCCGCCCATCGCGCATCTCGTCGAGCAGAGTTTCCATCACGTGCGTGAAATCCGAGACCTGGCTAAAGCCAAAGGTGCCACTACCTCCTTTTATCGAGTGCGCCGCACGAAAGATACTGTTGATCTCCTCCGCGTCAGCTTCGCCGGGATTCATGCTCAACAGGCCATTTTCCATCAAGTCCAGACCTTCGAAACTTTCTTCGAAAAACACCTGGTGGAATTGCGCCATATCTATGCTCATGCCACGCTCCTGGAGCTGCCGAGGGTTGAATCAGACGACAATCAGCTGATCACTTTCTTAACGGTATTGAGAAGTTGCTCGGGATTAAACGGCTTCACAATCCAGCCGGTTGCTCCGGCCGCCTTGCCTTGTTGTTTTTTCTCTGCGCCTGACTCGGTAGTCAGCATCAGCAGCGGGGTGAATCTGTAGCTGGACAACCCCCTCAGCTCCTTGATCAGGGTGATGCCATCCATGTTGGGCATGTTTACGTCTGTGATCACAAGATTGACGGAACGGGTCTTGGCGATATTCAGTGCCTCTACCCCGTCGGACGCCTCGACCACCTCATACCCCGCTCCCTTGAGGGTAAAAGACACCATTTGGCGCATGGAAGCCGAATCGTCTACTGCCAAAATACTTGCTGCCATTTCCGTGAGCTCCTCATCATTGGCCCGGTTTGACCGGCCAGCGCGCGCACTACCGCCACTGGCGAAATTCAGCACAGGCAAATGCCTGCTACAGGTGAGGTATCGACGTCGAGTAGTGATTCTTTAGCCTATTTTTTTGCCGCGAATGGCATACAAGGACCACTTCGAAGCACTACAGAAAAAACCTATCTACCGGCGAAAAAACGATCAAAATCGCTGTTCTCTCGAGAATTCAACGAAGGATAAATCGCCAGAATACGGGCAAAAAAAACCCCGCTGGTTGAGCGGGGCTTTTGGGCGGTGCATCCTGATCAGACGCAACCGGTCGGCTTGGGCAAACCACCGTATTTGGTGATCGGCTTCATCGGGCCGGTCTTCCACATCTTGAAAACTTCTTTCTGATCCTGACCAATGTACTTGGCAAACTTGCGGATCGGCGGCACCACGTTCTCGTCCTCGTAGTACT
>Ga0180435_10007627_pt1 | contig 10291 bp, 9 predicted proteins | sample SS_ome_3_FD_132467 | JGI IMG/M metagenome (GOLD analysis project Ga0180435, IMG submission 132467) | Hypersaline lake sediment archaeal communities from the Salton Sea, California, USA - SS_3_S_1 metaG | ecosystem: Environmental > Aquatic > Non-marine Saline and Alkaline > Hypersaline > Sediment... | reverse complement strand
GGCGAGTTGCGCGGTCCCCGGCCGGGTCTGATGATCGGGGACGACCTGCTGGACCAACTGGAACGGTGGCGCGATATCGCAGGCCTTCTGGAACAGGTACGCCTGGTGGTAGTGTCGCGTACCGGTACTGCCGCGCGTCCGCCGATTCTCCCGGAGGACACGCTCATGGTGGACACGGTGCCGATACCGATCTCGTCGGAGGATATTCGGCGTCGCTTGCGGGAAGGATTATCGATCCGATACCTTGTACCTGACGGTGTGTATGAGTACATCCAGCGGAATAAAGTCTACGGCGGACCGGATTGAACGGCTGCTCCCGAAACGGGTAAAACCATCCAGACTCCGGCACATCCACGGCGTCGTAACCACCGCCGACGAACTGGCGCGTCGATTCCACGTCGACCGGGACCGGGTTCGGCTGGCGGCACTGGCCCACGATATGGATCGGGACGTAGATGGTGACGAGCTTCTCCGGTACTGTGTGGACCGGGAGGTACACCTCTCGGAGTACGAGCGTTCCATGCCCAAGATGCTGCACGGCCCGGCTGCCTCGCGGCGATTGACCGACGATTTCGGGGTGTCCGACGGGGCGGTGATCCAGGCAGTGCGGCACCACACGCTTGGTACCGAAGCGCTTGGCGAGATCGGTCTCGTTCTGTTTGCCGCAGACTACCTGGAACCGGGACGTTCAGTTCCCGATATGGACGAACGTCGGCGGATTCTATCGGGTGATTCCCTCGGAGAGATCGTCTGTAGGGTGATCGAAAGCGCCCTTCGACGGTACGGTCGACTTGCAGAACCAACCCGGCGTCTGTATGCTCGCCTCACAAAGGAACTTGGACGTGAACCAACGGTTTAGTGTAGCTCTCTTCCTTCTGTTGATCGTACTGGCGATCGTTGTAACCGGATCGCTTCTCTATCTGCGTCTCCGCACCGACGATATCGCGACGACTCTGGAAAACGAGGAAACCCTGCGACTTCTGGTGGTGGCTCACGATGAGGCACGCCCGATACTGTCGTTTCTTCTGTTCTTCAATCCCGAAACACAGCGCGCCGCGGTTCTCGATATTCCTCCCGACGTGGGTGGCGTTATGCGCTCTCTCGGGCGCGTGGATGAGATCGCCGGCACCTTTGATCCGGAGGCTCCGGAGCGGTATCTGCAGGAGGTGGAACACCTGACCGATCTCGAGGTGCCCTACGTGCTTGTCTTTTCACGGGAGCAACTGGCGGGTTTTATCGATCTGCTCGGTGGTATGGAGATGTTTGTCATCACCGACTATCGGGAGCTCGATGGCGACGATCCGATCCTTCTGCCGTCAGGGAACGTGCATCTCGACGGCGAAAAATCAATTCAGTACCTGACCGTCTCGGTGGAGGGAGAATCCGACCTCGAGGCGATCGGACGTCGGCAAACCTTTGTACAGTCGTTTCTCGGGGCGATTCGCGAACAATCGGAGTTTCTCCGCCACCCCGAGGTTGTTCCCGTTCGACGGGGGCTCTACGATGCAAACTTTGATGTGCGCGCGCAAAACACGCTGATTGGGGCGCTCCAGGGACTCGATTCGCAGCGCCTCGTACGGCGCCGGGTCCAGGGAACGTACCGTACGGTGGTCGTCGAAGGCGATTCGAAACGCCTCCTCTTTCCGCATTTCGAGGGGCAATGGCTCAAGCAATCGGTTCGCCAGATCGAACAAAGCCTGGCGACCCTGGACGAGGTTGAGAGCGATACGATTATCATTGCCCTGGAGGTTCTCAATGGAACGGGAACCACCGGTCTCGCCCGGCGCACCTCGGAGCTGTACGAGGATTACGGGTTCGAGGTTGTTCGGTTCGGAAACGCCGAATCAAACCAGGTGGAACGCACAATCGTCGTCGACCGACGAGGAGTAGGAGATCTGGCGGAACGGGTGGCCCAGGTTATTCGCGCCGAGCGCATCGTCACCGAGGTCCAGCCGGAGAGCGACGTGGATGTCACCGTGATACTTGGAAGGGATTTTGATGGATCAATCGTCCGAACAGTCGAAGAGTAGAGAGCAGGCGATCGCGCTCGCCCGGCGTCTCGACGAGCTCGGTGCGGATTCCGTGGTGGCCCTGGACGTTTCCCGGAGCTCTCCTTTCACGGACTGCTTTGTGATCGCCGGCGCCCAGAGTGTGGCGCAGATGCGAGGGTTCCGACGACGGATCGTCGAGCTGGTGGACGAACTCGATCTCGAGACACGTCGCAACCGAAAACGTGACGAAGACGGGGGGTGGCTCCTGATCGACTGCACCACCGTGATTATCCATATCATGCTGCCGGAGCAGCGGGAGTTCTACGACCTCGAGAAACTCTGGTTCGATGCAGAGCGCATTTTTGACGCGTCCGACACAAGAACCGACGTTTGACATAGCGCGTGGTACCTTTATAATCAGCGTAGGGACAGGCGTCATCGGAGGAGCATACGATGCAGATTACCGATATACGGGTTCGACGCGTTGCAGGCGACGGCAAATTAAAAGCGTACGTGACCGTTACATTCGACGACTGTTTCGTCGTGCACAACATCAAGGTAATTCACGGCAGGAGTGGGACCTTCATCGCCATGCCCAGTCGACGAACAAAAACCGGTGAGTACAAGGATGTGGCTCACCCGATCAACTCCGATTTTCGTTCGGATCTGCAGCAGCAGGTTCTTCAGGCCTACGATACCGCCCTGGACGACCCGGAGGCGGAGTTCGATCATCCCGAGGACTGACAGTTTCGGCCCCGCCGCGACGGTTGACCAGCGCTTCCCGTTTGGAGTAGTGTTCTCGCTCACAAACGCACCGTGGGGCGTTGCCAAGAGGTTAAGGCACCGGGTTTTGATCCCGGTATTCGCAGGTTCGAATCCTGCCGCCCCAGCTGATATACGCAGGTAAAGACGAAGGAGATACCGATGGAGCAAAAGGTACTATCGGCCACGGCACGCACCGAAAAGGGTAAAGGCGTGGCGCGGCGCCTCCGCCGGGAGGGTCGAATCCCCGGTGTTGTCTACGGTCATGACGCCCCGCAGGCGCTGTCGGTGGACGAGAAAGACTTTCACAAGGCGTTCAGCGAAATATCCGAGAGCACGATTATAACGCTCAAGGTGGATACCGCGGAACGAGACGTTCTGATCAAAGACTACGACGAAGACATCCGGACCGGTCGGATCATGCATATCGATTTCTACGAGATCGAACGCGGGAAGAAGCTTCGTACCCACGTGGGAATCGAACTCACGGGATCCCCCAAGGGCGTCCGCGAGGGTGGTATTCTCGAGCATTCGCTCTACGAGCTCGAGATCGAGTGTCTGCCAAAAGATATTCCCGAGCACATCGTGGTGGAGATCGGCGACCTGGAAACGGGGCATTCGCTCCATGTGTCGGATATCGCGATCCCCGAGGGCGTGCGCGTTCTGAACTCGCCGGAGCAGACCGTTGTGGCGGTCGCCATGCCGAGAGCGATCGAAGAGGAAGCCGTCGAGGAAGAGGGCGAAGAGGTCGAACCGGAAGTCATCGGGGAGGAGACCGAAGAGTAATCCCGTGTCGGGACGACTCCTCATCCTCGGACTCGGGAATCCGGGCGAGCGGTACGAACGTACGCGGCACAACGTCGGATTTGTGCTGGTGGACCGGCTGGCGGATCGGTTTGGTGTCGTACCGCGTCGACCGATCTTTCGTCGGTACGAAATCGCTCGAGCTCCCCTGGTGCTGTGTAAGCCGCTCACCTACATGAATCGCAGCGGCGAGATTATCTCGCCGCTCCTTCGACGATTCGATATCCGTGCAGTCTGTCCCGTGGTTGACAACATGGATCTTCCACCGGGAGAAATTCGAATGAAGACGCGGGGAGCCTCATCCAATCACAATGGCCTTCGATCGATCGAGCGTGCGCTCGGTGGTACGGAATTTCCGCGTATCTATATCGGCATCGGCCGCCCCGCGGAGGGTGTGGACGTGGTGGAACACGTGCTTGGAGTCCCCGACCCCGAGGAGGAGGCCGCGATAGACGGGGCGATTCGTCGTCTCGAGGCGATCCTTGCGGCCAACAGTGATCGTACGGTGGAGCAGCTGGCGACTGCGATCAACGCGCGTCGGCGACCGGACGGCGATGAGCGATCCTGACCGCCTTCCGGACCGGATCGCCTCAACCTGTTGGGACGTCTTTGGTGATACCGCGCCGTCGCTCGTGGTTGCGGTTTCCGGTGGGCCCGACAGTGCCGCGCTGGCGCACCTCCTGGTAACGATCGGACGCTATCCCGTACGACTGGCATATCTCAATCACGGGATCCGGAGCGAGGATGAGCAGCGCCGCGAGCACGCCGCGGTGGAGGCGCTGGCGGAACGCCTTTCGGTTCCCCTGGTAACGTCGGAGCTGGAACACGGGATGATTCTGTCGGGACCGAACCGTGGCGAGGTCGGGCTCGAGGGGGCTGCACGGCGAGAGCGGTATCGATTTCTCACGCGTACAGCCCTGGCGTTCCGGTCGGTACTCGTTACGGCGCACCACCGGGACGACCAGGCGGAAACGGTTCTGCTGCAGCTGTTGTCCGGGCGTTCACTCACGGGGAACGCCTTGGGGATGAAGATCGACGGATCGATGATGAGCGATGGAGGCGAGACGTGCCGCGTCCTTCGTCCGGCGCTTGACGTAGCACGGTCGGATCTCCGTGGTTGGAGCGACGATCACGGTCTCCCCTACGGGATCGATTCGAGTAATGTCGACCGGCAGTTCCGGCGTAATCGCTTGCGCGCCGAGGTAATGCCCGTTCTCGAGGCGTTTTACCCCGACGCCACCGAGGCATTTTCCCGCCTGGCCCGGGAGGTGGGCGATCTCAGGACGGCGGTTGACGCGCTGCTGCCTCCCGGGATCGTTCGGGATCGGGGAGATGACGGTCTTGGTATCGACTACCGGCAGTTTTGTTCTCTCCCGCCGGCGGCCCGCGCGGTGGTACTGCGACGAACCGTTCAATGCGTGTCCACGCGGACCAGGATCCATACGGCACCGCTCGACCGGTTGATCGCGTCTCCGGAAAAACCGCCGCATGGTGGAGCGATCCGCCTGGCGGATGTGGAAGTTTTGATGGAACCCTCGGAGATTCGGGTTCGTCGTGTTGTCCGGAAAGTCGAAACTGGTTATCTTTTCACCGTACGCGGGGCTACGATTCTTGGATTTCGGGAGGGGACTATCCGTGCATATACGGCGTCGGAGACTCCCTCCGCATCGGGCGCGCACAGTATCGGTCCGATAGAGGCGCCCCTCGTCGTTCGTTCGATCCATCCCGGAGACACAGTAGTACGTGACGGACGTGCCCGGTCGGTGCGGGAGGTTATCGGGAAAACGAACGAGATTGAACGGGCGAACCGGTATTCACCGGCGATTCTTGAGGATCGGCGCGGTATACTCGGTATCGCGTGGTACGGAACGATCGAGGTGCTTCGTGACGGGGCGGTCCTGGTCTCCGACGAAGTAGAACGCCCGGGGTTTTCTCCCCCGCTGTATCTCGAGTGTGAGGACGATTCATTGTATGCAGAATAATGATGGGAAGCAGCCGCAAGGCGGCGGCAACCAAAACAACAACAACGATAATTTCAACTTCAATTTCCGAAACAACCGGGTGGCGCTGATCTTTCTGCTCGCCCTGCTCGGAATGTTCATCGTGATGCTCTTCTCCAACTCTCAGAGCAGCGGCCAGGAGATTCCGTATTCGCAGTTTCTTGGTTACCTCCGGGAGGGGCAGGTCCGGTCGGTGCAAATCCTCGATCAGTATGAGATCCAGGGAACACTGCAGACCGGCGGCGGTGAGACTCGGCAGTTTACGACCAATATTCCCTACTTCGACGACCAGCTGATTCCGATGCTCCGCGAGCAGGGTGTACAGTTTTCCGGTTCGCCCCGGCCGGTCTCGCCGTTCCAGGTTCTGTTGGAGTTTCTGCCGTGGTTTGTGGGGTTCTTTTTTATATGGTTTATGTTCCGCCAGATCCAGGGGAGCGGCAACAGAGCGTTCTCCTTCGGCAAGAGTAAAGCCAAGCGTTATCTCGACGAGGGCGTAAAAGTGACCTTTGCGGACGTCGCGGGCCAGGCGGAAGCCAAGTACGAACTTCAGGAGATCGTGGAGTTCCTGAAAAACCCGCAAAAGTTCACCAAAATCGGTGCAAAAATTCCCAAGGGGGTGCTCCTTGTGGGTATGCCCGGTACCGGGAAGACGCTTCTCGCAAAGGCCAGTGCCGGGGAGGCGGGGGTTTCGTTTTTCCATATGAGCGGGTCAGACTTTGTGGAGATGTTTGTCGGCGTCGGCGCGAGCCGGGTGCGCGACCTCTTCGAGCAGGGTCGGAAGAATGCCCCGTGTATCATCTTTATCGATGAGCTCGATGCGGTCGGACGGACCCGCGGTGCCGGTTACGGTGGCGGTCACGACGAGCGGGAGCAAACGCTCAACCAGATGCTCGTGGAGATGGATGGATTCGATACGAAAGACGGCGTCATCGTTCTCGCGGCGACAAACCGTCCCGATGTTCTCGATCCTGCGATTCTACGTCCCGGACGATTTGACCGGCAGGTCATGGTGGATATGCCGGACATGAAGGAACGGGCGGAAATACTCAAGGTTCACTGTGCCAAGATCCAGCTCGAGCCGACTGTCGACCTCAATCGGATCGCCCGGGCCACGCCGGGCTCCAGTGGTGCTGATCTGGCAAACCTCGTCAACGAAGCAGCGCTGTATGCCGCGCGCAAGGATAAAGAAACGGTAGACATGGAGGACTTTGAGGAGGCCAGGGACAAAATCCTCATGGGACTTGCGCGAAAATCGCGCATCATAAACGACGAAGAGAAGCTCAAGACCGCCCGGCACGAGGCGGGACACGCGCTTCTCCATTACTACCTGGACAACGCGGATCCCCTTCACAAGGTTACCGTTATTCCTCGCGGGCGTGCCCTGGGAGTGGCGTTCTCGCTTCCCGAGCACGACAGCTACAGTAAATCCTCAGGATATCTGACCGATCGAATAAAGATCGCCTATGGCGGATACGTGGCGGAGAAAATGTTCTACGACGAGACCACCACGGGGGTGCAGAACGATCTCAAGCAGGCTACGGATCTTGCCCGTCGCATGGTCACGGAGTGGGGTATGAGCAGTCTTGGCCCGGTCTCGTTTGGTCAGGAGGACGAGCCGATTTTCCTCGGGAAGGAGATCGCGACACACAAGGACTACTCAGAGTATACTGCCAAGGCGATCGATGCGGAAATCGAGGCGATTCTCAATGAATCGTATGCCGACGCTGAACGCATCCTGACCGAACACAAAGACCAGCTCGAGACGCTGGCGCGAGCGCTGGTAGAACGGGAGACGCTCAGTGACGCGGACGTACGGGTACTCCTTGGTTTTCCCGCTAAGGCATCGCAGGACGATGATGAGAGTTTTCCACCATCTCAGTCGGAGAGCGGAGACCAATAACCTGTACCACCTGTCTGTAGGGATACGCCGTACCCTCCTGGCGGCAACGGTCCTGATCCTGCCGCTCGTGTCGTTGGCGGCCCAGGATACCGATCGTGACGCTTCCCTCAACCGGGCGCTTGCGTCCGATCTCGTTGTCGAGGCGACTCGTCTCCAGCGGGTCGGTGAGGTGGAGACGGCTCAGGAGATCGCCCGTCGCGCCCTGGCGGTAGACCCGGAGTACGGAGCGGCTCGTCTTCGGGTCGCGTCGTTCCTGGCGACGGATCAAGACGCAACCAATCGTCATGTTTCGCTCCTCGAGAACGCCCTGGATGGGGATTTGTCTCGCGAGGATCGGTCCGAGGCGGTGATCCTCCTCGCTCGGGCCTATCTCAGGACCGGTCGAACGGAACAGGCCCGATTAATCCTCGAAGAAGAAATACTCCGCGGCTCCTCGGATAATCTCGTCATCGCCTGGCGACGACCGGATCCGATCGGTACAACCACGCGCGACCTTACCGATGCGGAGATTCTCTTTCTGCGTGCGGTCGTCGACAGTGCCTCCCGATGGCGGGCGTCGGCGTTTCTTCGTGAGACGCGACGGCGATTTCCGGAAGACCCGCGGGTGGCTGCGGTGGACTGGTCGCGGCACGAGCGGCTCAGCCTGGAGGCGTTGGAGTGGCTCGACGCGGCACGACCGGGGCAGACCAACGACGCGTACGTTGACATAGTCCGCCACTTCGCGAGTATCGCTCCGACGGGAGCTCTGGCGGAGACACTTACCTATCGGTACTACGCGCTGGGTGGCGACGACCCGCTTCCGTACGCCAACACGGCGGGTCCTGCACGGGACATGACGGACCCGGTGTGGCACCGCGCCGAGGAGCGCCTCCGTGCGGCATTGGAAGAGGGCGACAAGTACCTGTTGGAACGGGCGATTGCTTTGGATGCCGGTCTGAAGGAACTCACGCCGGAGACGCTCCGTCGGGACGAGGATAGAGACGGCTTTTTCGAAGAGGAATACCGCTTTACCGACGGGTCCTTTACCGATTGGATTCTCGACGGCAACGAAGACGGTATCAGTGAACGAGCGGTAACCGCCGAGGGATCACGGATTACCGTGTGGTATCGCCGGGATCGTCGGGTGGATGCGTATACGTATCAGCGGTATCCACGCGTTGGTGAGATCCTGCGTATAACGCTTGCGGAGGACTCCGAGGAGGCGGTGGAGCAGATTCTTCGATGGATTCCACCGGAGCCGTTCGATCTCGCGCTTCCTCTCATGATTCAACGCGGTGACGGGACGACGGCCGATCTTGAAGAGAGTATTCGAGAGAGGGGCCCCCTCCCGACGTGGTTCGATGCGACGGACCGCGTTATTTCTGCGGGGTATCCGACTCGATCTCTGGACCGGCAGTTTCGAAACGCCACGGTCGTCGGAGACGAAACGGCGGATCGCATGCGCCACCTGGGATTACTACCATGAAACGATCGATAGTTGTGCCGACTCTCATTTCTGTACTCGTCCTTGTGATCGGCGCCTGCGCGAGCCGCACCGTGGAGGATGATCCCGGATTCAGCAGGGTTGACCGACTCAAAGCCGAGATCGAGCGTACCCTTGAATCGGGAGATCGCGGAGCCGTTCTCAACCGTGTCGGTTCCGGCTACGACGAGGGGATCCTGACAGCCTTTGAGCGCGATTCTTATTTCGGGCGTCTCGCCGGTCTCGAGTATGAGGCTGCGAGAGACGCCTTCGACGCCGAAGACTACCGCGCAGCGCTCCGTCACGAATGGAACGTGGACGTCCTCGGGCGGTACACCTCCGCCCTGACCGGCGCTGACTACGAACCGTCGGATCTCCCCTCACGGGACGAGATTTTCTTGCAGTATTCGCTCTCACAACGTGAGAAGGGCGAGGAGGTGATCGCGCTGTATCTCTTTCTTCGCCGCTCCGCCCTCGGTGATCTCGAGGCGGGTACGCTCACGACCTACCTGGAGCTTGCCCGACGCCTCAATCACGATGAAGCGGTGGACCGAATTGCAGCCGTCATGGAGCGTGCTGAGATCGATGTCCCCGCTCCTGAGGAGCCGATCAACGCCAGCGGCGACAGCCCCGCGGAGATGCTGAACGGTACCGTTACCGTCTGGGTAAACCGGGGTGTCCGGATAGAGAACGGCGTCGGTCTGCCGGATCGCGTCATCGGAAGCGGCTTTTTTGTTGATCCCCGGGGCTACATCATGACCAACTACCACGTCGTCTCCAGCGAGGTTGATCCGGAGTACGAAGGGTTTTCTCGTCTCTTCGTAAAGCTACCGGGTCGACCGGACGAGCGTATTCCCGCGCGGGTCCTCGGGTATGATCGCATCTTCGACCTGGCGCTTCTTAAGATCGAACGCGATGCGGAGTACGTGTTTTCCTTCAGTGATACGAGACTTCTCCAGCCGGGGGAACCGGTTCTTGCGCTGGGCTCTCCGGGCGGACTCGACAGCACCGTCACCTCGGGGATCGTATCTGCCGGCGGTCGACGGTTTCTCCAGATCGGTGAGGCGATGCAGGTGGACGCGGCGATCAATCCCGGGAACAGTGGTGGACCGCTGGTACTGCCGGACGGTCAGGTCGCGGGCGTCGTATTTGCCGGTCTCGAGCAGTTTGAGGGCGTCAACTTCGCGATCCCGGCGTACTGGATACGGCACTCCGTCCCGCGTCTGTATGCCTCGGGTGAGATCGTTCACGCCTGGTTGGGTGTGGCGGTTCACCCCACGAACCGGGGTCTCCAGGTGATCTACGTGGCTCCCGGGTCGCCGGCGGGTCAGGCAGGTGTCGCCCCGGGAGAGTTTCTCCGAAGTATCGAGGG
>Ga0180435_10007626_pt1 | contig 10292 bp, 10 predicted proteins | sample SS_ome_3_FD_132467 | JGI IMG/M metagenome (GOLD analysis project Ga0180435, IMG submission 132467) | Hypersaline lake sediment archaeal communities from the Salton Sea, California, USA - SS_3_S_1 metaG | ecosystem: Environmental > Aquatic > Non-marine Saline and Alkaline > Hypersaline >... | reverse complement strand
GTCAGGTTTACAGAGTGCCTTCAAGAACCCCTAAATTCGAAGCCAGTTTCTTATTCTGAGGTTTCTTAGGTTCCAATCGACACAATCTGGATACGTTGGACACTTGACATAAAAAATTTCAATTTATATCCTGTTCTTAATGGGTAGGGCCGTTATTGGGGTTTTAACACCACTGTTGATGAATGTCCATATGAGTGAGTTTAATCTTAAAATCAGTAAAAGCGATTGGAACACGTTAAAGCACTCCCCCCTGGTAGATGTCATTAAGTTCTGTGTCGTCATCGGGTTGATTATCTGGTTGATGGGCTATGGCACAGGGAATCTGACATATAACTGGCAATGGTACCGGATTCCCCAATATATATTCCATTTTGAAAATGGGAGTTTTACAGCCGGGCCCCTTCTCAATGGACTGGGGGTCACCTTCCAAATTACGGGTGTGAGTCTAATCATTGCGTTTTTAGTTGCGTTGCTCACCGCACTCCTACGCTTGTCAAACTCTTTTTTGGGAAGAGCGCTGGCGCGGGGATATCTGGAATTTATAAGGAACACACCGCTCCTGGTGCAGATTTTTTTTATCTATTTTGTGTTGGGACCGATACTCGGCATCAGCCGTTTTTTCTCAGCCGTCCTGGCATTGAGCCTTTTTGAAGGGGCCTATGGGTCAGAAATTTTTCGCTCCGGGATTGTCTCAGTTCACAGGGGGCAGTGGGAGGCCGCTCGCAGCCTTGGGTTCAACATCTTCAACACCTATCGATATATCATTCTGCCCCAGGCGATGAGGCGAATTTTACCACCCCTCACCGGACAGGCCGTGTCTCTTGTCAAAGATTCTGCATTGGTGAGCACGATTGCCATCTATGATTTGACCATGCGGGGGCAGGAAATTATCGCGGAAACATATCTTGCCTTTGAGGTGTGGTTTACCGTAGCTGCCATCTATCTTCTCATTACGGTGACGCTTTCCATGATTGTAAACATCATGGAAAACCACATTGCGATTGAAATATAGGAGGGGCATATAGGTTAAGGCTTCAGCGATCAGCGCTGTCTTTGATCGCTAAACCTGACCGTTTGATCACTCGGGCAACCCTGACCAGTGGCGTCAGATCCGAGGGTTCAGGGGGTGTAGGTCAATGTAAGAAAGATAATCCTAAATTTGTGAACTTTTACAAAAATTGAAAGGAGGCATGTTATGAAAATTCGATCTTATTTGTTACACGCGGCAGTGGTTACCGTCTTGATCATTGGCACGGCAGGTGTGGTGTCTGCCGGTAAATTACAACAGCAATTCACCGCAGAAAGCACTGTGGAACAGGTGTTAAAACGGGGTGTCCTCCGAGTGGGCATGTCGACATTTGTACCATGGGCCATGAAAGACAAAACCGGCAAATTAATCGGTTTTGAGATCGATGTGGCTACCCGATTAGCCAGGGATATGGGGGTCAAGGTGGATTTTGTACCCACCAAATGGGCAGGTATTATCCCGGCTCTCCTCACCGGTAAATTTGATGTCATCATAGGAGGCATGGGGATCCTCCCGAAACGCAATCTGAAGGTCAATTTTACAATCCCCTACGATGTCACCGGCATGTCCATTGTAGCCCACAAAGAGCTTGCCGAAGGATTTAAGAGCCTGGAGGATTTCAACCGGCCCCAAGTGGTCATTTCAGTGAGGCTCGGCTCAACGGCTGCGGCTGCTGCTAAAAAATTCATGCCCAAGGCCAACGTGCGCAAGTTTGATGACGAATCGCAGGCCTACCAGGAACTGATCAATGGGAAGGCCCATGCCGTCGTTGGCTCTGCGCCCATGCCTACATTTCAGGCATTAAAGTATCCCGAGAAACTTTTCCTGCCGCTCAAAGGGACGTTTACCAGAGAACCCATCGGCTTTGCCGTAAAGAAAGGGGATTTTGATACACTCAACTTCTTCAACAATTGGATTACGGTTGTCCGGGCAGAGGGCTGGCTCAAGGAACGAAAGCACTATTGGTTTGGAACCAGGGAATGGGAGCCTCTGGTCAAATAGTAATATCGGGTGCAACCGATTCAGGCGACATGCGCTTCTGGATGAGCGAATGAGAGAGAATTTTGATACTTAAGAAAACAAGAATCGGGTCTCTCGACATCATTGTTGGTCTGCTGATCCTGACGGTTGGGGGGTATATCCTATACAGGGTGACAGCGGGTCTCCATTATAAGTGGGATTGGGCGGCCGTACCGCAATATCTCTTCCGCTATGACGCTGAAAGAAACGGGTGGGTTCCGAACCTGATTATGCAGGGGCTTTTTACCACCATCCGGCTCAGTATATGGGGAACAATCCTTGCAACACTCATAGGCACAGTGATGGGACTGTGCCGTATCAGCCGCAGTCTCTTTAATCGCCTTATTGGACGGACTTATGTGGAGCTGATCCGGAATCTCCCCCCCCTTGTGCTGATCTTTATTTTTTACTATTTTTTTAGTGGCCAAATCATGACCGCCCTTGGGGTGGATGAGTTTGTCCAGTCACGGTCTGAGTTGACTCGGGCCTTTCTGGAATTCGCAGTTGCCTCACCTTCGATGGTTTCTGCCTTTTTGTCGGCTTTGATGACACTTGCTATCTTTGAAGGGGCCTATATTACTGAGATTGTCAGGGCGGGGATTCAATCCATTGAGAAGGGACAATGGGAGGCTTCACGCGCACTTGGATTAACCCGATGGCAGCAAATGCGTTACATCATCATGCCGCAGGCAATGCAACGAATCCTGCCCCCATTAGCGGGGCAGTTTATTTCCACCATCAAGGACTCCGCCATTGTTTCGGTTATTTCGATCCCGGAACTGACGTTTCAGGGACTGGAATTGATGTCGGCGACATATCTGACGTTCGAGGTCTGGATCACCATTGCCGTGTTGTATTTAATCCTGAGTCTTGTCTTATCTCTCGGTGTTGAACGGCTCGAGATTTATATGAGACGGAGCGAGGGTTAAAAGGGCGGTTTCCTTCTCTCCGGTATGTGGGTATGCGGAGTCTTTTCCTCATTCCACTCTTTTGAGACATAGAGACTGCAATAACAGCTGCCATACTCCCTGACATCGGCTTCCCTGTATACACATGGACATAGGATATCCTGATCCGTTTTGCGATCACCTGATGCCAGCCGGCATGGACAGGACATGTAGCCGTAACGCTTTTTGTTTACAAGAAGTCCATCCAGGAGTTCAAAAACCTTTTTTCTGTCCTTGTTAAAGTAGTAGCCCTTTGGCTCCTGAACCTTTTTTAGCGTTTCGTATAGTTTTTCTGTTTCGGTCATAGTCCAAGTGCCTCCTTAATCTCATTTTCTTTATACCCCACAATGACCTTGTCACCGATTAAAATTGTGGGGAAAGAGCAATTTGGATTTAATTTTTTGACGTCTTCGATAATAGCGGCCCTTTCGTCTCCTTCAAGCAGATCCACATCCGTAAAATCATACCTGACCTCACATTCATCCAGGAGTGTCTTCGTTGCCCTGCAATGGCCGCAGGTGCTAAGGGAGTACATCTTTACTGAATTATCCATTTTTCGTCTCCTTTTTTGTTCTTTTCCACTCTAAATATTGACCATGGGTGAAAGCCGTACCCAACTGGGATAGAGAATGCGTATGGACACTATTCTGGCAGAGTCGACATCGGCTCTTGCTGCACATCTGGCATTGATGACAGTCCGGGCATTTGGTTTTCTCTTTTGGATTTATTGGCAACCCAAACTCCTCCATTTTAGTTGCGTAGGCTCGAGCAATGGGGGTGGTCTTTTCATCCAGGTCTTTCGTTTTTTATTCTCGTCCCTCTTCCCTCAGTCGACACTCTTTGTCCCACTCGGGGCAGGCTTTTTTGACGGTTGTTTCGTATTTCAGCATACATTCTCCGCATTCCATCTCAACATTTGGCACATCACCGAATTTTTCCATGATTTCCTCATGGCTGAGGTGGGAAACAGCGCTACATCCACATTGAGGGCAAGTGGTCTTGATTGTGTATCTCTTGTCTTTCATTATTTTACCTCCAGTTTGAAATTCCTGTTTATCCTGTATAAATAAGCTCTAATGCGTTCCCGGTTCAAAATTTTCAATAAGTTTTTTTACCCTTTCTTCAATATCATCTCTTATCTGATGCATGAATTCAATTGATTTTCCAGAAGGGTCTGGCACATTCCATTCTTCATTGGGTACACCGGGAAATTGGGGGCACACATCTTTACAGCCCATTGATACGATCCGGTCTGGTTTTCCTAAGGGAACCGCTTCTTCCAAAGATTTTGGTTTGCGATAGGCCATGTCAATTCCCTTTTCCTTCATAGCCTTTTCCATCAACGGATTGATTTCCTCTGCCGGTTCACTCCCTGCGCTCTCAACCTCGATCTTATCTCCGGCATGGTATTGGGTAAAGGCACTTGCCATTTGACTGCGGCAAGCGTTTTCCGTACAGACAAATAAGACCTTTTTTCTGTTCAAAAAGGGGGTCACCAGGGCCTTGGCCTTTTCTTTTGCTTCAATAAGGGCAGTGGGGTGTTTTTTTATGTCTTTAGGTCCTTCAACCTGTTTGTATGTGAGAGCGCCTTCAAAATTCGCTCCAACCGCATCGAAAAAGTATTTGGCCATAAAGATGGTTCCCTCAAAGAGATTTTTTCCCTTTGTGGCCCCGACTGATAACAAAAATCCTTGCCGCCACTTTCTTCCTGGATCCGTGACCCTGAATACATATCTCAGGGACCACAGGGCTTGAGATCGATCAATAAGGGCCTTCATTTGGGCCGTAGGACCATAAAAGAATATGGGTGTGGCCATCACGATGATGTCTGCTTGACGAAGCAATGGATATACCTGCTGCATATCATCATCAATGGGGCAAAACCCTTTTTTTTCACAGGTTCCGCATTCCTTGCACGGGGAGATATTCATACGCGCCACATCCAGGTTTTGTGTGTTCGCCCCTAATCTTTCTGCCTCACCGAGAAAGGACGAAAGAAGAACACGGGTGTTTCCTTTAATACGCGGGCTTCCCTGTAATCCAAGAACAAACATTGTACCCATTCCTTTTCTTCATGCCTAAGGTTATTGTCTGAGAACAGCCTCCAATTGCCCCACCCCCGAAATTGGCGCCTGGCAAGTATATTGCTCGCAGACGAAAACAGTGGGTCGATGATTCACCGGGGTCATGAATTCTGTAAAAGGGGATAGCCCGGCGAGTCGTTTACCGTCCGATCCTTGAGGCCGAAACAGCAAAACCTTATTGGGTAGAAATATTTTATAGATGGTATCAATCATGTTTTGCGTGTCATCAAGTGCGGGATCGCCGGAAATAACGATTTCCCTGTTCGGACCGACCCCAAAATCAAGGGCTGCCAATAGTTGCGTAAAAGCAATTGGGTGAGCTGCAACCTGGGCGGAAAAATGACAGATCAATTGCTCATATTTTTTTTCTAAGCCGATGTCTCCCGTCATACGACCCAGACGCAAAAAATTAAGTGCTGCAACTGAATTGCCAGAAGGCAGGGCCCCATCATATATCTCTTTTTTCTGCATGACAAGGGTCTCGTTACCTTTTCCCGTGAAATAGAGACCCCCGGCCTTTTTGTCCCAGAAAATATCGATCATTTCTCTGTTCAGCGCATCAGCTTGTTCAAGATACGAGATATCAAAGGTGGCTTCATACAATTCGATTAACCCCCACACCAGAAAGGCGTAATCATTCAGATATCCCGGGTATGCGGCATCCCCGTGTCTGTATCTGCGCAGAAGTCTGCCATCTGAGGTTTTGAGGTTTTTTGAGATAAAGTCGGCCGCCTTTCGGGCTGCATCAGCATACAGTTGATCCCCAAATACCTGGGATGCCTTTGCAAGGGCGGCGATCATCAGACCATTCCATGCCGTGAGTATTTTGTCATCCTTTAAGGGATGGATTCGTTTTTCCCGGGCCCTAAAAAGTGTCTGTCGTGCGGCTTCTAAATCGCTTTCAAGCGTTTTCAGATCCAACCCTTCTTTCTTTGCAAAGCTCTCTGGATCGATCGGGATGTGGGGAATGCTGTGGCCATCTTCAAAATTACCGGCATCGCTGATATCATAAAAACGGCAGAAAAGATCACCGAGCGTGTCGCCCAAGTGTTTTTTCACCTTTCCGGGGGTCCACACATAGAATAACCCTTCCTTGCCTTCGCTGTCAGCATCCTCTGCACAATAGAATCCCCCTTCTGTAGAGGTCATATCGCGTAAAACATAGGTGAGTATTTCCCGCACGACCTGGCCGAATTTTGCCTTGCCCGTTACTTGATAGGCCTCTGTGTAGGCCATGGCCAGCAAGGCTTGATCGTAAAGCATCTTCTCAAAGTGGGGCACAAGCCATTTCGCGTCCACTGAATAGCGGTGAAACCCCAGCCCAATCTGGTCGAAAATGCCGCCTTTCCGCATGGCGTCAAGGGTTTTTTCCACCATTTTGAGGGCTGAAGGGTCGGCGCTCCGTTTGTACCATCTCAGAAGAAAGGTGAGGTTATGGGGTGTCGGAAACTTGGGTTCAGTGCCAAATCCGCCCCAGTACGGATCAAAGGCCACTTTTAACTGTTCGTAGCCCTTTTTCAGGGTGGCGGCGTCTACAGTTTGATCAGGCTGACCCTCATGAGAGGATTGAATGGCCTGGAGTATTTCATCGCTCGCCTTCAGGATCCGTTGCCGATCGTTTTTCCATATTGAGGCGATTTGGCTCAATAGCTCCATAAAACCGGTCATTCCCATTCGGCTTGATTTTGGGAAATAAGTGCCCGCGAAGAACGGCTTGCCCTCGGCAGTCATGAAAATGGACAGCGGCCATCCCCCATGCCCTGTCATCGCCTGACACACGGACATGTAAATCTGGTCTACATCCGGGCGTTCCTCACGGTCCACTTTTATGGCGACAAACTTTTCGTTCAGGATCCGGGCAACCGCTTCATCTTCAAATGACTCGTGGGCCATCACGTGACACCAGTGGCAGGTCGCATACCCAATGGAAAGGAAGATAGGTTTGTCCTCATTCCTGGCTTTAAGAAAGGCTTTCTCGTGCCAGGGAAACCAGTGCACCGGGTTGTCTGCATGTTGAAGAAGGTAAGGGCTCTTTTCATTTATCAGATGATTGGAAACGCTTTTCTCATTTGCGTCTGCAGGATACACGTGATCTCCTAAGTATGGAAACAAAAGTAAAACCGATAAAGAAACGATGAGCTTTAAGGGTTGCCTCATCATTTAAGATAAGTCTCTAAATATTACCGGAATCTTGCACCGACTATCTACTGCGGCTTGAAGCGCTTTGCCATTAAAGCTCGTTTCATGATTCTGATTCTCACCATATGGGGTATATGCCTGCAAATCAAAATCACTCCAATTTCGTCTTAAAAATAAGGATTTCTGCGACTCGCTACGATACCTGGCGCAAGATTCAGGTATTAACAGTTCTGTTCGCTCAATGCCGCAGTGTCTATTCAAGAGTTACAGACCAAATTAGTGAAAATTAAAAATCCCCCTCAATTCCTCTTATCTCGAGGGGAATACAGGATCCCCTCCTTGTTAAGGCGGGGCGGGGGGATTTTAAAGGTAAAAAAGGGTAGGGCGGTGAAGCGCCCCCTTGTCTATGCCTTCTCAAACTGATCCTTGGATGCTCCACATACAGGGCAAATCCAGTCATCCGGGAGATTTTCAAAAGCGGTTCCGGCCTCTACACCGTTATCCGGATCTCCTTCTTCAGGGTCATATATATACCCGCAAACCGTACACTCATACTTGTCCATAATTTATTCTCCTCATTTTGTTTTAATCCGCCAGAGGCGGACGAAGGTTGAAACCCCCGCCGCTTGCGGCGTTTCATTGCCTTTATAGATACGCCGCTGCTCTGCGTCGGGGTAGTTCATTGATGAACATGTTATAAACCGTTGTTATTGCCTATCATTTAACGTTCTCCCTGATTAGGCTGCCTCAAGCTCTCGTCTGTCTTTCATATCCATGAGGACCCGTTCCCTATCCTTGTCAATACCCAGGGCCTTTCTTTTCTTGTCGATATGAGCAATCATCATATGCGCCATTTCATGAGGATCCGCGGTGAAGCCCCATTTGCCAAAACCTTGTTCTTCAAGACCCTCGAACAGGAGTTTATGGAATTTGGTTTCCTCAATAATGGGAAAGTTCACACCGAATACGGTGTAGACGCCGGATGCCACAAAATAGTGTCCAATGGAGATGGCCTTTTCACTCATCCACTCCGGGGCAGCCCCGGCAACGGGAAGATCGGCAATACTGTCACCAAGCCCTCCCGTACGAACCATTTCTGACGCAGCAATCAGGATTCTGCTGTTATCCACACAGGATCCAACACCCAGAACAGGCGGCATACCGACTGCCGCACACACCTCTTTCAATCCGGGTCCTGCCATATATGCAGCTTCGGGTGTGTAGAAGCCTGCTTTGGCCAGAGAGATCTGGGAACATCCGGTCTGGAGAACGAGGACATCATTTTTAATCAGTTCCTTAACCAGCTCAACGTGCACCCAGTCGTGTTTGACCCTCGGGTTTGTACAACCCACAACGCCTGCCACTCCACGGATCCTTCCATTGATGATATTGTCATTAAGCGGTGTATAAGACGCCCTGAATGTCCCACCGAGATGATAATTGATGGACTCATGGGAGAACCCATGAACCCCCATGGTGGTTATATTGGGGATCTCAACAGGCAATTTACGGTTTTTAAATCTCACAATTGCCATTTCAACAATTTCGTCTGTGCAATCCCTGGGTTCATGTTCGAGGAATTCAATATGTTCTGCGCCCTCAATATGACACCTCGGGTTGGTGGTGAAAAGCTTGGTGCCGTAGCACTCGGCCACCTTTGCCAAACCCTGTTTAATACACTGAACATCTACACCCATGGCGTCCACTGCGCCAGTAATCAAAACTGCCTCAGTTGACATGAAGTTTCCTGCATGAGGGATCCCGTGTCTAGAAATCATTTCAGCCCCTGAGCAGCACATCCCTACGAGATTGATCCCGGATGCACCGGCATCCTTGGCCGCCTGCACCAAAGTCGGGTCGTTGACGGAATCCAACATAGACTCGAAGAGATTGGGTTCATGGCCATGGATAATGACATTGACCTGATCTTCCTTCAAACAGCCCATATTAACTTCACCCCTAACAGGCATGGGCGTGCCGAACAGCATATCCGAAATTTCCGTTGCCACCATGGACCCCCCCCATCCATCGGCAATGGCCGTGCGTGTGCATTGTTTGGTGATGTTCTCATAGTGCTGGTCAACCCCCATATGGGTCCGGTGCATTAACTCCATGATTTCCCGCATAGAGCCCCTGGGAACAACGCCATGTTTTCGCCAGGTCTCAAGGGTCTTTTCGGGCACTCTTTTGGCAAATGGAATTTCACCTTCCACCTGGACATAGGTCCGTTCCAGTTCCTTGTAAAGATCTTTGGCAATGTCACTTATGTCCCGGTCTTCCACGTCTATGCCGATCTCTTTTGCCACTTCTTCAAGCTTAATGGGGTCTTTAATGGTGTAGTCTTTGATGTTTCCATTGACGACTTCCCTGAATACATCCAGCATACTCATGCCGTGGTCGGTATGGGCCGCAGCCCCGCTGGCCACCATGCGGGCAAAATTGCGAGCCATAATGGTATCAATCGTGGCGCCGCATACGCCAACCTTTCCATAAGGATCTTTGGCGTTTAATCGGCACGGACCCATTGAACAATGCTTGCAGCAGGCCGATTGCGCTCCGATCGGACAAGCTTTCATTGAAGCCGCACGATGGAAGGCGGTTTCGACACCGTCCTCTTCCGCTTTCCTGAGCATTTGGGCGGTCGCGTCACAAATCGTTGTTTCTTTTGGGTTAAGTGTCTTCATTTGAATTACTTTTTTCTCTTCTTTTTCCATTTATTTCCCTCCTTCGTGGATTTAAAGGTTTTCTCCTTCATGGAGAATAGTAACTATTCCTATTTGCGATCCGTTAATACAAGTTCCCGTTTCCAGAATGCAACCAACCCATCATGACCAAATGCAAGATCTACGAGTTCCCACCCGCGGGCCCCTTTTTCATTGAGGACCTCATTCAAAACCCTGGTTTGATCTTCAGGTATCTGGTCGAATTTACATTCGCCCTGTTCGGTACAAAAATAAACAAGATGGGTGAACTCACTGGCGGAATATTTTGTTATGTCATACTCGAATTTTTTCATGATACCTCCGTAAGGCCCTGCAACTTTCATAGAGGGCGAAAGGGTAGGGCGCCATCGGG
>Ga0180435_10007622_pt1 | contig 10297 bp, 9 predicted proteins | sample SS_ome_3_FD_132467 | JGI IMG/M metagenome (GOLD analysis project Ga0180435, IMG submission 132467) | Hypersaline lake sediment archaeal communities from the Salton Sea, California, USA - SS_3_S_1 metaG | ecosystem: Environmental > Aquatic > Non-marine Saline and Alkaline > Hypersaline > Sediment... | reverse complement strand
GCCGCGGTCGCCGCGCTCGCCGCGGCCTCACCGCCGATCGCGGCGAGCGCCTCGCAGGCCAGGTGCACGGCGTCGTCCTGCGCGAGCATCCGACCGAGCGTCGGCGCCGCCGCCGCGCCGCCCACCAGGCGCAGCTGCCGCAGCGCGAACCGCCGCGCGTCGGCCGTGTGCTCGCCGTCGAGCAGCTCGACGTAGTGCGCTTCGAGCCGACCGCGCAGCGCGTCGTCCGCCCCGCGCGCCGCCTCCTCGAGCGCGACCAGGTCGACGCGCGACGCGCCCTGCGCGTAGATCGCGAGGCGCTCGAAGCGCTGGGTGAGCGGGTCGTCCTGTGCCAGGCCGGGCGCGACGAGCGCGAGCGACGCGACGGCCGCGAACAGCGTGCTGCGAACGAAACCCATCACAGCGACCACTCCCCGCGCAGGACGCGATCGACGAGGCGCGCGGCGACCGGGTCGCTCGTGGTCTCGGTGTCCGGGTCCCACGGGACGGTTCGGCCCGTGCGCAGCGCGATGTTGCCGAGGTGCGCGACGGTGATCGTGCGGTGGGCGTGCTCGATCGGCGCGATGCAGTCGCGGCGGTCCTTCATGCGTTCGAGGAAGTCGGTGTGGTGGCCCGGCGAGATCGGGTAGCGGTGTTCGGTCGGGCCGATCTCGCTCTCGAGGACGCCGGCGGGGTCGGCGTCGATGCGGCCCCGCGAGACGAAGAGCGTTCCCTCGCTGCCGTGGAAGGTGATGCCGTTCTCGCCGCTGCTCACGATCTCGATCTCGACGCCGTTCGCGTACTTCGCAGTGATGTCGTAGGTGAGCGGTGCGTTCCACGGACCGTCGGTCGGGAAGGTGCCCGTCGCCGAGACCTCGACCGGGCCGGTCTCCTCGAGACCGAGCGCCCAGTGCGCGATGTCGATGTGGTGCGCGCCCCAGTCGGTGACGATGCCGCCCGAGTAGTCGTACTGGTGGCGGAACACGTAGTGCGTGCGGTTCGGCAGGTACGGCACGGCCGGCGCGGGGCCGAGCCACATGTCGTAGTCGAACCCGTCGGGCACCGCCGCGACCTCGGTCGGGCGCGCCTCGCTGCCTTCGTGCAGGACGCAGGTCACGCGCCGCACCTCGCCGATGCGGCCGTTGCGGACGAGCTCGCAGGCGCGGCGGAAGCGGCTGTCCGAGCGCTGCTGACTGCCGGTCTGGAACACGCGCCCGTAGTCGTGCACCGCGTCGCACATCGCGCGGCCCTGGCCGATCGTGAGCGACAGCGGCTTCTCGCCGTACACGTCCTTGCCGGCCTTCACCGCGTGCACGACGTTGAGCGCGTGCCAGTGATCGGGCGTCGCGACCACGACCGCGTCGATGTCCGTGCGCGCGAGCAGCTCGCGGTAGTCGCGGAACACGTCGATCGTCTCGGTCGCGGGCTCGGAGTCGCGCATGTTCGCATAGGTCGCCAGCGCTTGGCTCCGCGCGCCCTCGGCGTGCGCCGCGTCCACGTCGCACACGGCGACGACCTGCGCACCGGGCAGGTACTGGAACGAGTTCATGTTGGCGCGTCCCATTCCGCCGCAGCCGATGATGCCGACGGTCACGCGCTCGAGCGGATCGTCATGCCGCCCCTTCCAGCTGCGCGCGAAGGCGTAGGGCGCGACCGCGTTGGCGGCCAGGGCGAGAGCGCCGCCCTTCAGGACGGCGCGGCGCGTGGGTCGCTGCGCGACCGTTCGAAGTGTGCTCATGGGGCGGGGGACGGGAGCCTGGGATCCGCGAGGGAGCGCCGATGATAAGGCCCCGCGGAGACGAGGGGGGGGCCCCAGTTGCCACGCGCGCGCGGTCGGACGATGCTCTGCGACGATGTCGACCGACGCCGACCGCGAGATCGAACGGCTGCAGCAGTCCGAGGTGCTCGCACATCTCGTCGATGCGCAGGTGCAGCGCGCCGTCCGACGCGGCTTCGCGATCGGCGCGGTGCGTTGGTCCGTCGCCGCCGCGCTCTACTGGTGGTTCTGGAGCGTCGAGTGGGTGCGCTGGACGCTCCTCGTCTCGATCCCGGCCGCGCTCTTCTTCACCGTCAGCATGTGGCGCATCCGCCAGCTGTCGCGGGACGAGGCCCGGTCGATCGCGCGACGCAACGATCGGCTGCTCGAGCGGATGTAACCGCCCGGATCAGGGCTTCTGCCAGGCCGCGCGCAGGAGCGCCTTCGCGTCGCGCTCCACCGGCTCGCCGTGCGACACGTGCACGCGCTCGAAGTCCCAGGCGTCGATCAGCGCGAGGACCTCGCGCTGCACCGTCGGCAGGTCGTCGACGAAGCTCTTGAAGATCTTGGTCGGCCCCAGCGCGCCGAGGCGGCCGTTCAACCGCATCAACTGGCGCACGAGGAGGGCGCCTCGTGGCCGATGTGGAAGCTCGCGTCGGTCAGCAGCAGCGTCCTCGACGGCCGGTGCAGGAACACGACCTCGTTCACCTTGGCCGCGCCGCCGATCAGGCGCTGGTCGAACACGCCGCCCCATGCGGGGTCCGGTTCGCCGGTGAGCACGCGATCGAAGTGGTGGTCCGGCTTCTTCTCGGCGAGTCCGGGCGCGCCGTGCACGACCGCGTCGGGATACGCGCGGTGCCAGCGGCCGAGGAAGGCGTGGTGGAACTGGTTGGGCGCGACGACGTGCTCGAGCGGGCCCAGCGCGTCGAGCTCGGCGCGAACCGCGTCGTCGAGGTCGTTCGGGCTGTGCAGCCACAGGCCACCGCTGGGCAACTTCGCCACGACCGCGCGCCGCGGCATCCGGAACGGACCGAGCTTGATCGACGACGGCCAGGACCACAGGCCCTCGGCGAGCGGTTGGAGCTGCGACATGCGGGCAAGCTAGGACGGGTGCGACCCGCGCGGGAGCGTCGCGGGCGACGAAACACGCGCCTGCGACAGCGGGTCGCAGCGACGCGTACCGCACGTCAGTCGGCCGCGAGCGGGAGCGGGACGAACCACGCACCGCGCTCCAACTCGGGCACCTCGACGGTGCGCTCCAGGTCGTCGTGTCCGGGCGACGAGACGCGCAGGGTGTAGCGACCGGCTTCGAGATCCACGTCGGCCACGGCCCCGACGCCTTCCTGGGTCGACGACCCGCCGTCCCAGGTCGCGACGATGCGGCACTCGGGGAACTGGCGTTCGACCGAAGGCGCGAGCACCTCGATCACGACCGTGGCGACGACACCACCGGTCGCGTCGAGCACTTCGACCGTCGCGCCCGACGCGGGGACGTAGCGTCCGACGAAGCGCGTGAGCACCGAGTCGCGGTCGTCCGGGTCCGCGTGCAGCGCCTCGAAGCCGTCGGCCGACTCGTCGTCCCCGAGCACGAAGGGCCAGAGCACGACCTGCGTCGTCGGCGGCGGCGTCTCGACGGTCGGCGCCGCGAAGTCGATCGCCAGGGTGTGCACGACGTCGGGGCGCAGGTCGATCTCGACGCGAGCCGTGCGCTCGTCCTGGGTCGTCGCGACGACGGTGACGCGTTCCGCCGGGAGGCCGCGCAGGCCGACCTCGGGACCGCGCGCCCACAGCACGTTCGTCGTGCCGTTCGCGGTCGGGATCATGCGCCGTTCTCCAGCGGCGTCGAGCACGCTGACCTGCACGCTGGAGGTCGGCGGCTCACCGTCGTCGCTGAGCTCGAGGACGAGCTCGCGCGTCGGCACCATCCGCACTTCGAGCGCGTGCGTTCCCAACGCGTACGGTCGCTCGCCGAGGTCGGCGCTCGCGTAGCCATCGGCCTCGACCTTCAGATCGATCGGGCCCGGCGGCAGGCCGGCGACGCGGAAGCGGCCCTCGGGGTCGGTGAAGTCGTAGTGGTTCGCCATGCCGCCGACGAAGGGCACGAGGCGGAAGGACTCGACCGGCGCGCCGGTCACCGCGTCGGTCACGCTCCCGGTGAGCACGACCTTGTCGAGCGCCGCCGCGTCGAGGCGCACGACGAGGTCGGTCACACCGGCGCGCGTCTCCACCTCCACCGTGCGCCGATCGTCCGGGAAGGACGCCTGCACGCTCCAGAGACCCGCGTACAGACGGTCGAACGCGAAACGCCCGTCCGCGTCGGTCGTCGTGTCGGCGATGCCGGCCGTGTACTCCCAGGTGATCCGACGATCGGTGACGTAGCCGGCGTCGACCTCGTTCGAGCCCTCGACGCGCACCTTCGCGTTCGCGACGGGCGCGTCGTTCGCATCCAGCACGCGCCCGGCGATCACCTCGCCCGGATCCAGGCGCACGTCCTGGACGGCGGGCGGATCGGCGGGACGCACCGGTTGGACGACCTCGACCGCGTGTCCGTCGTGCAGCACGAGCAGGTAGGGACTCGGCTCGTCCAGGCCGCCCGAGACCTGGATCGCCGCGTTCGGATCGCGCTCGCCCCGATCGAAGCCGGTCAGCGTGTAGCGCCCGCCCTCGTCCGTCGTCGCCCGCCCGACGCTCTGGCCCGGGCCGCCGCGGACCACCGCGCCGACCGCGGGCGTCCCGTCGGCCTCGAAGACCGTCCCGGTGAGCGCGAGGCCCGCGTCGAGCACGATGCGCACGGGCCCGTCGGGTTGCGCCTTCACGCTCGCGCGGGTGTAGCCCGACGCCCACGCGACGACGCGGTGTTCGCGCGCGGCCACGGGGCCGAGTTCGAACGCGCCGTCGCTCGTCGACCGCGTGCGCGCGCCGCCGAGGCCGAAGCGATGGACGCCGGGCGCCGAGGTGGTGCGATCCATGATGTCGTGCGCCCGGATCTCGACGGTCGCGCCCTCGATCGGCGCGCCGCTGTGATCGACGACGACGCCGCTGACGCTCGCGGCCGGCGCGAGCACGAGCTCGGCGTCGTCCGTCGCGAGCTGCTCCTCGAGCGTCCCCTCGAGGCCGCGCACACAGACGAACCCCTCGGCCTCGGCGACGAGGCTGAAGCGCCGCGGGACGCACTCGATCTCCGCGACACCGTTCGCATCGGCTGCGACGCGCGCGATCGGTTCGCCGCGCGCGCCGCGATTCGCGTGCACGAGCACCGCGGCCGCGGCGACCGGAGCGCCGCTCGTGTCGACCACTCGGACGGTCGCCGGAGGTCCGGCGGTCTCGGCGTTCGCGGTGCTCGCAGCGTTCGCGGCCGCCGCGTCGCCCACCGCCGCGCGCGGAGCGTCGCTCGGCGCCACCGCCAGCCCGGCGCTCCCGCCGGACCGCGCGTCGTCGACCAGCTCGACCGACTCCGCACGGCTCGCCCCGTCCGCACCCCGCGCGCCGTCGGCGATGACCGCGGGTGCTTCGTCGTCCGTGAGCAGGTACAGCGCGAGTCCGCTTGCGAGCAGGATCGCGACGACGGCAAGGAGGGCGTGGCGCATGTCGACGCCATGGTAGCCACGAGTGCGAACCACGGGCGCTCGCTGGGAACGCTCACCACGAGCTCCAACGCGACTCGGCACACGCCGAGTCGCCGCCGACCCGGAGCCTCAGCGCGCGACCAGCCCCGCCACGCGCTCGAGCAGTTCGCCGGGGCGGAACGGCTTGGCGAGGTGCGGCCAGTGCGGGTCGAGCGCGGTGTCGGTCGCGCCGAGCACGCACAGGGGCGCGGGCGCGCGGTCGAGCAGGTCGCCGATCGCGGGCGTGCTCGCGGCGACCGAGTCGATCAGGTACGCGTTCGGCGTATCGCCCTCGCGCATCTCCACGTCCGAGACGCGTTCGTAGCCGGCGACGCGGTAGTCCTGTTCGATGAGGACGTGCTCGAGTTCGTCGCGCAGGAACGGATCGCGCTCGACGACGACGACGAGCGGACCGGCCCCCGCGGCCGCGTCGACCGCCACCGGCGCGAGCGCGGCGAAGCGCAGGCGCTGCGCGTGCGCGTCGTGTTCGAGGAACGACGCACCGGCGAGCTCGGCGACCGACGTCGGGAGGGGCGCGCCGAGGTGCAGCGCGCGCAGTTCGAGCACGACCGCGTTCGCACCGTCGCTGACGAGCGCGATCTCGAGGTCGCGCGCGCCGGCGTCCGCCGCCTCGACGAGGCCGACGAACAGGAGCTGGAACAGCGAGCGGGTCGAGACGCGCACCGCCGCGCTCCGGGGCTGCAGCCGCAGCCGCACGCCCGCCGCGAAGCCTTCGACGCAGCCGTCGAGGAAGTCCTCGGTCTCGCGCAGCCACTCCACGAGATCGGTCGGCTCGGCGTCCCCGTCGGGGCGCTTCGACACCTCCGACAGCGCGCGCGTCAGGGCGACCGCGCGCTCGGCCTGCTCCGACACGACCGCCGCGCGGTCGACGGCGAGCGCTTCCTTCGACCGCACGGCGACCGAGGTGAAGCCCGTCACCGGTCCGAGCGCGTTGTTCAGCCGGTGGACCAGCGAGGGGATCGCGAGCCGCAGGGTTCGCTCCAGCCGCCCGCCCCAGGGGTCGAAAGAACCGTCGGTGCCGCCGACCGGGCGGCCGCTCTCGGGATCGTTCACGATGACTTGGTCGGTGGTCGGGGTTCGATGCACGGTCCGGCTCGCGTCAAGGGGTGGTCGAGCGGGGCGGCGCTCGTCCACACTGTCGAGCCCCACGGTAGCGGCCGGCGCACCGCGCCCCCGTCATGAATCGCTCCGCCTCCCTCCTGTTCGCGTTCGGTGTCCTCCTGGCGCACGCCCTCGTGCTCTGCCAGGACGCGCTCGGACACCTGGCGCGCCCGCCGGACGAGGTGCACGTCGCCTTCCGCATGGCGCGCAACCTCGTGCGCTCGGGGAGCGCGGCGTTCAACGCCGGTGAGCCGCTGGTCGAGAGCTATCCGTCGCACCTGTGGATCGCGCTGTCGGCGCTCGCGGACCGCCTCTACCTCGGACCGAACCACGTGGCGCAGGTGGCGAGCCTCGTCAGCGCGCTCGGCACCGTCTTCGTCGTGTCGCGCTTCAGCCCCGCGCGTCTCGCCGGCGTGATGGCGCCGATGTTCGTCGTCGTGTCGGGCAGCTTCGCGGCCGCCGCGCTGAGCGGGACCGAGTGGACGACCTTCGCGCTGGTCTGCGCGCTCGGCCTGTTGATGCTCGAGGAGGGTCGGCCACGGTCGCTCGCCCTCGTCGCGAGCCTCGCCGTGCTCGTGCGGCCCGAAGGCGTATTGCTCGTGCTCGCGCTCGCGGCGCTCTCGCTCGCCTCGCGCGCCCGCCGCCGCGGCGCCGACGAACCGCGTCCGGGTCAGGCGAGCGTCGGCCTCGCGCCGTTCCTCGTGGCGCTCGCCGTGTGGATCGCGGTCGGTGTCGCACGCGCGCTGATCACCGGACACTTCTTCGCGCCGGTCCTCCTCGACGCGTTCGCCGCGGACGCCACGCGCTACGCCGCGGGCACGCGCTTCGTCGGCGACTTCTTCCTACGCTCGGGCGCGATGGCCCTCGCGGTCGTCCCGCTCGCCTTCGCGTTCGTCGGCGGCCTGTCGCCGCGCGGTCGCCGCGCCCTGGCGCTCGGCGCGGCCTGGTGCATGTGGGTCGCGTGGCAGGGCGGCGACACGCTCGCGATGTGGCAGGCGATGGTGCCCGCGGTGCCGTTCCTGGCCGTAGCGATCCAGGAAGCGCTCACCGAGTTGATGGACACCGAGCGCCCGCTCGTGCTGCGCGTCGCGTGGACGCTGTTCCTCGTCGGCCTCGGGGCCTCGATCCTCGCGAGCCGTCGGCCGACCGACCTCGGACCGCTGCCAACCGAATCGGTCCAGCGCGAGTGGATGCGCGCGGATCGCATGGAGGACCTCTTCGGCGTACGCAGCGGTCGCATGGGGCTCGTGCAGCGCATCGCCGACGACGAACGCCGACGCTGCGCCGCGATCTTCGTGCGCGAGAACCTCGACGCGGACGCGTCGGTCGGCACGCTCTGGCCCGGCGCGGTCGGCTACCTGTCGGGTCGCACGATCGTCGACCTGCGCGGTCGCGCGACGCCGGCCCCGTCGGGTCGCGTGCGCGGCGACTACGGACCGCGCGCGCTCGACCTCGTGGCCGCGCTCGTCGACGCCGAGCCCGACTTCGTCCTGCCGCCGCTCCCGGTCGAGGACCTGCGGCCGACCGAGGTGGCGACGCGCTGGCTCACCGAGTACGACCGCTTCGGCGCCGATCCCGAGCGCACGGCGGCGCTCGCCGCGGTGCTCGAGCGCTACGAGCTCGTGTCCGTACCGATCCCGATCCACAGCTCGACGCCGGGCGTGACCTCGCCCGAGCCGTACACGCTGCTGCGCCACGAGCGCCTCGGCTCACCCACCGAGCTGCGCATCCGCGGGATCGAGGGCCGCATCGTCGTCGAAGCGCGGCACGCCGGTCACCGCCAGATCGTCGACCTCGCGGTGATCGCGACGACCGCGTCGGGCGAGCGTTCCTTCGCGCAGCCCTCCGGCGTCTTCGAGACGGCGCGCCCCGCGCACGTGCGCTCGAACCTTCTGCTGCACAACTCCGGTCGCCGCTGGATCCGGCTGTGCGAGCTGCCGCGCGAGCTCGTGCCCGACGCCGAGGACCTGCGCGCCGCGCTCGTCGCGCCGGGCTCGCTCGCCGGCGCCGAGGACGAGGGCGCGGCGACGCGCGTCGAGGCGCGCTGGCGGGTGCGCGGCGCGAACGCGGACGACGGCGCGGACACGGGCACGGGCACGGGCACGGGCACGGGCGCCGACGCCGACGCCGACGCCGACGCCGACGCCGACGACGACGCGGACTGAGCCCCGCTCAGCGCCAGCCGTACTCCCAGAACGCGGTCGGCGCGACCTTCTCGGTCGGGTGGTCCGTCGCCAGGTGGAGCGCGAACCCGATCGGTTCGGGACCCAGGTCGTCGTGACGGCGGTTGAACTGCGTCGTGCCCCAGCGCTCGGCCACGCACACGAGCTTCAGCTCCGCGAAGTCGCGCTCGTCGACGCGCACGCTCGCCGTGCCCAGGAGCGTCCCGCGGATGCCGCGCTCGGCGTCCTCGTCGACGAGGTGGATCTCGCCGGTGAGCGCGAGCTCGGCCACGCCGCGGCGCACCTTCACGACCTCGGCCCGCAGCGTCGCCGCGCGCACCTGATCGCGCGCATAGTGCAGCGTCTGCCCGCGCGCGATGTCGACCAGGTGCAGCCGGAAGGTGCGTTCGACGAGCGCCGGATCGAGCTCCCACGCATCGCCCTTCGACAGACCCTCGGGCACGAGGCGCCGAACCTCCTCGGCGTTGAACCAGGCGTAGTCGAAGTTCCACGCGTGCGTGCGCCAGTCGTTCGCATCGAGCGCCTCGGCGCCCTCGTAGGTACGCGGCAGGTCGCGCACGTTGATGCGCACGGCCACGCCGTCCTCGGGGAAGCGGTACTCGGGCCGCTCGATCTCGCGCAGGGTCTCGCGCGGATCCGTCTCGAGCAGGCGTTCGGACTTCGAGAGTTCCTCCCACTTCGCGAGCGAGCTGCGCAACAGCCGCTCGATCCGTCGCGGATCGCGATGGTTCGCGCTCCCGAGCAGCACGCCGCTCGGGCTCACGCAGTAGGTGCCCTGGCGCGTGCGACTCTCGTCCTGCGCGTTGAGGCGACCGAACTCGCCCTCGTCGCAGAAGGTGCGGAAGTGCACGCAGTCGGGCGCGTCGAGGTGCTGCAGGCGCCAGACCTCGTCGGCGCACAGCACGAAGTTCTCCGTCAACAGCTCGCGCACCGTCTCGTCCGTCCAGACCGACCGCCTGGCGATGACACCGTTGTTTCAGGTGCAGCCGAACGGGTGCCCGTTCATCGCGAACAGCAGGATCGGCTTGTCGGCTTCCTGCGCCGCGATCACGCCCTCCCAGTAAGTCGTGTGCCACGGCAGGCGCCGCCAGGCCTCGTCCTCCTCGCTCGGGAGGATCGCTTCGTAGAGCCCGTCGAGCGTGCGCTCGGTGAGCTCGGGAAGCCGGTCGTCCTGGAACGGCGCGGCCGAAGCGAGGAGTGCCGAGACCGAGAGCGCGACCAACGGGGCGCTCGACAGGAGGCCGGCCGCGGCGCCGGCGAAGGAGAGGAGTCGCATGGAGCGGATCCTAGTGGTAGCGGCCGAACGGGGGATGCCGTCGCCCTTCGCACGCCGCGTCGGTCGTCCGCCTCGCGGATCACCGGGAGGCGTCCCGAAGCCGCTGGCTCCGAGCTCGAGACGCGACGCCCGACTCGAAGGCCCCTCCCGCGGCAGCTCCCTGACCGAAGACGCCCCAGGCGCGAACGCCACGGCCGCGATGTGCGCGGCCGTGAACTCCGCTGCAAAGGGGTGCGGCGCGACCCCCCAGGATCGCGCCGCGTCTCCCCGCTCACCGTCCCATCGGAGTCGCCGTCCTGCCTCGGTCGGCGGTGCCCCTCGGTGAGCTTCCCATCGTTCCAGCGTGTCGGACGGACGCGCTGGGAGTGTCTTCCCG
>Ga0180435_10007621_pt1 | contig 10298 bp, 6 predicted proteins | sample SS_ome_3_FD_132467 | JGI IMG/M metagenome (GOLD analysis project Ga0180435, IMG submission 132467) | Hypersaline lake sediment archaeal communities from the Salton Sea, California, USA - SS_3_S_1 metaG | ecosystem: Environmental > Aquatic > Non-marine Saline and Alkaline > Hypersaline > Sediment... | reverse complement strand
CGTAAACCGAGGCGTGTTTCGACCCGTTTGTGGCTTCGATTTCCAGTGTCAGGGCCTTGATTTTCATCCGCTTTATGGGATGGCGGCGCAGCCTCTGGTAGTTATTTGTAATCCTGCCCAGCTCAATCGTGCCTCCTGTGGCTTCGGTAGCCAGAATTCGGTAGTCCCTGATGGTTTCAGGCTGAGGCGCCCTTACCGTTCGGGCCGTCACATGATCTGAAGCGGACAGGGTAAGTTCCCTGTGAAATCCGGTATCGAAGAACAGCCTCACCTCTTCAACTGAAACGGGAGAATCCCATTCCATCCTGATCCAGGGAGGAGAAGGGCTCATGGGTGCCAGCCATCGATGGTGGTTTTCTCCCTCCATATCGCGAGTTTCCCCGTCAATGATATTTTCGGGCTGTGACCCGCAGGAGGAGCTCGAGGCGGCGATTCGAGCCTGTCGTGCACGATCCCCGGGATCCCTGTTGATTTCGTTTTTGATTGTCTGGTCCTGTTTCAGTAGGGTTTGGATAAGCTTCCGCAGGCTTGCTGGTTGATCGACCATTTGGGAGGGGGTGATTCCGTCGCGGACAGCCAGGGCCGCGGCCGTCCCCACGGCCTGTCCCATAACGGCACAAGTCGCCATGACCCTTGTCGAGGAGAAAGCTACATGGCTGCAGGAGGCGTTCCTTCCGGCCATCATCAGGTTTTGCAGATTCCTGGAGATCAGTGAACGAAGGGGTATGTTGTAAACTTCCTCCAGGCGTGTCTGGACGGCAGGCCGAAGGCTGGTGTCGTTAAAACCTCCCGAGGGGTGGTCGTCCATGCTCCATCCGCCGATACATACGGCATCGTCAAAATGCTCGCCGCCCGTCTCCAGGTCTCCCTGGGTAAGGATATGTTTTCCAATGATCCTGCGGCTTTCCCTTTTACCGGGGACCATGCCGATCCAGTCGATGGCCCAGTTTTCGGAATCAGGATATTTTCCGCTGTTCTTGATATGGTCCCAGACTCCGGTAACGATCGCCAGCAGCCGGAAACGAAGCTGTTCGTTGTCCCGGATAGTGTCTCCCTTGCCTCCAAGTTCGATCCACCAATACCCGTACTCCCAGGAAGCACCTTCGCCCAGGCGGAAGGAGAGGTCCTTTTCGCTGATTTTGCGGGCCCACGGCGGAGGAGTATAGGGCATTGGCCTGCCCCAGTCGCGGGAGGTGAAAAGTATCGAACTGCCCTGGGTGTGAGGAGACGGCTGATCAGCGGCCAATGACTCAGCAAAGGCGGCCTGGTCCTCTCGTCCCCTCATTGTCGAGGCTCCGGATTCAATCGCCAGGCGGGCGTCACCAGTACAGTCGGCAAAATATTCCGCCTCGATGCGGTACAGGGTCTCAGTCTTATCGCAGCGAGCCATGACCCGGTTGATCAGACCGCCGCCGGTCTCGGCAGCATAAACCGTCGTGTCCAGGAGCAGCCGAATCAGCGGTTCGCGGACTATCTTGTCGTAGAGCATCAGGCTCCATAGCTCAAATGATCTCTGGGGATTGTGTACAGCATCTTCCAGCCGGAGTTCTTCAATAATCCCGCCCTCTCTCCAACCCGGCCGGCTGTTGTGCGAGTCGGCTCCTACAACGTGCATCCGGATCTCGCTGCTTGAATTCCCGCCGAGCACGGAACGGTCCTGCACCAGGACAACCCGGATGCCGTTCCGGGCCGCCGCCAGGGCTGCGCATATTCCTGAGAGTCCTCCCCCGGCGACCAGGAGATCCGTCTCCAGGTCTTCCGTTTGCATGTAAGGCTCTCCTCGAAACCTGAAATCATTCGACTCCTGCAGGACAGAGGTGTCTACCAGAGGTTCGCAGTTTTCCTGGTTACATACCGGGATCTCATCGGGGAAATCTTCGTCATCACCGGCCCGGACATAGAGTGAATAGGTAGACAGCCCAGCTGCTGAAAGGAAAAATCTGCGATTCATCTCTGCCATGGTTCATTACTCCTGACTTCTCATGCGTCTGAAATGGCCTGTCCGTTAATAATTTTATGTTCTGGAGCCGGAGGAAGGCAACATCCGCGCTGATTTCGACCCCGGTTTCCACCGGATTTCGCGGGGGAGGCCGGGTCCTGGCGAGATGTTGTCGAGAAATCCGTGCTGCTGCCGGGATCCTGAAAGTGCGACGAAGGTGCGGAAAGAGCAATCTCCAGATCAGAGAGTGATCATAACAGCTCCAATTAGAATCATGACGGCAGAGGGAATCCTGGACCAGGCGTTGCTTTCCCGAAAGAAAAGAATCCCGATCAGGGAGGACACCAGTCCGCCGGCTCTCTTGATCGCCTCGACATAGGAAACGAGCATTCCCTGGTAGGCAAAGAATTGTGACACCATGGCTATCCCGCACACCAGCGCCGCACCATACAGGAGCGGATCCAGGTACCAGGAACGCTTCTGCATTATCTGCAGGTCACGGCGGTTCAGGAGAAGCTGGTAGAGGATGAGAAAGACAGCGCCTCCTCCGGTCAGCGCCAGGGCGACCATTATCTCCGACGAATAGGAAATGGAGATTTTGTCGATTGCCGTGCCAAGGCCGAAAAGGAGTGAGACCAGGATCATCCGGCTGCTTCCCGGTTCTATGAAGGGAGCCTTTAAAAGGTTCAGGAGCGATCGGTTGCCATCCCACTGAATGGTGACAGCCCCGGCAACCACCAGGAGGATTCCGATCATTCCCCTGCTATTGGGGACTTCATTGATCAGGAAATAGGAAATGAACATCGAGAATACGGGCGTCAGCCCCAGGTAGGGGATTGTGAGAGAGAGCGGGGAGAGCTTGACCGCCTGGACATACAGGATGGAAGCCAGGCTGAAGGTCATGATTTCCAGTAGGGCTAAAAGGGGGAAGGGCCATTGGAAGGGGAAACCTTGAATAGCCGCAAGAACGGCAAACACCGGAGCCGCCCCTGCACTCATGCCGATTACTATGTTGATTGAAGAGTAGCGTTTCCCGAGGAGCTTTCTGAAAATATCCAGGGCGGTGAATCCCAGGGCTGCTGTAATCGCTAAGAATAGTGCCATTATTGCATTCCAGTTAACTCAGGCTTGCAGAGATCTGAATCAAGGAGGTTATAACAGAAAGAGGAAAAGATAAAGCCTCTGCCGGCAGGGTTGTGAAGGCCCATGAAAGCCTGTCAGTGCCCGGGGAATATTCTTCTCCTATGGAATCCCTGCAATGCAGGCCTTCCCTCAAAATGTCCGGCACATTTCTCTCCGCACCTTCCGCAGCGTCCGTCGGTTGTCAAATTCCAGTTCAAAAGGGTGTACCAGTCCCTCTCGATCAGCACCTCTCCGCAGTTATGGCACCAGGTGCTCTGGCAGTCTACATCGTGCACATTTCCGGTGAAAACATAGCGAAGGCCGGCTGACATGGCGATGTCGCGGGCTGCGCAAAGGTCCGAGGGGGAAGTAGGCGGAGGTTCGGTCAGCTTCCAGGCCGGGTGAAAGGCGGAAAAGTGCAGCGGGATATCCGGTCCCAGGTTATCCATTATCCATTTTGCTTCAGCCTCGATATCTTCTGCGGCATCATTGAGTCCGGGGATCACGAGGGTTGTGATTTCGAACCATACATCAGTCTTGTTCTTCAGGTACAGCAAAGTGTCCAGGACTGGCTGCAGGTGGGCTCCCGTGTAGCGTTGGTAGAAATCTTCGCTGAATGCCTTGAGATCGACGTTGGCGGCGTCCATGTGCCGGAAGAATTCCTCTCGCGGCTCTTTGCAGATATACCCGGCTGTGACAGCCACGGTCTTGATGTCCCGTTTTCGGCACTCGATAGCCGTATCCACGGCATACTCCAGGAAGATTATCGGGTCATTATAGGTGAACGCGACACTTTTTATGCCGTTTTCAACTGCCGAGACGGCGATCTGTTCGGGCGTTGCCTCTGCGGAGAGAGTTTCGACCTGTCTCGACTTACTGATATCCCAGTTCTGGCAGAACTTACAGCCCATGTTGCATCCCGCCGTCCCGAAGGAAAGGACCTCTGTGCCCGGGTAAAAATGGTTGAGAGGTTTTTTTTCAATGGGGTCGACGCAGAAACCGCTTGATCGGCCGTAGGTAGTCAGGACCAGCTTTCCATTCACGTTCTTCCTGACCCAGCAGAAACCTTCCTGCCCTTCCGCCATGCTGCATAACCGAGGACAGAGTTCGCACCTGATTCGTCCGTTTGGAAGTGATTGCCAGTACCTTGCCTGAGATGAAGAACCGCTCATGTCCATATCTTAACATCTCCCCGAAATGTGGCTTATGCTACCTCGTCCGGTGATGGGAGGGGGTAGTTGCCAGTTGCCTGATTGATATCACAGGACTTCCGGGTTGACTATATTCTCCGGATCGGGATCCCTTCCTTCCAGGATAGCCGTAACCTCCTTTATCATCGTCAGGAGAATCCGCTTCTGGGACAGAGGAGACCGCGCAGCCACGTGCCCGGTCAGGATAGCCCGGGGATGGGAACAAATCGGGTGACTGGTTTGAGGCGGCTCATCCGGATACACATCCAGGCCGGCAGCTCCAAGGAGGCCTTCTTCGAGGGCGTCGAAAATGACATCGAGGCTTTCAATCACCCTTCCCCTGGAAGTATTGATAAGGGTTGTTCCCGGTTGGACCATCCGGATGTTCCTGCGGTTTATCAGGCCAGTTGTCTCCTCGTTCAGGGGTACATGCAGGGATACGACTTCCGAACCTTTGAGGACGCCTTCCAGGTCGGTGAAGGTGACATCATCGTCAGCGTAGAGGCTGTGATCGATATAGGGGTCATCAGCCAGGACTTTCATTTCGAGGGGGCTGCATAACTTGCGGACTTCTCTGCCGATTCTCCCGTAACCTACAATTCCCAGGGTGGACTGTTCAAGGTCACGGCTCTTTTCCCGGTAGCGGGCATTCCAGTCGTCGTGGGAAAGCGAGTTCTGCCAGTAGGCGAGCTTTTTGAAAGATGAAAAAACCAGGCTCATGGCGTGTTCCGCAACCGACCTGGTCATGGCCCCGGGCGTATAGGTGACCGGAATTCCTCTTTTGGTTGCGGCAGGTATGGATACGGTGTCGTATCCCACTCCGGTCCTGGCGATGAGCTTCAGGGAGGGAGCTCGTTCCATCACTTCTGAATCAATCATCACCGCTCCCCTGGCAATTATCGCGACAACCGATTCGTCACAGGCTTCAATCAGCTCTTTGCGGGAGGAGTCTTCGACTGTTTCTATTTCGTATTTATCGGTGAACCGGTCCAGAACCCAGTCGGGCAGGGGGCCTACCGTAAGGATCTTCATTCTCATTGCTCAATGATTGGACAAAGGGGAATTGAAATCAAGTCAGGATGGGTTTATGGGCCTTTATAAATCTGAAAATCGGGAATGAGTCTCGCTGGGAGCAGGAACCTGATAAATTTATGAACATAAATTTGAATTGAGACAGCTTTTTTTGTAGAATTCCTGCTCAGATTCCCAAGCTTGCGTCCCCATCGTCTAGCCTGGCCTAGGACACCGCCCTTTCACGGCGGCGACCGGGGTTCAAATCCCCGTGGGGACGCCACCCCCTCCCCCGAAGGGGGAAATCCTAGATTCCAAATCCTAAATCCCAGGCTCTTTGGCTCTTTACCAATTGCGGGGGCAGAGACGAATTTTTAACCACACAGAGTTATAACACGTAACCTGTGTTTGTTGAAATTTCTGAACCCATACGCTCTTCTTTGAATCAACTCCGTTTTTGATTTACAGCCAAGGACCTTAGGGACTCTTCTACTTGGCCTCCAGTAGATCGGTACCTGGATTTGTTTTGAGTCCCTTATTTCCCTATTGTCCCTTTGGTCTCTGTCCCTGTTACTGTCCCCCTTAACAATGGTGATCGATTTTCAGAAGATTATTTACCGGCAAGTCGTAAAAACCGGGCAGTTTGATTTGCTAACCAATACTGATTTCTGGTAATTACAACGGATGAAAGATTCAATATCACCGGAAGCACCGAAAAGAAAGCGCCGGAAGTTGATTGCATGTTCTGTGTTCACGCGTCAGATAACCAGGATTTCCGGCACCTCTACCTGCGCATTCGACATTGATCTAACAGGTAATTTCCTTCATGAGAACCCGAAGTTTCTTCGCCGCGCACTGCAGACAAAGATCAACACTGCTTCAGCCGCCTTGTATGAAGCTGTCATCCTTGGTTATGGAATGTGCGGCGGCGCGGCAACAGGCCTTAAGGCCGGCAGGGTTCCCCTCGTAATTCCAAGAGTACATGACTGCATTTCCCTGTTCCTGGGAAGCCATGAGCGCTATATCAAGGAATTCCATCGAGAACCCGGGACTTTTTGGTTCATTCCCGAGTACCTGGAAAGGCGAGGTGGGCGGGGCAGTTTGCTCCGTCGGTTCGGGGGCCTTGGGGAGGTAGTGGAAAGTGAGATGAATTGCCATGAGTCTTCGAAAAAAATGGGGCCCGGTAACGAAGCATTTGTGCGGAGTGAGATGACAGCCTGGAAGAAGCGCTACCGGCGTGGGGTTCTTCTTGAAATGACTGCATCGGCCGATGAAGAGCTGGTCAGAAAAGTCGCGGACGAGAGTTCCCGCAATGGATGGGAATTCAGCAGGATGAAAGGCTCGCCCAGATTGCTCGAAAAGCTCTTGAACGGCCCCTGGGACGAGGAGTTTCTGGTTCTGGCCCCGGGTGAAGAGGTCCCTTCATTCCTCCCGCCCCGCACTTGATGCGGGCACAGTCAGAATCTCGATGGATCCTTTCCTCGTATTGTGACCCAGAGGATCCCAGTTTACCGTCCCGGTGATTCCTGTCCAGGGAGGAAGGCTGCGGATCTCCCGCAACAGTCTGGCCCTGTTGAAACCGGATTTTTCCAAAGCTTCTCCAAGGAGGCGCAGGGAATCGTAAACACTCCCCTCCGCATAGTCGGGAGTTCGCCCAGTCTGTCGGGCGAAAGTCCTGGAAAAATCTCCATCAGGAGGGCATTCGCCCGGGGAGGCGTATATTACGTTGGAACAATCGCTGCCGCAAAGGTTGGCAAACCGGGCTCTTCCCATCATTGGTCCCCCGATAATTTCGGCATGGGGCCATCGCTTTCTGATTTCCCCTGCCAGCGACGCGCTTTCCTCAGCCGAGGCGATGACCGCGAATATTCGGGGCTGGTTCCTTATTCGGTTCCAGGGAAGGGGCAGACCCGGGTCATATTCGAATGCCATTTCCGGTGCGATTTTTCTTTCGGACAGCAGACTGCTGAATTCTCTGGTCAGGAGGCGGGAATCATGGTCAAGGCCTGAAATAAGAATTAACGGATCGTTTTCTTCCAGCAGTGCGGCAGCCTTTTCCACCATCAGCCCGGCCAGGCTGTGGTCCCCCGGGATCATCGAGAAGAGCCAGGGGACGTTGGCGAGGTTGGCTGACTTGTCCGAACTGATCGGACTGATAACGGGAATCCTGATTTTGGCTGCGATCTGTTCCAGAAGATGGGTGGAAGCACTGTCGACCGAGCCTATTACAGCCAGAATATTGTGGAGATACAACTCCCTGACCATGTCACTGATTCCGCCTTTCCAGGGGTCCTCTGTCCAGACCGGCACGATTCGGAGTGGTTTTCCTTTTATCCCGCCGGAGGCATTGATTCCCTGTTCGGCAATCTTCAGGGAAATCCAGAGTCCTCCGTGTAAAGGGTGCATGCTGTCTTCGGGCCCGAAGTAGGCAATCAGGACTTCATCAATCCTGGAAGGGTCCAGGTCTTCTCCGTCGGGCCCGAAATAGCCGGTTTGCTGTTTGCGGAATTCAAACGGATCCGGGCTGTCTCCCTGGGCGGATAGGGAGGCCACGGCAAGGAAGCACAATGCTACTAAGATTCCGGCAGGGCAAGGGAAAACCCGGTTTCTTGATCCTGCCTGCACCTCCCTGCCTTCCAGGGGATCATTTTTCATCTGACGCGTCGGCCTGTCGTTCGACTCTGGAGTCCGGGGATATGTATCCCTTCGGTATATCCAGTTCTTCACGGGTGAAGAATTTCCACTCGCCATCGACATGCCTGGTCATGGTCACCGGACCCGTATTATCGAGTGCGGCGCTGAATTTGATATCCCCGACAACACCAGGCCAGGGCTTTTCCCGGTAGGCCAGGACGTCACGAATCTTGGCCCTGTTCAGCCCGGCTACCTGGATGGCCCAGATCAACATGTTCATTCCGTCGTAGGCATGGGCGGCGTAAGTGTCAGGCTTGACCCCGAACCTCTCCTGGAAGGCCTGGTTGAAAGCGGCCAGCCGGGCATCATTTCTTTCCGGGTTCCAGGGATAGACGAACATGGCGTTATCCAGATTATTTTTCGCTATCTCAAGGAAACTGTCGGAAACATGCCGGTCACAGCCGTAGAAGGGCTGTTCCATGCCCATTTCCCGCATCTGGGTAAGGATCTTCGCCCCGGCTTCGGCATTGCCCCAGTGGACAATTACTTCGGATCCTGCTTCCTGGAGCCTCTCCAGCTGCAGGGAAAAATCCTCTTCACCCAGCGGATAGGCCATCTCGAGGGTGAGGGGACGCCCCAGCCTCCTGGCGCTGTCCCGGACTTCCCTGATTCCGAATCGGCCATACCTGCTGCTGGAGCGGATGACACCGACCTTCTCGTATTTCATCTTTCTGAAGAGATAATCGGCCAGGAGATAGCTCATCTGGCGGTCATCACTGATGCAGCGGAATACCCATGGGATGTTGGTTTCGATGAAGGTCGGATCAGTATCCCCGCTGTTCATCATCGGGATTTCAGCCTTCAGGGCTACCCGGATTGCGATGTGGCTGTTAGCTCCGTCAATCGTTCCGAGGATTGCCCAGACCTTGTCTTTGTAGGCCATGTCAACAATTTCATTTCCGGAGGCTCCCCAGAGTCCGTTGTCGTTACTGATAACCAGCTCAAATGGAAGGTCTCGTTTCAGGTATCCTCCCCGTTCATTGGCCTGTTCAACGGCCAGACGGGCGCCTTGAAGCATCTGTATCCCGAGGGGAATCTCCTGCTTGCCGCCGCCGGTAGCCACCGAAACAGTCGCCATTATCGGGCCGATGAACCCAAGCTTGACGGATTCCAGGTCCTCCGGTTCCGGTTTAGCCCGGCCGGGCCCCAGGTATTCCATCTGCTCGAGAAAATGTTCCTTGTAGGGAGTCACGCCGGAAAACGGCTCGACATCCGAGGCGGTGTTGGCATAATTCCTGTCCTGCCGAAGAGGAAGCGAAGGCGCCTCATGAGGTGATATGCCATCCAGCTGCTCCAGGAGAACCTCAATGCGGGGATCATCCACGGTCCTGGGTGGATGAACATTCTCTGATGAGGCTTCCTTAGCTTCATTAGGATCACTCGACAGGGCAAAGGAAGAGGAGACTAACAGTAGTAAGAGAATCAGAAATGCAAGTCTTTTCATTTTGGGCCTCGTCATATATGGCAAAGGGCTTTCCGGTTATCCGGGAGCCCGTAAGGTTTTCTTCCTTGATGGTTGTTAATTATATACCTTCCACCCGGTAAACACTGGCCGAAATATGCTAATCGCCAGCTCCCGGTTGTCTCAGTCCGGGGTAGTAACCTTTGCCCACTGCACGGGCCAGTCCCTTGGAGGTGCCTATCCAGACGTCATCTCCGTCAACCGTCGCCCAGAGTGCGTAGTTATGGGGCAGGCAACTCTCCAGCTCAACGGTTTTAAGGATTTCTTCGTCCCGCATGATCAGCGCTTTTCCCCCGGGCGATTCTATATTCCGTGTATATTTTACCCAGGTGTTGGTCTCAAAATCGGTTATGGCCCCAACCCCTTTGTCGGTGCAGTACCATGCTTCGTCGGCACTTCGGCCCTTCACCGCGTTGATGAAGTCACTGGCCAGTCCGGAATCATGTTCAAAGAATCCCCGCCAGTGTCTTCCATCATATCTGGATCCCCCAAAATAGGAGGAGACCCAGAGAATCCCGTCAACGTAGCTCGTCCCCGTGGTTATGACGTGGACTATACCGTCATCCCGATAAAGGTCGATCTCCATTTCTCCGTCTGGATCGATATAGTCTTTCCAGCGGTCGCCGGCAACGTCATACTCCAGGACTCCACTGCCCCAGATCCCCAGGAAGACCTTTCCGTCCCCGGTCGAAACCCCGTAGTTCCAGATTTCTTCCATGGGAGCATTTTTCTCGGTGTAGATAGTCCATTCTCCGCTTACCGTGTTATAACGGCTGGCTCCGGCTGTGGTAGCTATCCAGACATCCCGACCTTCCAGGGCGACACCGTAAACGACATCGTTGACCAGCCCGCTGTTCAGCTGGTGAAAATGGTCAAAGCG
>Ga0180435_10007619_pt1 | contig 10301 bp, 12 predicted proteins | sample SS_ome_3_FD_132467 | JGI IMG/M metagenome (GOLD analysis project Ga0180435, IMG submission 132467) | Hypersaline lake sediment archaeal communities from the Salton Sea, California, USA - SS_3_S_1 metaG | ecosystem: Environmental > Aquatic > Non-marine Saline and Alkaline > Hypersaline >... | reverse complement strand
GCGCTTGGCACGCCGGAGGCGTTGGCACATGAGCTGCAGCGCGGCGTGCGCCTGGAGATCGAGCTCGACGCTGAGCCCGACCCCAAGGTGCTGGCATCGGTGGCACCCGCGACAACACCCGACGGCGCGGCACCAGCGTGGGACGAGGTGGCGCGCGTGGCGCGTGTATGGCTCCCCACACGCGCGGCCATCCCTGGTCTGGTAGAGGCGCTGGTCAGTGCCGGCTCCCATATCTACGGCGTGACCCGCCAGGAACCATCGCTGGAGGACGTCTACTTCGCGCTGCACGATGACGGCGAGACCGGGCGCGTGACTGGAGGCGGCATATGACCGCCAAGCTCAACTGGCGCGCCATCCGCGCGGTCGCCCAGCGCGACCTGATGATCGTGCGCCGCAGCAAGAACGTCCTCCTTCCCATCATCCTGGTGCCGTTGCTGCTCCTGGTCATCATCCCGGGCGCGATCGGATTCCTCGGCGGCGCCTTCGATATGAGCGGGGATATGGACGACCTGGCGATGTTCTTCGAGGCGATGCCCGGGGCGATGAAAGTGCAGTTCGCGGGCTACACCGACAATCAGACCATGATCGTCTTCATGCTCGTCTACACCTTCGCACCGCTCTTCCTGATCCTGCCGATGATGACCGCGAGCACGATCGCGGCCGGCAGCTTCGCCGGTGAGAAGGAACGCGGCACCATCGAGGCGCTGCTGTACACGCCGGCGACCGATCTGGAGCTGGTGCTCGGCAAGATGCTCACGTCATGGATACCGGCGCTGCTGGTGACGCTAGTGGGGTTCGTCCTCTACAGCGTGACGGTGAACCTGTCCGCGTGGGGCACGATGGGGCGAGTCTTCTTCCCCACCCCGATGTGGCTGGCGCTGATCTTCTGGATGGCGCCCGCCGCCGCTGCACTGGGGCTGGGCGCGATGGTGCTGGTCTCATCCAAGACCAGCACCTACCAGGACGCCTACCAGATGGGCTCGATGGTCGTGCTGCCGCTGATCCTGCTGGTCTTGGGGCAGCTCGGCGGGGTGGTCTACCTGAGCGTGGGATTCGTCGTGGCGGCAGGGACTGTGCTGTGGATCATCGACGGCGTGGTACTATGGTTCGCGGTGAAGACATTCCGCCGCAGCGAGATCATCGCGAGACTGTAGGCAACGAGTTGGCGGCTCCGTACACGATCGGCGCATTCGGCATCATCCTGGACGGAGAGGGCCGCGTCCTGCTCTCGCATCGGCGCGACATGGACGCGTGGAACCTGCCGGGTGGCGGGCTGGAGTCCGGGGAGATGCCCACCGAGGCAGTGGTCCGCGAGGTTCGCGAGGAGACCGGGCTCGAGGTCGGGATCGTGCGGCTGACCGGCGTGTACACGAACGCGCGACGCGACGATATGGTCTTCGCGTTCCTGTGTCGCGTCGTGGGCGGGGAGCTGCAGATCACGGATGAGGCAAGCGAGCACGGTTACTGCGCGCTCGAGGACATCCCACGCAACACGACGCCGAAACACGTTGAGCGCATTCACGATGCGCTTGCAGACCACACCCGGCCGGTATTCCGGAAGCTGGACGGGCCATCCACGCGCGAGTGGTTGGCGATGTTGGAGGAAGAGGGCGAGGAGTCTGCGGACCCCTGACCTGCTCAGGCCCGGCATCCTCCCCAAGCCCGCGACGTCGCGCCCAGAACGGCGCAAGGCCTGGGGGAGTAGGGCAAAGGCTGTGAGCCAGAGGGAGAGGCTGGATAAGGAGTGAGGAGACTCGATGCGCTATCGATCGTACGGCAGAACAGGCCTAACCGTGTCCGAGATCGGACTTGGGGGCCATCAGGAGGGCGTCGAGACCGGGACAGGCGTGGCGATGTCCGCGCGCTACTACCGGAGCGACGAGGAGCGGGCGCGGATCGTCGGACGCGCTATCGATGCGGGCGTGACCTACTTCGACACCACGTACGGCTGTGAGCTCGCATCGCTGGGCAGGGTGCTGCGGCTGCTCGGGAGACGCGACGGGCTCTTCGTTTCAGCGATGCGTGTGGACTTCTTCTCGCTGTTAGAACGGGAAGAGGTCAGCGTCCGCGCCTACACCCGGCGAGAGGTCGAGGGCCGGCTGCGTGAGTTCGGATTCGATGCCGTGGACCAGTTCATGCTGGGCGCGATCGACATCACCGATCCTGTCAGCACGCCGGAGGCAGTGGGCGAGGCGCTGGATGAGCTGGGACGGTTGCGGGATGAGGGGAAGGTGCGCTTCGTGGGCTTCTCATGCCACCTGCCCGATTACGCAGCGCGGATGCTTATGGCCTACCCATCCTTTGACGCAGTGATGACGCCCTACAGCTTCGCCAACCGGGTCGCCGAGGGCTCGCTGGGGGAGGCGCTCGATGCGACGGGTGCGGCGTGGACCACGATGAAGAACATGGTCTGGGAGCTGTATGGGCTGCCGGTGACGGCACTGAGAGCTGTCGCGGGCGCCACACCCTTCGAGGGGTTGGACCCAGATGTGCCGATCGGCCGGCTCGCGTTGCGGTATGTGCTCTCGAACGCGCGCGTGGCCACGTGTGTGCCTGCGATGAACAGTCCCGCACAGGTGGACGAGGATGTAGGAGCGTCCGGCGCTGCGTCCCTCACCGATACCGAGCTAGCTCAGCTCAAGGCGTATGCTGCCGCGATGAAGGCAGATGCGGGGGTGCCGCTGGCGATCGCTGGGCTCGGTGTGGACAACCCGCGGGTGCGGCGGTACGCGCTGGCGCTGCTGGAGCGAGAGCTGGGGCTGGGGTCGCACGAGATCGATTGGGCGGACGATGCTGCGGAGGGCGATGCTGCGGAGACTGCGGACGCTGTGCTGCGCGTGCTATCGGATGGCAGTTGTTGGGACGGCCTAGCACGACGCGTTTCGGATGCCCTTGTGTAGAGGCTAGCCCAAGAGGCGTATCGAGGTGTTCCCGGAGTACCGTGCGCTGTTGCCGTACCTGTGGCACCCAGGACAATCTGACAAAGCAAGACCGCACAGCCTTGCGGATGGCTGTGCGGTCGATCAGTCTACACTGTGTTTGCAGTAACAGGGTTTCCCCTGACTTGCACCCCTGCCTGGATGCGGCTAGGCTCGCTTGAGCCTGCCGCGATCACGTCTTAGAGCGGGCGGACGTCGGTGGCCTTCGGACCCTTGGGCCCCTGCTCCACCGAGAACTCCACGCGCTGGTTCTCCTGCAACGAGCGGAAACCCTCGCTCGCGATCGCAGAAAAGTGGACGAAGACATCACCACCGGCATCCCGGCTGATGAAGCCAAAGCCCTTCGTATCGTTAAACCACTTGACGGTCCCAGTCTCTCGTTCGCTCACTTCTGTACTCCTTACGGAAAGGTTAACCTGAACTTGGCGAAGCAGCAAGGGTACAAAAAAGAGACCATCCAGTCTCCGCAAGCTTGGACGGCCCCTGTTGTACGGCCAAAACCTACTTCGTCTACGGCGATACTATACCACAGGTTCTGGATTGTGCAAGTCCTGGCTACGCCACCAGAACCGCAACCCAGGGATCCGTGGACGGGGCTGTGACTAGCGCGGCGCCGGCGTTGGCCACTCTGGTCGCAGGCAGTCGCTGACCTGAGCCAATGTCTACCCAGGTCAAGGCCACCGCCGGCGGCGCGCCGGTAAGATCGAGCGAGACACTGCCCCCATAGGGCACGAAGAGCACGTAGGCCCGTCCCGGGGCGGCGGCGAGGTAGGCGCCGTTCTCAACACGGTCGCTGAGCAGCTCCATGTGCGGCTCGATCTCCCAGAAGGGCACCAACGCCTCGACGGCACGGGCGGATTCGATGCACGCCCGGGAAATGGCATTGAGCCCGATCCCCGCTGTGGGCCGGTGGAAGCGCGACGAGGCGGACCCGGCGAGCAGGTTGCGCCAGAAGCGCTCGATGCCGTCCTGCGGCGTCCCCGAGCCAAAGCCGGTCTGCCCCGCCGAGTAGATCTTGGTGTGGTTGACCGGCCGGGTCCGCGCCGTGGGTTGGCTGAAGATCCACTGCAATCGGTCCCAGTGGGCCTCCCCGAAGTTGCGGCTGTTGATCTGCGAGATGTCGAGGAAATCGTAGAGCTGGGGGTTGTCCAGGACCACGCGGAACTCCTCGGAGTCCTCGGGATGCCAGACCGTGTCGAACATGTCAGTCACGTGGACGTCCAACCCCGCCTGGGCGGCCCTAGCCTTGATGAAGGCCATCCAGTGCTGCCCCCAGCGCGGGTCGGTGGAGGTCTCGTTGTCCATGCAGTAGAGCACGTTGCCGTAGGGCAGGCTGTGCGAGAGCAAGCGAGCCACGTAGCGCTCCTGGTAGGCGCGGAGGCGATCGTATCGGGGCTGGTACTCTGCCATCCCGGGGATAGTGTGGTAGAAGGGATGCTTGTCCTGGCCGGGGTGATCGGAGTAGGCATCGCCCAGCCCAGTCTCCTCACCCGTGTACGTCACGTTATTGGCCGGCCGGTAGGGATGGCGTTGCCAGTTGCCCATCTCCCGTACGTCGCTCAGGTCAAAGCGGTCCCAGACCTCTATCTGCACGACGATGTCGCGCTCAGCGGTCAGCCGCAGCATCTCGGCGAACCGGTCCCAGTAGGTCTCGTTCCACTGGTCCAGGTCGTAACGCCCGTCCGGCAGACGCAGGTAAGGGTAGACGTCGCCCTCGTCGCGGTCGCTCATCGTGTTGCGGATAACGTTGCCGCCGACGCTGGCGAGGAGATCCAGATGCTCTTCCAGATCGGGAATCTGGAAGAGGTTGTCCTCGCGTGTGCCGCCGAGGAGCAGCACGGGCTCGCACCTGTACTGCCAGTAGCGTGGGTTCTCATCCCACGGGCGGATTCGGTCGGTTGCGGAGAATCGCATTGGCTTCATCAAGGTACGCCTCCTCGTCAGGAAAGTGTCAGTTCACAACGGGCCCAATCAGCGACCTTCGCGAACCCCAGAGCCTTGTAGACGTGCTCGAAGCGGCGGTGCCCACCGACCAGATCAGCAATCAGGTTGTGAGTACCTTGGGCGATGCACCGACTCACGACGTGCGCCAGCAGCGGCACCAGGGGCTCGTCGCTGGGGCAGTAGACGTAGTACATTTCTGCGGTGCTCGGGCGCACCTCGTTGGATGCAGCGAGGCAGGACGCAGCGAGATCGGCGCCATCGCGAACGCCCGCGTGCGTGATCACGCCCTCCGCGTGCCACTCGGCCAGGTGGTCTCGACACCAAACCGCTGGGCGACCATACCAGTGTGTGGCCAGCTCGGCACACGCATCCAGGTCGATGGCTGGGTCGATCTCCTCCGCCCCCTCACTGGCGGCGGCCAACGGGCCCCACCCCATCCCGTAGGAGTAGGTGACCTTGTAGCCCCAGTCGCGGATGGTGAAGCCGACGGTCTCGGCGAGTTAAATGTCATCCGGGCACATCGTTGTGACCCGCCCCTCGACACGACCGACGCCCCTTTGCCTCAGCGCCGCGAGAGCCGCGGCGATCAACTCTTGCGCAGCACCTTTGTACCCGGGAAGCACCCGAGGAAAGTCGAGCCAGGCTGCGATGGTTCCGTCGTCGTCGGTGACGCGGGAAGTCACGCAGCCGATCATCTCGCCGTCCACGAAGCCTTGCGGGTGCAGGTCCGGGTCGAAGTCTGACCGCGTGTGGAGCCGGGTCAGGCTCAGCTCGTCGTAGGCGTACGGCCAGACCCAGCCCGTGGCGACCTCACGTCCGACGCGGATGTGGTCCGTGTCGAAGGTCGGCTCGTATGGCAGGATCGTGACCACGCCTCACTCCACGCGTTCCATCTCGCCGGAGGCCATCATCGTGCCGCGGGATGCGCAGGCGTCCTCAACTAGGACGAAGCGGATGGTTCCAGACTCCTGAACGTCGATCGTGTACCGGCCCACCTGGTCGTCGCCCACGCACATATCCCATCCGGGCACGCCTGATGTGTCCTCAATCACGAGGACGCCGTCCTCAAAGAGGTAGGTCCCCTCCACGCGGGGCTCGGTGTCCAGCTTCTCCAGCGTGAAGGCCACCTGGTAGGTACCATCGTCACTGTATCGCCGGTACATCTCTGATCCCCAGTCTGTGAGGGTGGTTCGGCGCCACACGCCGGCCAGGCTCTCCGCGGTCACTATCCCATCAGCGTCCTCGCCACCACCTGCGTTTCCGCAAGCTACCAGCGCCACGAGCAGCACAAGGGCTGCTGCGACCTTCATCGGTCTACCCATGTTGCACCTCCCTAGTGGTTGCCATCAACTGACACGAGACTCAAGACCCTAGAACGTCCACACACGGGAGCCGCGCCCTGCTTCAACCCCTACCCGTAGATGTCCGCCATCTGCCACGCGTCAAGAGACTGGAGCTCGCTGGGTCGCCCTTGCGAGCGCAGCGAGACGCCGACGCTGTCGTCCCGCGAGGGATAGATGCGGATTCCCGCGCACTGACGTCCGTTGACGAAGACCTCGACGGCGCTCTTGTCCACGAAGACGCGAAGGCGCAACGGCTCGTCCGGCGCAACGTAGACCTGGGCCGCCTCTGGTCCTCTCATCTGCACGTCAGGAAGCAGCGAACCGTAGGTGCCGTCAAGCACGATCAGACTGTGCTGCTGGCCGCCGTCCCGGCTGCGGTCCCGGTAGCCGCGATCACGGTAGAAGACGATGCGCGTGGTCTCCTCGGCGTCGGGCGATCGCAGTACCTGCATCTCGATCGCCGGCGCGCCGCTCGGCGCGATCTCGGCGACGATCTCGATGGCGTCCCCTGCAACGCCGTCGAGCACGATGTCCTCGTTGGCCGTCAGGGTCCGCGGACCGACGTGCACGTGTTCGCGGCGCAGCGACGTGACGTCGCCCGCCGGTTCGACCGCCACCTCATCCCTTCCCACCAGCGTGAGCCGTCGCGGCAGGGTCATGATCTGGTTCCACCCCTCTGTGGACTTGCCGGCGTTCATGTTGAAGAGCACGATGATCCCACCCTCGCCGTCCGGCACAGCCGAGGGCGCGTGTACGCCTGAGGGCCAGGCCGGGCCGAAGTTGAAGCTGTCATGCGCCGTCACGACGAACTTGTCTCGCTCGGTGTCATAGTCGCCCAGGAGGTATTGCCCGCCGCTCATATGGCTGAAGAAGAGCAGCATGTGCCGGTCGCCGATGGGCCAGAAGTAGGGACAGGCACCGTCGTCACCGATCAGTGTGAAGACATCGTCCTCCACGAAAGGATGCAGGTATTCCCAGTGCGCCAGGTCCGGCGACCGGAAGAGGAAGTCCGCGCGCACACGGCGACCGCCCGGACCCGCCTGTTGCCCAGCCGAGAGCGCGTAGTAGTGGTCGCCCTTCCGCCAGATACAGGGGTCGAAGACGTTGTAGGGCAGCGGCAAGCCGTCGGCGGTGCGGATGGGGATCACGGCCTGGCCGGTGACCTTGTCCCAGTTGAGGAGCAGCGGATCGCTGGAGACGGCCACCATGTTGCCGACCTCGGTGCCGTGATACATCGCGATGACGCGGTCCTCCTCCGCCAGCGCTGAGCCGGAGAAGCAGCAGCGCTCCGGGTTCGGGTAGATCGCGTAGGGAAGGTCTCGCCAATGGATCAGGTCGTCGCTGACTGCGTGGCCCCAGTGCTGGCGCGTATCCTCCGGCGGATAGGCCTGGTAGAAGAGGTGCCATCGGCCCTGCCAACGGCAGAGACCGTTGGGGTCGTTGAGCATGGCCTCGGGATTGACGTAGTGGTAGATGGGCCGGTACCGGTCGCCCGCATACGACTTCCGCGAGGCGATGAGCCGCTGCATGAGCGGGTTGGTGGCCAGCTGGGCCTCCTGCCCTTCGAGGGTGTCCGCGAAGGTGTAGTGCGGGACCTTCGAAGTGTAGTCGGGCTCGGTCTTGGTGGTCTCAGTCAACATGGCCTCCTAAGCTATGGGCAACCCAGCGACACTCTCACAGAGCATATCCATGACCAGGGAAACATCAACGCAGATCCGACCCGGGCACGGCGCCAGACGAGAGCTTGTATCAGGGAGACTGGCTACGGACCCCGAACGTGGCAACGCGCACAGGGAGGGTCAGCGAGAACCTCCCTGGACACAGTTGCTATCGGATGGCACCGGCTGCACGAGAGCACAGCCAAGTGCCGGGAGCTAGCTGCTCGGTGTCAAGCTCTGAATCGTATACCAGACCTCCTCGTCTGCCATCTGCTTGTCCTGGTCGATGAAGATCTCGATCGGATGTCCATACGTTGGGTCGAACGTCACATCGACGGTGGCGAATCCCGCATTCACAGACTCCTGGAGGAGATCAAACAGCTTGTCGATCGTGTCTACGCTCCGAAACTCCTCGGAGAGAACCAGGAACTCGGTCTCCGTCTCACCGGTCTCAGCGATGCTGACGCTCTCCGTCCTACCGTCCGCGACGACGATCTCGACGGGCTCACGGAAGATACAGAAGCAGCTGCGTTCCAGGACGAAGGTGTAGTCGTCCAGGCCTTGCGACGCCCACAGCGCCCGGTTCTGCGCGATAGGGCCGTCCGACGCCGGGCCGCCCAACATCATCGCTGCGCCCACGCCGAGCCCAACAACCAGCATCACACCTATGGCCACCAGAAGCTTGCGATTCATGTCTGTCTCCTTTTAGACGATCTCTATCTTCTAAACTATGCCATAGAGACGTCGTAAGGAGAGAATATGTTCCGGTACCCTGCGTCCAGCGGCAATCCAGCCACGACTGCCGCGCTGCAGAGGGGCGAAGGAGATCCCGCGCAGAAACCCCGGGGCAGGCGTCCCGGCAGCCGGGCTTACGTGACGTGCTCGACCCACGCCAGATCGAAGCGGGCCAGCGTCAGCCGCGCCGTGTCGGTCATCCGATCGATCATGCCGTCCTCGTAGAGACACAGCACAGTGCCGTCAGGCAGAACCGCCAGGTCGCTGTAGCCGGCGACGCCCGGCTCAAGCGAGCGGGACGCACACCAGGTCAGCGCATCGTCGTCGCTGACACGTACAGTGAGATTCCTGCGGTCGCGCGCCCATTTGGCAAGCTCGGTGCCGTGGCTGGCGCAGTTGCTGAAGACGATGCGCGTCGCATCGTAGCGGCAGATGCTGCCGAAACAGATGGGGTCCGGCAGGGCGAAGTCCATCCGGGGCTCGGACCAGCCTGTGGCACCGTCGGCGCTGACGCTTACGGCTCGATAGCAGGTCTCCACCGGCGGCAAGCCCGTGCCCAGGTCCGAGTGCCGGACGTTGAGCATCACGCGACCGTCGGCGAGCTGGACTGCCGTCGCCTCGTTGCAGCAGGGCAGCGTGTCGGGCACCAGCTCCCCGGCGTGCCAGGTGTCGCCGCCGTCGTCGCTATAGATGGTGCCGTCGCGGTTGGGTCGGTGGCCGCCTGCGCCGGTTCCGGGCGACACCCAGATAGGGGCGACTAGACGTCCATTGCCCAGCTGGATTCCGTGTCCCGGCCCAACCGCGACCACCTTGAAGTCATACGCATCACGGAAGCCGTCGAGGATGGGCGTGATCTCCTCAGGCTCGCTGAAAGTCGCTCCGTCATCGTCACTGAACATCCGGTAGGCCCGTGCGTAATCGGCACAGAAGAGCGCGCACAAACGCCTACGGGCGAGGTCAGGGATCATCACGAAGTTGTTGACGGTGGCGCCGTAGTCGCGGTGGTCGACGACGACGCGCGCGGGATACCACGTCACACCACCGTCGGTGCTGCGCCGGATGCGGATGTCGATCGGATCCCAGTCCCCGCCGCGGCCCTGCCGGCTCTCGCAATAGGCCTGGACGGTACCACCTGGCGTGACGACGATGCCTGGGATGCGGTAGCTGTGATAGCCCCCCGTGCGCGCCTCGAACAGTGTCTGCTTGTCGAACACCTTCCCTCCCTCAGGATGCGGTGAGACACCCAATGCGTCCGCATTGGCGCACGCTGTGCCATGCGGCAGCTGCTAACTCGGTGCGTGCCATTGACATCGGGGTCACAGCGTGCACACTCCGGCAGCCGCCCATGTGGCTACAGTGTACTTGGGCGTGGGGCGGCGCAAGCCGAAGGGCGCAGGCAGAGAGCTAGCCTCCACGATCATGCGCTGGAGGAAGAGGGAGAAGCTCAGTGGACATGGATTTCGCCGGACTCGTCTCATTTGTCCTCATCACGACGTTCACACCGGGACCGAACAACGTCTCTAGCGCCTCGATGGGCATCTTGTATGGATACAGGAAGACCATCAGGTACTTGGTGGGTATCTCTGTCGGCTTCTTCGGGGTGATGCTGCTGTGTGGATGGGTCTCGTCGGCGCTCCTCAGCGCGCTACCGGCGTTCCAGGGCATCCTGCGGGTGGCGGGCG
>Ga0180435_10007618_pt1 | contig 10302 bp, 9 predicted proteins | sample SS_ome_3_FD_132467 | JGI IMG/M metagenome (GOLD analysis project Ga0180435, IMG submission 132467) | Hypersaline lake sediment archaeal communities from the Salton Sea, California, USA - SS_3_S_1 metaG | ecosystem: Environmental > Aquatic > Non-marine Saline and Alkaline > Hypersaline > Sediment... | reverse complement strand
CCTGCCGGTCATGATGGACGCCCTGGAGGGGGCACAGATGGCATTGGCCGCATAACCGTTGGTGAAAACGACACCTTCTCTGGCTATGGAATCGATGTGGGGCGTCTGCAGCGTGCCGTCTGCCGCGCCGCCATTGTAAAAGGAAACATCGTTGAATCCCATATCATCGGTCAGGATGAAGATAATATTGGGGGGGCGTTCAGTGACAGGCTTCACTGCCTTTTCAGGCCCCCGGCTCCAGACTACCGGCCGATGGGGCTCAACCGGATTGCGGAGCTTATTGATGACCGGAAAAACCTTCATTAGGATTGCCAGTTGATTGTTATAGGCAACAAATCCCAGCAGGAGAATAACAACGACTAACCCGATGCCAAGCTTTTTCATCTATCCCCCCTTTTTTGTGTTGAAGATGACTGCCGCACCATCAATTTAAATCGGGGCAGAAGGGCGAAGAGAATGCTCTCCTTGACCCAGTTGAAATATACGATGCTCTCCGGTTCCATTCCCAGCATCCTGGCATGGGTGTGCGCCCCCCCCAGGAAACCGATCATCAGGGTGTTAAAGACACGTATGAATGCTTCTGCTTCATGACCCGGTATTTCCATACCCAGGTTTGCTTTCATGCGGTCGATTTCCGTTTTGATAAAATCTTCGATCAGGTCAAACCCGGGAATCGGATTGTCTGGATCGACCTGCCGGAAATTCAAAGAGACGAGATGAAACAGTCCCGGTCTTTTGCGGAAGTCCTCCAGTACAAAATCCAGAAAAAGGGAAAATCCCCGACTCGGACTCATCGGCTTGACAACCGCATACCAGTCCTTCTCCAATTCTCGCCTCCGGGCCATCATATGGCGGATGACTTCCCGGAACAGGTCGGCCTTGGAACCGAAATAATACTTGATCAATGGATGATCCACCCCGGCCAGCTTGCTGATCATGCGAATGCCGGCAGCGTCGTATGGATAGGCGGCGAAAATCTGCTGCGCCGCCTCCAGGATTTTGTCACGCGTCTCCTGTTTCTTGCCTCTCGGCTGTATCGTTTCCGTTGCAGTCGGATTCATTTCCTCTATTGACCCAGTTTATTTGCGTTCGGTGGATACCCCGCAGCTTGTTGCGGGGCGCTTCATTAAAGATTTTATCTGAATTGTTGAATGGTGAAGGTGCTAAATATTACCACTTGGTAAATTATTATTTACGGTAATCCTATAAATTTGTAAAGTATTTTATTTATGTGTTATATTAGATTATAAGGAATGAAAAAGCGCGTTGCAGAACAGTAAATCAGATCTGATTTACTGTACACAATTTACCAGTGGGTAATCCATGACTCCACTACCCCATAGGTTTTATGTTGCCGGCAACACACCTACGGGGTGAACCGCAAAAGCGAGCGCATCGTTTTCCCATCGCTTTCTAGTTGAACCGTTCATTGAATGCTTTCACGCCCGCCTCGAAGCCTTCCCGTGTCCCCTGCCAATCGGTATGGCATCCGTTGCAGGAATTTGGAATCACATTCTGCGAGTAGCACATGGCGAGGGAGGCATGGCCGATGCGCTCGTCACTGCACTCATCAGGTAACGGCTCTGCATCCTTGAAGCGATCGAACATCTCCAGGCTGACGGCGGGAGAAACGATCATAAAATGATGCGAACCACCGTCCCCCATGGCAGCTGAGAAAGTGGCCTTTTGCTGGTGACACGAAATGCAGGTCATCTCGTCCTTTCCTTGAAGATAAGGCGCATGCCGTGTGTGTTCGGTGATGGCTGCCGCATCCTGGAACCGGGGGGTATCACCGTGGCAGCTCAAGCAGAGATAATTGTCTTCTTTGGCCGTCTTTAGGTTATGCTCGAATTGGCTGCCATGGGGTGCATGACAGCCAATGCATCCGACCGCTTCAGTATAATGGGTGCTCAGCTGAAGATCGAAGAACTGCTGTCGATGTTTCTTGGCAAACAAGGTGCCTTCCCAGCGAATGGGTGCCGGTTTGGAATAGTCTGCAAGCTTCTTTCCCGGGCGGTACATTTCACCGCCAAACTCTTGCATGGGATGCCGGGATAGGATTCCGAAGGGAACGCTTTTACCGAAGCCGTGGCACTGACCGCAAACCTCCACCTGGCGTTCAAAGGCTAGGTCTGTGGGTTTCATGATGTTAACACCCTCGGGATCTGCCGTATGCGCGGCACCCGGACCATGGCATTTTTCGCAGCCGATGGCGCGTTCCTTACTTTCCGATTTCTGGTATCCGGTAAACCCCAGGGTGGTTACCACCCCGGTTTCGTGACAACCGGCGCACATCGACCCCCATGCGATCATCTTGAAGGGCCGTTTTCTCAACTCACCGTCTTTTTTCCACCAGAACGAGAGCCGAAACGGAACCCAGTCGTCAATACGCTGATTCCAGTCCATGGGCAGCGGATAGTAATCACCGTCGATTTTTGTATAAAACCGTTGTTTCCAACCGTGGCCGCCGCTGACCCGGGAGACGGTGAAAGTGGATTTTCGGGTGGGATCGGCCGCATCTATCAGGGTTGCCTGGTGCAGGCCTTTAGCTGATTTTTCCAGTCTGACGGTCACCTCGGGCAGGTCCCCTTCCTGGAAGGTCAAGGTCTTGTCCCACTGTCCAATGATCGGGTTTTTGTCCCTGGTCACATCCTGAATGGCCAGGGCATGAGCTGTTTTGGCCCACAATGCGTACTCCCTCTGATGACACTCCCCACAGGTGACCGATCCCACATAATCCCTGTTGTTCTGGACCGGGCTGTTCCGGTTTGCCAGGTACCAGAGCAGGGGCAACAAAAAGATGAGCATGAGGAAGACAGAACCGATTCCCAGAACTATTCTTTTGATCATTTTATCTTACCTCAGTTGGTATCTTTTTTACTGATCCACAGGTGCCAAGTAGAGCCAGACAAACTCCTGTTCACCGGCCTCTTTCAGGGCTGTCCTGGCTGCCAGTATGACATTACCGCCCTCAGTACTGTTGTAGAACCAGCGGGCACCAGACCAGGCTGACGGCACATGGTCGCTCAGTCCCAAGGCAGCCATTTCGTAAAAGGCGCGAATATCCTGCGCGACCCGTGACGGAAAACCAGGCAAACCGGCCTCACTCCAGGGGGTACCCTCTGCCACCCGAATGAAGGCGGACAGCGCTTCTTCAATATCGTCGACGGAGACGGTCCGCCCGGTGCCCACCCGGTCGCCGTACTGCGCTATCGCTCGATTGTAAGCGGATCGCAGGCCCCGTATCTCATCCAGCGCCGGGTGCAGTTCCGCGTTGCTGCGGGGCGGCAGCGGGCAGGCCAGCATCTCATTCGTGTCTTCCTTTATGGCCTCTGGAAATTCCTCTAACACAGGCTCTGTGGACTGCAGCAATGAAAAGGCGTGGGTTAATACGCGGTGTTGAAAATCGGGATCATTGGGTTTGCCAAGGGGGCGTCCCAAGGGGAAGTCACAAAAGAGCCCCCTGGGCGGGGCAGTGCTTTCAATCTGTTTGCGAATGGAACCCAGTGTCAACGTGGCCAGACCGGCTGCTTCAAAGACATGCGCCAGCGTACTCACGGTACGCGTGCATAAAGGTCAGACCGGGGTGAAAAGGACAACATCCACGCCTTTGTCCTTGAGCAGTTTTGCCCCGGCAGGGCCGCTGTCCATACGGACGCCGCTCAGATCGAACTGGTTCCCCGCATAGGAGAGATGGGTATCCGATACCTTGCCGATCTTCCCGTCTGCAGCCAGTTCATCCAGACGATCCAGGGGGATCACGGTGTTGAAATCACCGGCAAATCCCGTGGCATCGAAATTGGGACTCCAGTGCCCCATGCGATAATCTCTGCGACTGTTCTCAAGAATGCGAAAACCAATATCCATCGGTTCAAAATCTTCCTGATCCGGATGAAGGAGTGCGGCAGTCGTTACAATCGCCACTGTTGCCTTGCTGAGGGTTGGGGGTGAGTTAAAAGCGATTGTATCGAATTCCGGGGCCTCTAAGTTTTCAGTTAAGGTTTTGATAACGTGGTCGGCCATGTTGAAATCCCTCCTTTAAGCTTATGTTGTCTTTTTGCAGGTTAACAACCCAGCAATATGACGATCAGGTGTTTTGGGCCGTGCATGCCTTTAAACGACGTGGCCTGTATATCAGCGGTCATACTGGGGCCGGTGATAAAAGACACCTGACTGGGGAGCGCGGCGTTGGTGCTGAAGATCTGTGCAGCGGCCTGCTCATATGTGGGTACAAGGTGTTTCATTGGCAGCAGGGCAATGTGATACAGCGGGGCCAAGGAGACCAGGCGGGGTTGGTTTTCATCATGGACCAGGCAGAGGGTTCCGGATTCAGCCACCCCGTAATCAACGCCGGTAATACCGGCATCGGCGTGTTCGAACGCATATGCTTTAAAGGCATCCCTGTCTTTAAAGTCACCTGCCGTGCGAATTTCGATTCCGCTTTTAGCAGCGACTCCTGCCAGATCTATCCGGCGAATGACGCTATCGGTTGAAGCGATGAGTTTGATGATCTGTTTTTCTTGGGCAATGTTCACCAGGGTTTCGGCGGCCTCATCACACTTTTTTACCCGATACACCTCTCCGGTCTGGTCCGTAATTTCTTTTATGAAATCATCGATCATATTCGGCCTTTTTCAACGCTTTCCAATGTTCACGAAATGTTTGGGAAGCCGGATGGGGCAAGGTTCGCGAATGGGTCCAATGCTTAACCGGACCGTCAATTCTTTTCAGGGGTTCAGACAGCGCCGGCAGAGACAACGCTTTCCTTGTCAGACGGGCTGTCAGTTCCCAAAGGCGGGGGCGGGTCACCAGCCATCCCCATATAACAAACCCCATCTCTATGATCATTTCTTCACGGTTCAGACCCGGTATTTTTTTTCTTTCCTGCCGCCGTGTTTCAAACGCCTGAAACATTTTCGGGTGGTCAATGCCGGCCGGGCAGACGTCCCGGCAGGCACCGCACCGGGTACATGCCCTAAAAAGATCTTCGGTCGCCTCAAAACCCAGGAGCAGGGGGGTCAACACCTGGCCCATGGGGCCGGAGTAGGCCCATCCATAAGGATACCCGCCTATTTTTGTATATACCGGGCAGGTATTGAGGCATGCGCCGCAACGGATGCATTGAAGTGCTTGACGGCTTTGGATATCTTTATAAAGTTCAGATCTGCCGTTATCTACAATGATGATGAAAAGCTCTTCGGGGCCGTCTATTTCATTTGTTTTTTTAGGTCCGCTGTCCATGGAGACATAGGCTGCGAGTTTCTGGCCGGTGCAGCTCCGGCACAGCACCCGAAGAAGATGAAGCGCATCTTGCATATCCGGCACCACCTTTTCGAGCGTCATCACAGATACCTGTGTTTTGGGAGAGGACTTGCTCATACGGATATTGCCCTCATTTTCGACATTGATGATGGTTCCGGTATCTGCCACGGCCATGTTCACGCCGGTAATTCCCATTCCGGCATGGTGGAATTTGTTCCTCAGATACACCCTGGCAGCATGCCCCAGCTCCACAGGGTCAAGGGTCGGAGTTTTCATCTCGGCTCTTTGGATGAAAATATCCGAAATCTCCTCCACCGGCACATTCATGGCCGGGCCGACAATGTGAAAGGGCGGTCGATCCAAGAGCTGGGTGATGAACTCGCCAAGATCGGATTCAAAGGCATCAATGCCGTTTGCCTGAAGCGCCTGGTTAAGGCCGATCTCTTCAGTCACCATTGATTTGCCTTTGGTCACATACTGGATGCCTCTTTTTTTAGCCAGGTTCACGATGACAGTATTGGCTTCCCGTCCATCTTTCACCCGGATCACTTTTGCGCCGTTATTGGCTGCATTATTTTCAAACGCGTCCAGGAGCTGGGGCAGGCGTGCCACGACATCTCTTCGTATGGCCGCGCTTTTTTCAAGGGCCTCTTGCGGGTCGGAAAAGGATTCCATGGCATTTTTTCGCAAGATTGGAAAAAATTGGCTGAAGATATCCAGAAAACCTCGCGAATAGGTATTTTTCAGCTCTTCTTTGGCAATCTCTTTGAACCGGTGCGTGTTGATTTTCACAAGAGGATACCCTTCAGCCCGTGCGGCATAAAACCTCTGCAAGATGCATGGCTTTTTTATCAGGATGCTTAAGCTTGAGATAACCATCCAAATTTAAAAGGCATCCTGGTTCGGATAAAATGAGAACATCCGCTTCCGAGTCGATGAAATGGCGAACTTTTTGCTCGACAATGGCTTCGGATATTTCCGGGAACTGAACAGAAAACGCCCCCCCGAACCCACAGCAGACGTCCGCTTCCTTAAGGGGCAGCAGCATCGTGCCGGAAACATTCTCGATCAGTTTTTTGGGCTGCTCTGAAATGCCAAGGCGTCTTAGATTTTTACACGATTCGTGAAAAACCGCCTGGCAATGAAAAGATGCGCCTGTGGTATTCACACCAAGGACGTCGACCATAAACTGGGAGAGTTCAAACGTCCGTTTTCCAATCTCCGCAGCCTGACGGCACAGAATTGGATCATTTTTTAAGAGTTCCGGATATTCGTATTTCACCGTGTAGACACAGGAGCCTGACGGGCAGACAATGATCTCATCATTTTTGAAAACATCGATGAAATGCCGGGCTGCACGAACGGCCTGACTGGTTCTGCCGGTGCTGATGGCGGGCTGGCCGCAGCAGGTTTGGGTTTCATGGTACACAGGCGAAAGTCCCAGATGCCTGAGCAGTTTGATGGTTGCCTCGCCGATCCGGGGCAGAAAAAGATCCACCAGGCAGGGGATAAAAAGGGAGACGGTTTGCATGGTCTATTTCTCCATGACCATTTCAATTAAATATGGACCAGGTGCCTGGAGGGCATTATTCAGCGCTACCATCAGGTCTTTCCCGGTTGAGACGGATGCGGCGGGCACACCCATGCTCCTGCTCATACCCGCCCAGTCAATGGGCGGGTTGTCCAGGTCTGTGAGGGCAGCCGTATTTTTAAGGATTTCTGTATTTCCTGCCCGTAAATACTCTATTTTCAAAATATCATAGCTGCGGTTGGAGCAGATCAGGGTGGTGATGTTCAGATTGTCCCTGGCCTGCATCCAGAGGCATTGGGGAGTGTACATACCAGCCCCATCCCCCTGGAAACTGATCACGGGGCGATCGGGACATGCCAGTGCCGCGCCTGTGGCACAGGGCATTCCCATGCCCAAAGATCCGCCCGTCAGGGTCATCAGGCTGTGGGGCCGTGCGCCTGCTGCAAAAATGGGGTAGAACGCCCCGGAAGTAACCGCCTCTTCCACGACAATGGCATTTTCCGGAAGCAGTGCGGAAATGATCTGGCATATGGTGCCGCCGTTCAATTTTTCCTGCGGGAGGTCTTTTTCTTCTTGCGGCTGATATTCTTTTGTGGCTGAGATATCGGATGTTTTGGCCCCGGTATCATCTGCAAGCGTTTTCAGAATTTCATAGGGGTCCTGGTTGCCGGGCGTCAGGTTGATCACTGTCTGGTCATTCGAAATCAGCTCGCTGGCCATGCCTTTGTAGCCGAAAAAAGAGACAATCGGTTTGGTGTCTACCTGGATGATGGCTTCATACGGGGCGAGTGTTTCGGTTGCCTGTTCCGGGAAATAGGGAATTCTTGCAGGGTTTGGCAGCCCTGCACCGATTTCGGTGCGGGCGGGGAATGTGTCGGACAGAAGATCGCAGCTAGTGGCTTTACGGATCTGTTCACCAAGCATCAGTCCATCTTCTCTCAAGGCTTTCCCGCCAAGAATCATCAGGGTCTTTTTGCCTTTTTTCAGTGTGCCGGCCGCGGCCGCAATCAAACCGGAATCAATGGCATCGTAGGAAAAAGAGGGCGTGCAAATGGTTTCATTCCTGCACGCTGTCCATTGAAGGTCATGGGGAACGATCAGTGTCGCCACCTGGCCGTGCATGGCAGCCGCAATTGCGTCAGCCGTGTCCTGGGAAAGGCGGTCTAAGGAAGAGCTGGTCCGCTGCCAGCCAGGGATTGATCCGGCCAGGGCTTCGATATCCATGACCAGGGGAGCGTCGGATGCAAGGTGCCATGAGGCGTGATCGCCGACAATGTTTACCACCGGTGTCTGGGCGCGGTGGGCGTTGTGAAGATTGGCAATGCCGTTTGCAAGACCCGGCCCGAGGTGCAGAAGGGTAAGGGCCGGCATGCCGCTCATGCGGGCATATCCATCTGCTGCGCCCGTGCAGCAACCTTCAAACAATCCGAGCTTTGCTGTTATCCCCGGCATTGAATCCAGCGCCTCGACAAGGGGCATCTCGGTGGTGCCGGGGTTTGCGAAACAAATTTTAATCCCTGCTGCAACTGCTGTTTTGATAACAATTTGCGCACCGTTCATTTTTCACCCATCCTTCCTCTTTTTCGCTGCCTCGCCAACAGAACAAACAGCCCTAATGTCAGAAATACCAACAGCCATGTGAATAAGACATCACCGATCATGATTCGCGTTACTTTTTGTATAACTTCTGCTTCCTGGGTATAGTGATCTGGTACAGGTTGTACGCCTTTTTCTTCTGAGTAGCGCTGATAGAGATTCAACAAATGTTGAAACAGCTTGGGATACTGTGCTTTCAGATCCCTTGTTTCGCCTGGATCATTTATTATATCAAACAGGTACCACTCGCTATCGCCCAGTGGTTTGCGATTCAAAACGATTTTATACCTGTCGCTGAATAAGGCGGCATTGCCGGCTACTTCATAAGCTGCATAATCAGCGGGTTGATAGACTCGTTCAACGCTCCCTTCCAGCAGAGGGGTTAAGTCTTTACCCGTAATGGGCTCAATCTTTCTGCCACCGAATCGTTCTGGTATCTGGTCTACACCTGCAAGGGCCAGAATGGTCGGTGTGATGTCGGTAACATGCGTTGCTGCATTTTCGAACCCTGCCTTAGCGTTTATTCCAGGGCCGGATATTATTAATGGGACGCGTAATCCTCCCTCTCCGGTATAGAATTTAAAATAGCTCAGTGGAGAAGCGGCAGCACTGGCATAATTAGGACCAATATAGTTAAAGCTGCCAATTTCTCCGAGGTCACCATAGGTGTGGGTATAACCCTGCAAAGCAATAGCCCTGTCAGGCATGATGCTACATTCCGGTCCGTTGTCTGAAGTAAAAATAAAAACGGTGTTATCGAATTGACCGCTTTCTTCCAGATAATCCAACAACCGTCCGATGTGATAGTCCATGACCGAAATCATACCAGCGTAAACAGCCATCCGCTTTGCTTCGAACTTCTGCTCCTTTTTGTTTAACGCATCCCAATTTTCAATAAACGGGTGATCCACTCTTTCGGTGCCCTTGGGGACAAGACCTATTTCAAGGGCACTGTCATGACGGGCCGCACGTAAATCACCCCATCCATTTTTGTAGGTATCTAGATAGCGATCGGTATATTCCTTGGGAGCCTGTACGGGCATATGTACTGCCAGAAATGACACAAAAGAAAAAAATGGCTTCCCATCGGCTACATTTGCGTCAATAAACTGTATCATTTCATCAACCAGCAACCCAGAACTGTAAAAAGGCTCTTTCAATTGAACTTCTTTACCATCCCGTGTCCAGTGGGCATGGTCATACATCGCCATATAAGGTTTCTGTTCCCAGTTGTCAGCGCCAGTATCCGCCATGGACAGCGTTCGTTCAAAACCCCTGCTAAACGGTAAAAGGTGCTCTGTTTTACCAAGATGCCATTTGCCAGTCATATACGTGTGATACCCCTCTGAATGAAGGAGTGATGCGACAGTGGCAACATTAGTATTAAGAACACCTTCATAATTGTTATACCCACTTTGCTCAGGAGGAAGGGCTTCCGGAATATTAGGGACTCCTGCAAGATGACTATCTACGCCAGTCAGCAGCATCGCTCTCGATGGTGCGCAAGAGGGAGATGTGTGATAGTTGGAAAATTTTAAACCCTGATTAGCCATGCGATCAATACTTGGTGTACTGATCTCGCTGCCATATACCCCTAAATCGGTAAAACCCAGATCATCTGCAAGTATCAGAACAATATTAGGTCGCCTCGACAGTTCATTCCCGGTTGCAGGTGTGTCCATACTACTATTTTGAGCTGCATAAACCGATACACTTAACACCAGAGCACTAAATGCCAGTAAGACTGACCATTTAATTTTATGGAGCATCTCTTATTCCTTGTTTGATAGTTTTCGAGAGGCAATGCCAAACCATATTGAAAGAACAATCTCAAAAACAACCATTTGTCGAACAAGAGCGGCGCCATGGAGCGTATAGGAAAGCAGGCGAAAAATGGCGATACAAGCCAATAT
>Ga0180435_10007616_pt1 | contig 10303 bp, 3 predicted proteins | sample SS_ome_3_FD_132467 | JGI IMG/M metagenome (GOLD analysis project Ga0180435, IMG submission 132467) | Hypersaline lake sediment archaeal communities from the Salton Sea, California, USA - SS_3_S_1 metaG | ecosystem: Environmental > Aquatic > Non-marine Saline and Alkaline > Hypersaline > Sediment... | reverse complement strand
CCGATGGCCTCGATCGTCCCGGCAAGCGCCTGTTGGAGCGCCGCCTCCGCCTCGATGGTCGCCGTGATGTCCACCTTGGAGACGAGGACGCGAGACATCGATTCCTCATAGCCCGGCGCAGCGATCCAACGGATCGCGACGGTCATCCAGCTCCCGTCGAGTCGCCGGTCGTGCCCGATCCCCTCGTACGAGGCCTCCCCATTCGCGATCGCCAGCAGCTGTACGACAAAAGAGCTGGACATCTCGGGAGGAATGACCGTTGACAGCTGCCCCAGTAGGTCCTCCTTCGAGGTCGCACCGTGCAGGGCGACGGTCGCCTCATTCACGTCGACCACCCGGATCCGCTCGATGCAGTCTCTCACCACGTCCAGATGCGAACGAAGGTAGGCCTCCAGGTCCTCGGTCTCCCGTTGCTTCACCTCTTCGATGAGGGCCTTCGTCTCCGAGTAGTCCTCCTCCCAGAGGGAGATCGGCGATCCCTCGAACAGCGTGCGGAAGCGCGTCTCGCTGTCGGCGAGCGCCTCCGCCGCCTGCTTGCGCTCGGTGATGTCGACTGCGACGGACATGAGGCCGACCGGCCGGCCGTCTCGGCCGAGAATCGGGGCGCTGTCCGCCTCGGCGGGAAACGTGGATCCATCCTCACGGCGCAGGGTGTACTCCTGAAGCCCCATCGACTCGCCCTCGCGCAGTGTCTCCTCGATCTTCTCCCGCACCCGCGGCCACTCCCCCTCCGGCATGAACTCGGAAACGCTTCGTCCGACGAGGGTGTCCGGCTCCCCCTCAACGCCGTGCATTCGGGCGAAGCTCTCGTTGCAGACGACGATCTCGCCCTCCGTGTTCACGGACAGCATGGCAATGGGTGAGATGTCGAAGAGGCTGCGGAACCGTTCTTCACTCTCCCGCAGCGCCGCCTCGGCCTGCCGCCGCGCTGTGACGTCGGTCGCGAGGTTCAGCGTCGCCGGTCGCCCTTCCCAATCGACCACCACCGGGCGGATCTCGATCCACCGTGTCTGGCCGTCCGCGCTGCGGATGCGAAACGTATAGGCCGCAGGGGCGTCCTCCCCTCGCAGCCTCCGTTCGTGATTGCCGAGAACCTCGGCACGATCCTCCGGGTGGACTAGCCTGTCCAGGGGCATCGAGACGAGCCGCGCTTGCGGATACCCTGTGACCTCGGCCGTCTTCGGATTCGCGAACTTGAAGACCCCATCCTGAGCGACGAATACGGCTTCATTCGCATTCTCCACCAAGGTCCGGTACTTCTCCTCACTCGCGGCGAGGTCACGCGCCTTGCGCTCGACCTCTTCCTCCAGGTGATCCCGGTAGCGGAGGTTCTCTTCGGCGAGGCGCTTCCGCTCATCCGCCATCCGCTTCACGCGGAGGGCGCTCTCGACCACGGCCTGGATCTCGGCGCGGCTGACCGGCTTGGCGAGGTAGTCGAAAGCCCCCTGACGGACGGCGTCCGCCGCCGTTTCGACCGTCGGCTCTCCTGTGATCATGATCACCTGGATATCGGGAGCGATCGCGTCGATGCGGTCGAGTAGCGCCATGCCGTCCGCACCGGGGAGGACGATGTCGCTGACGACCACGTCGGGGATAGACGCCTTGACGATCCCGATCGCCTCCTCGACATCGCCGGCCACGAAGACCTCGTGGCCGTTCTCTCGGACGAACTCCCCCAACGTCTCACGGATGCTCCGCTCGTCGTCGACGATCAGCACCTTAGGCATCGGCGTCCTCGCTTCCCGATTCTTCCGCGCGCTCTCCCGCACCGTCAGAAGGCAACTCCATCACGAATCTCGTGAACGCGCCTTCCTCGCTCTCGACCGTCAAGCGGCCCAGATGGTCCCGGACAATTCCGAAGCTGACCGAGAGCCCAAGTCCGGTGCCCCGATCCCTCGGCTTCGTCGTGAAGAACGGATCGAAGATCCGCTCGAGGTGCTCCGGCGAAATCCCCGTGCCGTGGTCCTCGACGACGGTTCGGATCCACGTGGATCCATCTCGCGTGACCTCCTCCGCCGTCACACGGAGGATCTTGTCCGGATGCTCCCGCGGGTAGCGCTCGTTCAATGCATCCCGGGCGTTCGTAAGCAGGTTCAGGAGGACCTGCTGGAGCTGCTGGCTCCGGCAGCGGATCCTCGGCAAGCTCTCGGGCAGGTCGGCCTCGATTCGGATCAGGTCTCGTTCCAGGAGCCTCCCGACAAGCGACATCGCCGCCGTGAAGATGTCGGCGATGCGCGCCGGACTCCGGGGGTCCATCTCACGCCGAGAGAAGGAGAGGAGATCCCGGACGATCTTGGCGACCCTTCCCCCCTCGGTCATGATCGCTTCAGAGAACTCCCTCAGGCGGGAATCCTCCACTCGTCGGCTGATCAGCTCGGCGTAGTTGATCATCCCGGTGAGCGGGTTGTTGATCTCGTGGGCCACGCCACTCGCCAGCGTGCCGATCGACTCGAGCTTCTGCGTCTGACGCAGCTGCGCCTCGAGAGCCTGTCGCTGCGCCTCCGCCTCATGCATCGCCGTGATGTCCTCGACGGTCCCCTCGTAGAAGAGCGTCCGTCCGTCGGCATCGCGGACGGCGACCGAGTTCTCTCGGACGTGCAACCGTCTACCGTCTTTGCGGACCCAGACCGACTCCCGCCCCTCCATACGCCCGGTGCGCTCGATGTCCTCCTTGAAGCGCTCTCTGGGGGTCTCCGGCTCGTAGCCGTCCTCCTCCAGGTTCCGCGAGGCGAGATCCTCGAACGAGTCGTACCCGAGCATGCGGATGAGCGCCGGGTTCGCCGCGAGAACCCGCCCGTCCGGTGTCGTCTGGTAGATTCCGAGTGCCGCGTTCTCGAACAGCGACCGATACTTCTCCTCGCTGACGCGCCTCGCTTCGGCTGCGAGCTTCTCATCGGTAACGTCAACGATCAGTCCCCGGAAGCCGGCAAAACGGCCTTCGTCCAGGATCGGCCGACGCGTCACACGGATCCACCTTGAGCTCCCGTCTTTGGCGACGATGCGGGCCTCCTCCGGGCGCGGATCCGGAGTCTCAGTGAACTCGTCCTTCAGGGTCTCGATGTCACGGGCATCTCCTTCGATCGCGAAGGCGTTGTACGATCTTCCGACCACCTCCTCCGGCGTGTACCCGATGACGCCCTCGACCGACGGGCTCAGGTAGGTGATCGTTCCGTTCTCGTCGACGGTGTAGAGGATCTCATGGATCTCCTCAACGAGATCGCGATACTTCGCCTCGCTCTCCCGCAGTTCGGCCTCCGCTTCCTTCCGATGGGTGATGTCTTGGACGATCACCTGGACGCCCCACGTCCGATCCTCGCCCCCGAGAAGAGCGACACGGATCTCCCCATAGCGAACCTCACCGGTCGGCGTCGTCCACGTCGCCTCAAACGCCTCCGGCGGACGTCCGCGCAGGATCCCCGCGAACAGCTTCAGGTAGCGGGGAATGTCGCGAGCGCGCGCGGGAGGTAGTTTGGTGAAGTGACGGCCGACGAGCTGTTCCCGGGCGTAGCCGGTGATCCGAAGGAACGCATCGTTGCATGACTCGACGATCCCTTTCAGACCCACCGTGACAATCCCGATCGGTGCAAGCTCGACGATCGCCCGGTACCGCCGCTCCGACGCCTCGACCCGTTCCGCGGCGAGGCGGGCCTCGGTGACATCCTTGACGAACCCGAGCATCCGACTCGGACGACCGTCCGCACCGACGATGAAGCTCCCATCGTCCTCGGCGTGGATGTACTCCCCGTCCTTCCTTCGCACCCGGTACCGGAGGTGCGCCCGGTCGCGCAACTTCAGGAGCCGATCGATCGCGGTCTCGAACCCGGGACGATCCTCCGGATGGATCAGCTCGATCCAGTGCGTCAGCCCACCGGCCATCTCGGCTTCGGTATAGCCGAGCATCTCCTTGAGGGCGCCAGCGTAGGTGACGTCTCCCGTCTCGGAATCCCAGTCGTACAAAAGGTGACGACTCGCCTCGACCGCCGCCTCGTAGCGGTTCTTCCACTCGATGACCGCCGCCTCGGCGAGCTTCCGCTCCGTGATGTCCTCGAAGACCGTCGCGAACTGGCCGGACCGCGGACTGAACGCCAGCACCGAATACCATCGGCCGAGCACTTCGGAGTAGCGCTCCGATCGGATCTCCTCCCCCGTGAGGGCCACCGTGCCGTAGATGCCGATCCAGTCTGCGGGGTCGTGCTCGATTCCGGGAAGGACCTCGGTGACGCGACGGCCGACCAGGTCCTCCCGATGCACGCCGACCATCCGCTCGAAGGCGGCGTTCGCCTCCAGGAACACGTAGTCGACCGGCCGGCCTTCGTCGTCCAAGACGATCTCGTGGAGGGCGAAGCTGTTCATCATGCTCTCGAACAGGTGGCGGTAGCGCTCCTCGCTGACCCGCAGCGCCTCCTCCGCCCGCTTCTGCGACGTGATGTCCTCGAAGGCGGAGATGACCTTCCCCTCCGGAACCGGGAACGCCCGAACGAGCGTGGCGAACCGGATGCCTCCCTCTCCCCGAACGACGACCTCCTCGTCGAGGACGATGCCCTCCTCGAGGACACGGCGGAAGAGCTCCGTCGCCCCGGCGATCATCTGCGGCGGGAAGACCTCGTCGAAGCGCCGTCCCTCCAGGGACTCGCCTTCTTCCACGATGAGGTCCGTCGCCGCCGCGTTCGCCTGAGCGATGACGAACCCGCCGTCGGAATCCGGTTCGAGGATCAGCAGCCCGGTCGGGATCGATTGCACGATGTCGTCCGCTGTCTTCCGGATCGCCAGGGCTTCCTTCCATGCGGTGATGTCTCGGGTGACCCCCTCGATCGCCACGAGGTTTCCCTCGTCATCGAAGACGGGAACGTGCTGATCTTCGATCCAGATCTCCCGTCCGTCCTTGTGAATCCACCGCAGCTCGAAGACCCCCGCCTCCGCCTCGCCCCGCAGAAGCCGTTCGAAGTGATGACGGTCCTTCGGATGGACGATCTTGGTCCCGAGGCGCGGATCGGCGTAGAACTCCGCCGGCGTGTAGCCGTTGACTCCCTCGACCGACGGACTCACGTAGTCGAACCCGGGGGCCGGCAGGACTCGATACCGGTAGATGATGTCCGGCGCGTTTTCGAGGATGCGACGGAACCTCTCTTCGCTCTCGGCGAGCGCCCGGTGTGCAGAGAGACGCTCCGTGTCGTCGACGCAGACGCCGATCCACCGCACCGGGACCCCCCCTCGGTGTCGGACCGGCGCCCCTCGATCGATCCAGTACCGCCAGCTCCCATCGCAATGCCTCACGCGGTATTCCTCGTGAATGGGGTCCATCCCGGTTCGGTGACGCTCCACCGAGTCGGCGAGGCGTTCCCGGTCCTCCGGATGCATCAGTCCGATCCATCCATCGATCGTGGGGGGAATCGTCCCGGACTCGTAGCCGAGCGCCGCATCGATGTCGCCGAACCACTGCAGGTCGTCAGTCTCGACGTTCCACTCGTAGATTAGGTCGCTCGCGACCTTGGCCGCCGTGCGGAAACGACGCTCCGCTTCGTCGCGGAGCGTCGTGTCGGTCACTGTGCCCAAGATCGCCGGTTGCCCGTCATACTCGTGCCCGCGTGCGACGACCTCGCAAGCGATCGCGGTCCCATCCTTGCGGAGTGCGCGGAAGGCAAAGGGACGTGGCTCCGCCGCTTCCGCGCTGACCTCGTCGAAGAACTTCAGGGTCCGGGTTCGATCGTCCTTGCAGACGAGGTTGATCGGATCGAATCGGTCGACGAGTTCATCCCTCGCGTACCCGAAGATCTCCTCGAAGGCGGAGTTGACGTAGCGAAGGACACCGCCGCCCCAGATGTAGACGCCGATCGGCGTACTCTCCGATAGGTCGCGGAAGTGCGCCTCGCTCTCCTCCAACGCGGCGAGCGTCTCTCGCAGCCGTGCTTCCGCCTCGCGGCGGGCGGTCATCTCCCGGTGCAGCTCGTCTCGGGAAGCGGTGATCTCCTGAAGGTTCTCCGCCATGCGATCGAAGGTCCGCGAGAGGTCACCGAACTCGTCCTTGCGCCTCGACCGGATCCGATAGGAGAAGTCGCCGTGGCCGATCTTGACCGCACCGGCAGCGATCCGGCGGAGCGGGTGCGTCATCGTTCGGGCAAGGACGATGCCCAAGGTCGTGAAGACGAGGATCGCGCCGACCATCAGCCAGACTCCGTAGAGCCGAATCTGCCGTGTTGGACCGAGCGCCTCCGACTGGTCGATCTCGGCGATCAGCGCCATCTGATGGTCGGGAAGCCACCGGTACGCCCCCACCACGGGCACCCCGCGGAAGTCGGAGTACCAGGACGTGCCGGTGGTTCCGGAGAGTCCCCGCGCAACCCCTTCGCTTCGGGCCAGACGCTGCAGGGCGAATCCCTCTTCGGCGCCGGGCTCGGTGACGAAGAAGCCGAACCGATTGACGAGATACAGCTTCCCCGATTCGTGCGCGTCGTCTGCAAGAGACATGATCTCGTCGAGCGTTCGAAGGTCGACGCGACCGACCAGAACGGCGACGCTCGGTTGTCCCGCATCCGAGATCGGTGTCCCCACGTGGAGCGCCAGCCGTTCGAGTGCCGGGGCGAAGCGGATCTTCCCGAAGTACGTTTGGTCAACAGACTCGAGGAAGTAGGCCTCTCCGATCCGGATCGCCCCCACTTGCCGATCCTCCGTGGAGACGAGAACCCTTCCCGTCCCGGATGCGACGATCGAGAGCGACTCGAACAGCCCTTCGGTCCGCAGATGCGGAAGAAGGTGCGAGGTCACGAGTTCGGCCGCCACGCTCGGATCTCGGGAAACCTCCCCCGCCTCCTGGGCGACGATGTGGGTCGCCAAGTCAATGACCAGCGGGCGCTGGGCGATGCTCTCGACCATCTCCTCGATGTGGCGAACCCAACGAAGGTAGTCCTCTTCCCGCGTCTGGACGATCGCAGAGAGGTGGTTCTCCAGTTCGTGCTCGATGGCCCGCTCGGCGTTCACGATCGACACGTAGGAGATGAACGCCACCGGGAGCGTGCTAAGAACGAAGAACGCAATCGCCAGTCGAACCGATTGCCTCATGGCGCGTTGAGATAGGACTCACGGACGAACTGCAGGGTGTACGCCACCGCGGGATCGAATCCCGCCGGGAGAAGGCCGACGTCGACCATCATCGTCACCATGTCTCCCCATCTGTGGTCCGACATCCCCCCGAGTCCGAGTTCCCCCGCGTGGACGAAGGGAAGGCTTGCACGCAAGAATTCCAGCTGCTCCAAAGGATCGCTGTCGGGAGACCACCGCGAACACATCTCCGCCGCCGCTTCCACGTGATCGAGCACCCAGATCCACCCATCCAGGGTCGCATCGACGAATCTCGCGACCAAGTCGGAATCCGCATCGACAAGATCCCACCGCGTAGTCAGGACGTCTCCGAACAGGTGGACACCGTAGTCCGTCGGGTAGATGACGTGGACGTCGTGGCCTTCGTTGCGGACTCGCCGGACCTCGTTCGTCACGTACCCGGTCCACGCGTCGTAGAAGCCGGAGTAGAGGTCCCCTAGATCGAAGCTCGGCGGACCGATCTCCACGTCTTCCACGGAGAGCCCGACGCGACCAAGAACTGCGGGGACGACGAGGCTGGTGGAGAAGGACATCACGCGCTTGCCGATCAGGTCTTCCGGGACCCGGATCCCGCTCGCCGGCAGAGCGAAGATGACGGCGGGATCGATCTGGTAGATCGCAGCGACGGCCACGATCGGAACCCCGCGAGCCACGGCGGCGAGGTGCCGACTCGGATCGACGAGCACGAAGTCAAAGGCGCCGTGAGCCAAACCGGCCAAGACCTCATCGGTCGCTGCGCCATCGATCAACGCGACGTCGAGGTCCACGCGATCGAAGAACCCTTCCTCGATCGCCGCGTAGAACCCGGCGAACTGCGCGCCGTGATGCCACTTGAGATGGACAGTGACATGCTCACGACCCTGAGCCGAAAGGATGACCGCGAACGCCAGAAGAGCTAGAGCGACCGTCTGGGCCCACCGCTTCACGGTACCGCCTCCTCGCACCACTATACCCGGGACGACGGAGTGGAAGAAGATGAGAAGATCAGGTTTTGGAATGACAGTCCGCAGGCTGCCGCAGCGAGTCGAGCGGCGGCTACGAGCCCAGATCCCGCACACAGCGGAAGCCGACCCACCTCGACGTGAGATCGGGAGGGAGAACGAAGCGCGCAGCCGCTTCGACCGGGTCGATCCACCCGGTGTGGTACCAGGCACAGCCGCGGAGAACGCGCTTGCTCGAGGAATCGATGTCGATGGGAGCCTCGCGCCCATCCGTTGCGTCGAACGGATACGAGAGATGGATGCTGTGCGTCCACTCGAAGACATTCCCGCTCATGTCATGGGTCCCGACCCAAGAGATACCGGACGCCTTTCGTCCGATGATGGCCGGTACGGCTCCGTCGATCGCCGTCCCATCGTAGATCTTCGCGACGTTCTCCGGGATCAGATCGTCTCCCCACGGGTAGGTGAGGCCGTCCGGGCCTCGGGCAGCGTATTCCCACTCTGCCTCAGTCGGCAGGCGCGCGCCCCGACAGGCGCAATACGATGATGCTTCGTGCCAGGTCACGCCGAAGACGGCGCTCTTCTCGTACCCCGGTTGCGAAGTCCACGCCCCATCGACCCGAACGAACTGTTCGTCGAACGTGTTGTACCCGTCGATCCACGTCCAGCCGGCGATCTCGTTTCTTCCGACGGTGTTCATGAAGGCGGCGAACTCGACACCCGTCGTCTCGAAGACATCGATCCAGAATGGCTCCTCAAGGCAGACCCGGTGGACCGGACCTTCGTCGGGCAGGTGCGTGCCGCCCATGAGGAAGCACCCGGCGGGAACGAGCGCCATCGGCACGCCTTCGAACTCCCGGATCAGCGGAGCCCACGAGCCGTTCGTCGTGACGCCGGCCATCGCGAGGGAGACGTGTGCATCTTCGGTGGCGATGAGTCCACAGGAAGCACCGGTCAGAAGTGCGACAACGGCAAGGAGTCCGAGCGCCCCGCGCATCCCTAGGGTCCCTTCTCCTGCAGCGCGTCGGCGGCCTTGCCGAGGTTCTCGAGTTCCTGCTTCGCCGCATCGGCGAGGAGGGCGATGTCGAAGCGTTCCGCGATCCGGGCGGTCTCGAGCAGGTGCTCACGCCCCGCCTCGAGATCGCCGCGATCGACCAGCACGCGACCGAGGCCGAAACGGACTCGTGCCTCGAGGAGCCCGAACCCGGATCGAACCGCCATCGCAAGGGCGCGCAGCAAGTCGGGAAGGATCGCGTCCGGGGTCTCGCCCATCCGCCAGCGGATCATCGCCTGGTTCGTCAGGTTGGAGAGGATCCCTTGCTGGAAGTCGATCCGCTCGTCGATCTCGAGCGCCCGCCGATAGCAAGCGAGCGCCTGTTGCGGATCGTCGGTTCGCCGATCGAGACCTCCCAGGTGGGTGATTGCTCGGGAGACGATGCTCGGTGCATCGATCTCCTCGGCGATTCGGATCGCCTCCTCGTAGCAGGTCCGTGCCACGTCGAGGGTCTCTTCCCGCTCTTCGATCACCCCGATTCTCCAGAGCGACAGGGCCTCTCCCGCCCGATCCTCTGCACGTCGCCGTGCGGCGAGTCCTTCCTCGTGCAGCCGCCTTGCCTCCCCAGGCTCGCCGGTCTGGAGGAAGAACGATTCGACGTAGGCGAGATCGCCAAGGCCGTAGAGCACCTCCCCGAGAGCGAACGGGTCGTCCGCCGCGAGGGCCAGCTCGCGGGCCTCGACGAGGAGGCGATGCGCCTCCTCCCGCGCACCCCGCTTCCACGTGATCTCGGCGAGGTCGGCGAGGAGGAGCGCACGGTCGGAGCCCGCCGCTCCCGGCTTCGGTTCGGGCTCACCGCAGAGAAGCTCCCGCAGGAGCGCCTCCGCCTCCGTCCACCGGCCGGAATCGACGAGACCCCGAATCGCCGGTCGGAGCGTATCCCGCGTCGCTCGGAGGTTCGACATAGGACCCGAAGCCCTCGGGGGGACCATGTTGTTGATCCCGTGGGAGACCCGCCACCTCCCGTCGTCGCCTCGTCGATGAACCGACATCGACCGCCCGCTCCGTTCGATGGGCGCTCCGCCACCCTTCGGCGTCGACGTCAGTGCGTCCGTCCCCCAGGACATCGCGTGATCGCCGAAGATCCGAACCTCCTCGACGACGACCGACGGCTCCAGTCGGCGCTGAGCGAAGGCTTGCCGGTAGAGGTCACCGACCCGCGGCCGACCTCGGATCGGGTCCCCCGTCGGCGGGAGGAAGACGACGTCCTCGG
>Ga0180435_10007615_pt1 | contig 10304 bp, 4 predicted proteins | sample SS_ome_3_FD_132467 | JGI IMG/M metagenome (GOLD analysis project Ga0180435, IMG submission 132467) | Hypersaline lake sediment archaeal communities from the Salton Sea, California, USA - SS_3_S_1 metaG | ecosystem: Environmental > Aquatic > Non-marine Saline and Alkaline > Hypersaline > Sediment... | reverse complement strand
GGGGGATATAACGGAGCGGGTGCCTTTGATTTTGACGGAGATGACTACTTCCTGGCAGGCGACATTTTCCCCATGAATTCCGATTATACCAAAACTGCCTGGGTCAGAATGATGGGTACCGGATTTCGGAACATCATGGGATCCAGGTTCAATGGCGATGGAGACCACCATTTGAAGATTAATCCTGACTCCACACTGAATGCAGGACACAGTTTCGGTGCCGAAGTTGTACACGATCCGGTGAAACTGAATGGCGACCAGTGGTATTTTGTGGCCGTTACTTTTATATATGAGACCGGCGAAATGATCCTGTATAAGGATGGTGTGGAAGTAAGCTGGGGAATAGTACCTGAAGCATTCAGGTCATTGACCAGCTCCGAGGTTCAGATTGGTGCAAGAACAGATATGTGGGGATGGATTGGAAGCATTGATGAGCCCAGAATTTACGATCGTGCCCTGTCGCCCGAGCAAATTTACGCCATGTATACGGAAGGAAATGATGTAATGTTGCCGCAGGAAACTGCCGATGGTGAGAGATGGCGTCTTTATGTGACTCCTTTCTCTGCCACAGAGATTGGAACCAGGCGCGGATCCTTTGCTCTAACCGTTCAGGGACCCGAGATCAGTGATCTGGCTTTAAGTGCCACTTCACCCGGCAACCATACCCTGGACGACCTGCTGGTTACCCAAACCGACGGAGCAGCTGTAGTTGGATCAGCTACTACCTGGTACAGGAACGGAAGCCCGGAGAGTCTGCTTTATTTGCCTTTTGAAGCAGGTACACACAGTGCCCTGCTGGATTTATCAGGAAACGATAATCATGCCTACCGTACCGCTGACCGCCTGGAGCATCCCAGTTGGAATGAGGCAGGTGGAATCAATGGTACCGGTGCTTTTGACTTTGATGGCGACCAATATCTGCTAGCCGGTGATATTCTTCCCCTTGATGCACCTTACACGAAGACTGCATGGATTAATCTGGCTGGAACAGATTTCAGAAATATCATGAGCTCGATCCTACTTGGAGATGCCAACCATACATTTAAAGTTAATCCCGACGGAACCCTGAATGCCGGACACAGCTTTGGAAGCTCGGTGGTACAGGATCCGGCAGCACTTACTCTGGGACAGTGGTACTTTGTTGCAGTAACATATGATTTTACAAGCGGTCAGATGATTTTATATAAAGATGGAGCCGAGGTGGACAGAGGAACTGTACCAGTGGCCTTCAGGAGCGTGGCCGATCCCTCAGTTCTGATCGGAGCACTAGATAATCGCTTTGAATTTGAAGGAAATATCGATGAGGCCAGGTTGTATGACCGCGTTTTGAGCCCTGAACAGATTGCATCTCTATTTGCCAATGGGAATACCATGATGGCAGCTGAAGAAACTGCAGGAATGGATGAATGGTACGTGGAGGTTACTCCTTTTGCTCTCACCGAGCTTGGAAGTACTTCTACCTCAAATACCCTGACTGTGGTGTCAATCCTTGTTTCGGACATTCCTGGAGAGACTATTGCGGAAGGAGCTTCATTTGCCACCTTCGATCTGGATCCCTATGTAACGGATCAGGATTATTCCGATAGCGAGATTACCTGGACCTTCAGTGGTAACTCGGAGTTAGGTGTTAGTATTGATGCAGTAACTCATGTGGCTACCATTACCGTCCCCAATGCCGACTGGTTCGGATCCGAGGACATTACCTTTACAGCCACCAATCCTGCCACAGGCAGTGCTGAATCCACGGCCACCTTTGAGGTGACCAATGTGAATGATGCACCTGTGATTGCCGATATTGGTGCTCAGAGTACCAACGAGGACACCGATCTCACCGGATTGGCTGTGACTTTCACCGATGCAGACCCAATAGATACACATACCATTACCGTAGTATCTGCTAACAGCAATGTGACTGTATCAAGTATTAGTGGCAATACCAGTGGCAGTACCTATAGTCTGCTTCCCGCTGCTAACTGGAGTGGTACAGCTCAGATTACAGTTACGGTGGAAGACAATGGTACAGGAACACTTACCGATACAGAGGTGTATATCCTGACCGTGGATCCTGTGAACGATGCTCCGGTAATTGCCAATATCGGTAACCAGAGTACCGACGAAGATGTCACTCTTACAGGACGTACAGTTATATTTACAGATGTGGAAGGTTCTGACACTCATACCATTGAAGTGGTTTCCGGAAACGCCAACGTAAGTGTGGCCAACCTCAGTGGGAACACAAGTGGCAGTACCTACGATCTGGTACCGGCTGCTGACTGGAACGGAAGTGCTCAGATTACCGTTACCGTTACCGATAATGGTTCGCCGAACATGGAGGACTCAGAGACTTACACGCTGACTGTCAGTCCCATCAACGATGCACCGGTTATCACTCCCGTAGGAAACCAGTTCACTTTCGAAGATCAGTCGCTGACTGGCGTGACCGTGGACTTTGTGGATCCTGATGCAGGAGATACTCATACAATTTCCGTTGTATCCCTGGAAGCCAATGTAAGTGTTCAGAACCTCAGTGGAAATACCAGCGGCAGCACCTATGACCTGGTACCTGCAGCCAACTGGATTGGAACAGCACAGATTACCGTGACGGTGACTGAAACCGGAGTAGGTGGTCTCTCAGATACCGAGATCTATGCCTTCGAAGTCGGCGCCATTAACGATCCTCCGGTACTTACAGATATCGGAAACCAGATGGTTGATGAGGACAATTCCCTCACCGGTCTGGAAGTGGTATTCAGTGATCTGGATATAGGCGATGAGCATACCATCACAGTGGTATCCAGCGAAGCGGGTGTTACTATTGCCAACCTCATTGGAAATACAAGTGGAAGCACCTATGACCTGGTTCCTGCTGCAGACTGGAATGGAAGTGCACAAATTACGGTGACAGTCACCGATGATGGAACAGGATTCCTGACCGACACTGAGGTTTATACCTTTACGGTTAATCCTATCAATGATGCACCTTCCGCCATTAATCTGCCCAACAACAACGTAGATGAGAATGTGCCGGTTGGAACTCTGGTTGGTGTGCTTAATTCCACAGATCCGGACGCTGCAGATAACCATAGCTATATGTTCGTCTTTGAGGGTGGAGAAGAGGAAGTGGACAATCATTTCTTTACCGTGGATGGAGACGAAGTTAAAACAGCAGTTGCTATGGACTATGAGCTGAAAGAGTCTTTTAATCTGCTTATTCAGTCAGATGACGGAAACGGTGGTACGCTGACTCAGGTGGTCCCGGTTATGATAAATAATATTCTGGAGACCTCCATTGGAGACCAGAATGAAGGCCTGGCATTCAACGTGTATCCCGTGCCAGCCATCGACAGAATTACCGTGGAAGTGGAGAATCCTGATAACTCAGAACTCCTGATGGAGATTTATTCCAACACAGGTGTCCTGGTTCATTCGGAACATACCGTTCATGGTACAACCGTTGATCTTAGTGATTTTTCTAAGGGTATGTATATCCTGAGAATTCAGGGAGAGAGGGTATTTGAAACTCGTAAGATTATTGTGGGAGACTGATAGATAAGATACCTTCGATCTAAGCCAAATCAATATGAATCCGGTCCGCTGCGGCGGACCGGATTTTTTTACTTAATGAAATCGTAGTTTATTAACACTCAATTGTTTTTAACTTTTCCCTGATAGCCCCCATTTTTGATAAACCGTAACTTTTATTAAGTCAATGAGCCATTTCCGTATGTTAAAAATCATTAGGCCTTTGAGAGCCAATTATGGCTTCCTGAGCTGTTTTAAACCCCACTACACTAAACAAATCACTCTCTACCCTTTGTTGGTCAAATTGGACTCCCGGTATGCCTTTTTAAGGCTCTTTATTTCATAACTTCGAATAACGATTCTCGTTTGATTTTGCGAGAACAGAATTTTGCAGGCGCAAATCTATATTGAATGAAAGCATTGTATTTGGATTTTTTTAATTTGATGAGTCAGCGGTCCAGGGCGTTTTTCAGAAAACACTCTTTACCCCGCTGGATGGTTTTCGCTTTCGACGGCAGTGCGGTATTCCTGACTTTCATTTTCGCCTATTTCCTGAGGTATAATTTTGAAGTTGGCCCCAACATCCTCGGAACTGCATTTAAACAGTCCTTACTGGTGGTTGGAGTCTATTGCGGATTTGAGCTGATTTTCCGGTCCTTTGCCGGTTTGATTCGACATACAACTATCCGGGATATCTTCAATGTTCTGCTGACCACCACCTCCTCACTGATCGTACTGTTGATTTTCACCTTTGCCGGAAGCATCTCAAACTGGATGGAAGTATTTAATGTTCCTGGTTCCATCCTGATGATTCACTTTGTCACCATCAATGCCTTCCTGTTCATCTCCAGGATATCGGTTAAAATGTTCTACGAAATGGTAAGCATCAAGCCGGCCAATAAGAAGAATGTAATTATCTACGGAGCCGGTGCCATGGGTGTTATTGTAAAAAGGGTAATCAGCAGCGATACGGAAAATGACTACAACATTGTGGCTTTCCTGGACGAGAACAAAAACCTTCAGCGCAAGATTCTCAATGGCATACCCGTATTCAGTCCCGAAAAACTGACCAGCCATTTTCTGGAAAAGAACAAGGTTAAGACCATGATCTTTGCCATCAACGACATTGAACCTTCCCGCAAAAGTGATATTTATCGGGGAGCGGTTGATTTGGGACTTGAGGTCTTGCAGATACCGGTAGTATCTGACTGGCTCAATGGCACCTTTGAAGTCAAGCAACTTAAGAAAATTAAGGTCCAGGACCTGCTCAGCCGGGAACCGATCCAGCTGAATATGAAAAGAATTGCTGACGGCCTCCGCGACAGGACTATACTGGTGACTGGTGCAGCAGGATCCATTGGTTCCGAGATTGTGCGACAGCTAACCCGTTTTAACGTGGGCAAACTGGTTCTGGTCGACAATGCAGAAACTCCCATGTTTAACCTGGAGAGTGAATTGCTGGAGCACTTTGCCCATGCACCTGTCAGGACTTTCCTTGCCGACGTTACAGATCAGGCCAGGATGGAAAGGATATTCAACGAATACAAGCCTGATTTTGTCTTTCATGCGGCTGCCTATAAGCATGTACCTCTGATGGAACAGAATCCGTACGAGGCAGTTCGTGTAAATGTGGGAGGAACCACCATTCTGACGAACCTGGCGGTAAAATACAAGGTGGAGAAGTTTGTTATGGTTTCCACCGACAAGGCAGTAAATCCCACCAATGTGATGGGAGCGTCTAAACGTACCTGTGAGCAGATTCTTCGTTCCCGCTCCAGCCTGGAAGGCAACAAGACCCAATTTGTCATCACGCGTTTTGGAAACGTACTGGGTTCCAACGGATCTGTAATTCCAATCTTCCGCAGGCAAATTGAAGAGGGTGGACCGGTGACTGTAACCCATCCGGATATCACACGCTATTTTATGACTATTCCTGAAGCATGTCAGCTGGTACTAGAAGCAGGTTTCATGGGCTCAGGTGGTGAGATATTTGTCTTCGATATGGGCGAGCCAGTGAAGATTGTAGACCTGGCCCGACAGATGATCAAGCTATCCGGCTACGAGCCCGACAAAGACGTCAAAATAGAGTTTTCAGGACTACGTCCGGGAGAAAAACTGTATGAGGAGTTGCTTACCGATCAGGAAAAAACGCTTCCCACCTACAATGCCAAAGTGAAGATTGCAGAGGTGGCAGATTTTGATCATGAGGCTACACTGGCTAAAACAGTTTCTTTATTAAGCTCACTTGAGCGCCTCAGTGAAGAGGAGCTGGTATGCAAGCTGGCTGCCATTGTACCTGAATATGTATCCAGCAACAGCAAATTCGTTCCGGACCCTTTAACACAGGGGAGTGAAGAAGGCTCCCTCGAAATGGAAGTGTATCCGGACTAACTGTCCCCCTTATTCTTTTATAAAAGTCTGAGTAAACCTTCCTCCAGGACCCTTGAGAGTTATCAGGTACAGGCCATCAGGAAGCTTTCTTACATCAATCTTATCCTCCGTAAGAGATCCCGACCTTAATTCTTTACCCAGGTAATTGCTTATCTGGTAAGAATAAGCTCCGCTATGCCATAGAAGATCCTTCCCCCTGAGCGACAGGAAAGACTTCACCGGATTGGGATAGATCAGAAAGGATGAATTTTTCGCAAGATCCACAATGCTGCTTTCATCCTCGTAATGACTGTGCATGGGATTTTCGAAGCTGGCCTCCAGAGTATGGTCAGGGGTATAGGCGTTTATTCTGAACAGGCAGCTGTCGCCATCCGCCAAGGGCGGATTGGTCCAGTGGTAGAAAGTATCACTCAAAACCTCAGCGATTGTTAACCAGCTTCCTCCCTGATCGATGCTGTATTCCAGATCAAACAAGAGGCTACGCCCCTGATCAGGATCCTCCACCGTCCAGTTAATGGTCTGGGAACTAAGCCATGTTTCTTTAGGGCTGATCAGACTCAGCTGTGGAGCTTCATATTGTTTCAAAAGCTCGGCAAAACCCTTTCCATTCACCGACAAACCATTAACCGTTCCTGAAATCGTCGTGGAACCTTCAAAAAAGGTAAAGGGCAGGCTTACCTCCGAATCGTTATGAAGGGATGAGATAAGCAGATCCAGCTGGTTAATCTCGGAAGTAAGCCGCCACTGACGGGCATAGCAATTTCCGGAGCCGGACACACAGGTATAGGCCAGTCGCTCCAGCATAAAATCGTGTTCGGTGTATTGATTGTCCTCATCCACATATACGGCCATATGTTTGTAAGCTTCATCTTCCGGAAGAAGATTCGCAGGGGTAAACAGGTTCCAAACGTTCAGGTCCATCCCGTTGGATAGTTGTATAAAAAACCATTCGTACTGTTCCCCGGAATAGGGATTGAAGCTCCCGTATTGCCTGTCAATCCAGGCAGTTCCACTCACATTTTCAACCACCCCGTCAAAGTCTAAAATTCCTGAGACCTGATTGTCGGTCAGGGAATAATAATAGGTGTAAGAGTTGGCTCCCTGATCGAAAAGTCCATCCCCTCCGGGTATCAGAGGGCGTTTTTGAAGGACGGTACTCAGGTTCAGGGCTCCGTGTTCTGCAGTGGCTGTTATCTCATATTCGTAGGGGACCCTTGTTCCCGGGGGTTCTTCCCGGTGGTCCCAGGATTCGTTGACCATGTTGAAGAGCTGTACATCCAGGTGGAGATGATCAGTTGCCAGATCCCGGTAGCTTCGTACAGGAATGGTTTCGGTGAAGAATTCTCCCGTGTCATCGTTGCTCAGGTTAAGGATCCGGAAGCCATCGTAGCTGATCCCCAGGGTATCGCCGGGATAGTAAAAATAACTGAGCATGAAGCTGTACGTATTTGCTGTGCTTTCGCCGCTAAGGTGACCTGCCACATACCACCATTCGACGGACTCGGACGGGTGCCGGCCCTCATCTGCAGGAAAAGAGATCAGGCTACCAGCCGGAGTATGCGGATAGATAAGCCAGTCTTGGGCATAAACACTTGTTGCCAGAAATAGAAGAAGGAAAGCTTTAGCAACCCGCACAGCCCGTGTTTGTCTTCATTCTTTCGTTATGGCATTTCCTCTCGTCATGTTTGACACAGGTAATACCTTCTTTGCGCATGGCTTTGTTGTGTCCCACCCTGTATTCCGGAAACCTGCCTTTTTTCTTCACAAGAATATTCAGCATCATTCCCAGCATGGAAAGGCTTATAAGGACTATGGCTATAATTAGTATCTGTAGAAACATCTGAACAATTAAGAAATTTGCTTGTCTGAATACATGTTTATTACATTGCAAAGATAGTAAACTACCCGATATGTCACTTACCCCGATTGGATTGAACAGGGAGGAGATACTGGCCGATTTCCGGCTGGCCTGCCTGAGCAGGGAAATTGCCTTGCTGGCCCGCAAGGAAGTATTGTCAGGAAAAGCAAAATTCGGGATATTTGGTGATGGCAAGGAGGTGGCCCAGATCGCGCTGGCAAGGAACTTTAAACCCGGCGATTGGCGTTCAGGCTATTACCGCGACCATACCTTTATGATGGCCGCCGGTCTAACCAGTGCCGAGCAGTTTTTCTACCAGGTATATGGCCATACCGACGAGGAAGCCAACCCGGGAAGCGCCGGCCGGAATTTCAACAACCATTTTGCCACCAAAAGCATCAATGCCGACGGAAGCTGGAACAAGCTTTCGGAGTTGAAGAACAGCAGTGCGGATCTATCACCCACAGCCGGACAAATGCCTCGTTTGGTGGGATTGGCCTATGCTTCGAAGTTGTTCAGGGAGAATAAGCAACTTAAGCACCTGAAACAGTTCTCCCACGGGGGCGGGGAAGTAGCTTTTGGTACCATTGGAGATGCTGCCACGGCCGAAGGGCATTTCTTTGAGACCATGAATGCGGCCGCAGTGCTCCAGATCCCCATGGCAGTTTCCGTCTGGGACGATGGTTACGGGATCTCTGTGACCAAAGACAAGCAGATCGTAAAAGAAAGCATTTCTGAGGCCCTGGATGGTTTTCGGAAGAAGGAAGATTCCAACGGATTTCTGATCTACCGGGTGAAGGGCTGGGATTACCCCGAGATGGTGAAGGTATTTGCCGAAGGGATAGAGCACTGCCGGAAGGATCATGTTCCCGTACTCTTCCACGTGGATGAGATGGTTCAGCCCATGGGACATTCTACTTCAGGCAGCCACGAGCGATACAAGTCCAGAGAGCGCCTGGATTGGGAGGCAGAACACGATCCGCTTCTTAAAATGGAACAGTGGCTCCTGGAAAATAAACTGGCAAGCGAAAAAGAACTGGCTACCCTCAAAAAAGAGGCCTCGACCGAAGCAAAAAAGGCACGTGAAAAGGCCTGGAAGAATTATACCAAACCCATTTTGGACGAACGGGATCAGCTATTAAAGATCATCGATGAAAGAAGCTGTACCTGCGCAACAGACGGAGTAGATAAACTGGGCATATTAAGTCGCGATTTGAAACGGATCATGTACCCTGTCAGGCGTGATGTACAGGGAACCGCTAAACGGATCATGAGACACCTCTGTCAGGATTGCCCGGTGCGTCCCGACCTTCAGGGATCCATCTCCAAGTGGCTGAACCTGTACAAGGAGGAGAATCACAAACGATACAGTACCCATTTATTATCAGAAACTGACCGGTCGCCACTGAAGGTAAAACCCCTTGCACCAAGCTATAGCACTCCACCGGAAAGGATAACCGGCCGGGAAGTCCTCAGGGATAACTTTGATGCCTTGCTTCGGTCAGATCCGCGGATCGTTATTTTTGGAGAGGACACGGGCAAAATTGGAGATGTAAACAAAAGTCTGGAGGGGCTTCAGGACAAGTACGGAGAACTCAGGGTAACCGATACGGGCATTCGGGAGACCACCATCATTGGTCAGGGAGTGGGCATGGCTCTTCGCGGACTGCGACCCATAGCCGAAATCCAGTATTTCGATTACCTGCTCTATGCCCTGGAGACCATCAGCGATGATCTGGCCACGCTACACTGGCGTACCAAGGGGAGTCAGATCGCTCCTTTGATTATCCGGACAAGAGGTCATCGTCTGGAAGGGATCTGGCATTCGGGATCGCCTCTGAGCATGGTTATCAATTCCATCAGGGGACTGCATGTATGTGTCCCGCGTAATATGACCCAGGCCTCAGGTATGTATAATACCCTGCTTCAGGGCGACGACCCTGCCCTGGTTATTGAACCTTTGAAGGTATATGGTTTGAGAGAGGACAAACCTACCAATATGGGAGAATTCAGGGTGCCGCTGGGAGTGACTGAAGTGGTCAGGGAAGGGCGTGATGTGACCGTGGTGACTTATGGTGCCTGCGTGCGGATTGCTCAGAAGGCAGCGGAACAACTGGCCGAGTTTGATATCAGCATGGAACTGATCGATGTTCAAACCCTGCTTCCCTTCGACCTGGATCATCAGATTGTGGAATCGGTGAAAAAAACCGGACGGGTACTGTTCTTTGATGAAGATGTACCCGGGGGAGCCACAGCATATATGATGCAGAAAGTGCTGGAAGAACAGCGAGCTTATTTCTACCTGGATGCTCAACCCACCACCGTTACAGCACACGAACATCGTCCCGCATACAGTTCAGATGGGGATTATTTCTCCAATCCCAATGCAGAGGATCTGTTTGAAGCCATCTATGGTATTATGCATGAATCAGATCCTTCACACTACCCCAAAATATACTAGCTTAAGTCGCTCAATCACTGATTAATGCCAGTGAAAGCATGATTAATGTACCCGGGGCGTAGACAAACGGCC
>Ga0180435_10007614_pt1 | contig 10304 bp, 9 predicted proteins | sample SS_ome_3_FD_132467 | JGI IMG/M metagenome (GOLD analysis project Ga0180435, IMG submission 132467) | Hypersaline lake sediment archaeal communities from the Salton Sea, California, USA - SS_3_S_1 metaG | ecosystem: Environmental > Aquatic > Non-marine Saline and Alkaline > Hypersaline > Sediment... | reverse complement strand
TTCCTTCGGAAACTGCCACATGGGCGGGCACGCGGAATACACCGCGGACAAGGCTGGTGTGACACGGGAGGACGCCGACCAATTCGCTTTCCAGTCCCACCAGAAGGCGGTAGCCGCTATCGAGGGGGGGAAGTTCCAGGACGAGATCCTTCCCGTGGAGGTCAAGCATCGGAAGGGCGTGAACCTGGTGGAGACCGACGAAAGCCCTCGCAAGGACACGAACCTGGAAACGCTGGCCAAGCTCCGTCCGGCCTTTCCGAAGGATGCCCCTGAAGGCATCGAGAACCTGGTGGTAACGGCGGGCAACGCCCCTGGCCTCAACGACGGGGCCGCTTCCCTTGTGGTCGCTTCCCAGGCTTTCGCCGAGGCCCACGGGATCCCGGTGATGGCCACGATCCAGAACTACGCCGTGGGATCCACGGAACCGAAGGATCTCTTCTTCGCTCCGATCGATGCCGTTCAGAAGCTTCTGGCCAAGGATGGGAAGGGCGTGGGAGACTACGGCCTCTTCGAGCTCAATGAGGCTTTCGCGGTCCAGGCGATTGCCGATATTCGGGAGCTCGGAATCGATCAGGAACGGGTGAACGTCAATGGTGGAGCGGTGGCCCTGGGGCATCCGATCGGTGCATCGGGAGCCAGGGTCCTGGTCACTCTTCTCGCGGCCATGAAGGATCGGGGGGAGGCCTCCGGCATGGCGGCTCTCTGCCTCGGTGGCGGAAACGCCGTGGCGCTCTCGGTGGAGCTGTCCTGACATGAAGAGCGTTCTCCGCGTCTCTCCCGGATTCAGGGCTCCTCTTGTGGATGGGAGAGCCTGGACCCGTGGCGGCGTGGGTTTTCGCCTCGCTCTACGCGTGGTTCTTCTTGTGGAGACTTATTAGCTCACGAACCTCGGGCGCCTCAGGCTCCCGAGGTTTTTTCTTGAATAGAAGACAGGCCCTCAGCCTTCCCGGAAAGTGATCTTCTCCGGGAAGTGCAGGGAACCCGGAGATCCGGTGAATCGGGAGAGAACGATATGAGTATCGAGCGCATCACTGTCGTCGGCGGCGGCACCATGGGCAACGGAATCGCCCACGTCTGTGCCCAGGCCGGTCGTAGCGTGACAATGGTCGACATGAATCAGGACCTTCTCGAGAAGGCCCTCGGCGTCATCTTCAAGAACATGGATCGCCAGGTGAAGAAGGAGATCATCAGCGCCGGCGAAAAGGATGAGGCCCTGGGCCGCATCACGACCCTCACGTCCCTTGAGGAGGGAGTCGAGAACGCGCAGCTCGTGGTCGAGGCGGTCCCGGAGAAGATGGAGCTCAAGGAGGACATCTTCACGACCATGGACAAGGAAGCGCCGGCCGACGCGATCCTGGCCACCAACACATCGTCCATTTCCATCACCGAGATCGCCGCCTTCACGAGCAGGCCGGAAAAGGTCATCGGCATGCATTTCATGAATCCGGTGCCGATGATGAAGCTGGTGGAGGTCATTCGGGGGCTGGCCACGGACGACGAGACCACCCAGGCCGTCATGGACCTCTCCACCGAGCTGGGCAAGACACCGGTGGAGGTCAATGACTTCCCTGGGTTCGTGTCCAACCGGGTCCTGATGCCCATGATCAACGAGGCCATTTTCGCCCTCATGGAGGGTGTGGCGGAGGCGGAGGCCATCGACACCGTCATGAAGCTGGGGATGGCTCATCCCATGGGGCCTCTCGCCCTGGCGGACCTCATCGGGCTGGACACCTGCCTGAGCATTCTGGAGGTACTTCACAGGGATATCGGGGATGACCGGTATCGTCCCTGTCCGCTTCTCAGGAAATACGTGGCGGCGGGATGGCTGGGGAGGAAGTCCGGTCGAGGCTTCTTCAACTACGAGAAGTAGAGGCTTCGAACAGGGAACTGGCGGAGGATGGAGACGTGAAACAACGCTTTTCCGACGAGCAAATCGAGATCCGGGGTCTAGCCCGGGAGTTCGCTCTTGGGGAGCTGCGTCCCCTCGCCCCGGAATGGGATGCCCGGAGGGCCATCGATCCGGGGATCTTTTCGAAGTTGGGAGAGCTGGGATTCATGGGGATGCGGATCCCGGAAGCTTGGGGTGGCCTGGATTTCGACCTGGTCACGTATCTGCTGGTGCTCGAGGAGCTCGCCTGGGGTGACGCCGGTGTCACTCTCGGGGTGGCCATCCACAATGGGCCCGTGACGTATCTCCTGCGCGAATACGGATCGGAGGAGCAAAAGGAGCGGTACCTGCCCCGTATGGCTGCCGGAGAGGTTGTCGGCGCCTTTGCCCTGTCGGAGCCGGGGGCCGGGAGCGACGCGAGGTCGCTCAGCACGACCTGGGTCTCGGATGGCGAGCTGCGCCTTCTTTCTGGTACGAAGAAGTGGGTCACCAACGGGGGCCTTGGGGGTGTCATCGTCCTGTTCGCGAAAGAGGCGGACGGTGACCGCATCAGCGCATTCCTCCTGGATCCCGAGCTCCACGAGTACCAGGTAGGGAAGCGCGAGAAGACCATGGGATTGGCAGGATCCGAGACCGTGGAGCTGCAGCTGGACGGCGCAGCGCTGGCGGAACAGGCACTCCTGGGGACCGAAGGCATGGGGTTCGGATATGCCATGGAGGCTCTCGAGATCGGCCGGTTGGGGATCGCCGCCCAGGCCACGGGGATTGCCCGGGCAGCCTACGAGCACGCCGTGCAGTACTCTTCGGAGCGAGTACAGTTCGGGCGTGCTCTGACGGAATTCCAAGCAACCCGCTTCAAGTTGGCCGAGATGCTGACCAGGATCACCGCCTCCCGGGCCCTCGCCCTCGTGGCGGCAAGGGCTTTGGACGGCGAAGCGGATGCCGAGGACCCTACACCCGGGATCACAGCGGCCATGGCGAAGATGACGGCATCGGAAACCGCGGTCTGGACCGCGGATGAAGCTGTGCAGATCTTTGGTGGTTACGGGTATATGCGGGAGTACCCTGTGGAGCGTCTTTTGAGAGATGCCAAGGGTACCGAGATCTATGAAGGAACCAATGAGATCATGCGGCTCCTTGTGGCCCGGGAAGTCATCGGGAACCGGGGAGCCTGACAAGCTGAATCTGAAACAAGCACAATTCTCAGGACGGGGAGAAAGGTCGAATGGAGATTTTTGATCGGATGAGCCAGCGCGAGCACGAGCAGATTGTCTTCTGGAACGAGCCCAGGATCGGGTACAAGGGGATCATCGCGATCCACAACACGACTCTGGGGCCGGCCCTGGGCGGTACCCGGTTCTGGAATTACGGCACGAACGCGGAGGCCATCGAAGACGCCCTCCGTCTCGCTCGGGGAATGACGTACAAGTCTGCCCTGGCCGGCTTGAACCTGGGTGGTGGAAAGTCGGTGATCATCGGGGATCCCAACACGCGGGACAGAGAGATGATCTTCCGGGCCCACGGCCGGGCCGTCGAATCTCTGGCTGGTCGGTACATCACCGCCGAGGACGTGGGCACCTCCCCGGCAGACATGGACTTCGTCCACATGGAGACGGATCACGTCGTCGGTCTCATGGGCAAGTCCGGCGACCCCTCCCCTGTGACCGCCTACGGCGTATACCAGGGCATGAAGGCAGCCGCTCTCCACAAGTACGGGGACGACTCACTCGCTGGAAAGCACGTCACCGTTCAGGGCTGCGGCCATGTGGGGTATTTTCTCTGCCAGGATCTGGCAGAAGAAGGGGCCCAGCTCACCGTCACGGACATCGACGAAGACAAGGTGAAGGTGGTTGTCGACGAGTTCGGCGCGACGGCCGTTGCGCCGGACGAGATCTACGGTGTCGATGCCGACATCTTCGCTCCATGCGCCTTGGGCGCCATCCTCAACGATGACACGCTCAAGGTCTTGAAGGTGGATGCGGTCGTGGGGGGCGCGAACAACCAGTTGGCTGAGCCGCGGCACGCAAAAGAGGTGGAGGAGAAGGGCATTCTCTATGGTCCGGATTACCTGGTGAACGCCGGTGGTCTCATCAATGTCTACGCCGAGATTCAGGGCTGGCCGGCCGAGCGGAGCCTCCGGAAGGCCGGGGAGATCTACAACACCCTGCTCAGAATCCTGGAACTGGCCGAGGCTGAGGGCATCACCAGCGCCGAGGCGGCGGACAAGGTAGCCGAGCAACGGATGGACGACGTCCAGTACCTGCGTCGGACCGAGCTGGGCGCCCTGGACTACTAGGTCTGCCCGTAAGCGGATCCAACCGAAACACAACCCGTCGACGATTCGGCCACCGGAGTCCTGTCAGGGCTCCGGCGACCGGGCGTCGGACGGCCCAAGAAAGCTGGTTTCATGCTGGAACATCTCAGAACCACTGATCCCGAGATCTTCGACTCGGTAAGGGCCGAGGCGAGCCGCCAGGCCTCCCAGCTGGAGTTGATCGCCAGCGAAAACTTCGTGTCCCCGGCTGTCCTCGAAGCCATGGGAACGGTGCTCACCAACAAGTATGCAGAGGGACTGCCCGCCAAGCGCTACTACGGGGGTTGCGAGCATGTAGACGTGGCCGAGGATCTGGCTCGGGAGCGAGCCAAGACCCTGTTCAAAGCCGACCATGCGAACGTCCAACCCCATGCCGGGGCTCAGGCAAACATGGCGGCGTTCCTCGCCTTCCTGAAGGCGGGGGACCGGATCCTCGGAATGAGTCTGAGTCACGGCGGTCACCTCACCCATGGCTCGCCGGTGAACTTCAGCGGGACGATGTTCGACGTGGGGGCCTATGGCGTGAAGGATTCGGACGGCCGCATCGACTACGACGCCCTCCGGGACCAGGCCGTAACCGAGAAACCGCGGTTGATCATCGCCGGCGCCAGCGCCTACCCGCGAATCATCGATTTCGAGGCCTTCTCGGATATCGCCAGGGAAGTGGGTGCGATTCTTCTCGTCGACATGGCGCACATCGCCGGTCTGGTGGCGACCGGGGTACATCCGAGTCCAGTTCCCCATGCCGATGTGGTGACCACGACGACGCATAAGACCCTTCGGGGGCCCAGGGGCGGTCTCATCCTCTGTAAGGAAGAGCACCAGAAGGCCATCGACAAGGCCGTATTCCCCGGAACGCAGGGGGGGCCTCTCATGCACGTCATCGCGGCAAAGGCCGTGGCGTTCCACGAGGCTCTCCAGCCCGGTTTCAAAGCCTACACGGAGCAGATCGTGGCCAATGCCCAGGCGTTGGCCGCAGGGCTGATGGAGAAGGGGCTCAAGCTCGTCAGCGACGGAACCGACAACCACCTCCTCCTGGTGGACCTCCGTCCGAGCCACCCCGACCTGTCAGGGAAGGACGCAGAGCACCGTCTGGAGGAGGCTGGGATCACGGTCAACAAGAACACGGTTCCCGGGGAAACTCGGTCCCCGTTCGTTACCTCCGGGCTCCGTATCGGGACACCTGCCCTGACCACTCGCGGGATGACGAAAGGGGAAATGGCCCAGATCGCGAACTGGATCGTCCGGGTGCTGGACGATCCCGGGGACGACGCCGTCGTGAGGGAAGTGAGGGCTGAGGTGACCGGGCTCTGTGAGGCCTTTCCCCTTTACGAGGAGTTCGGGGCCCTTGTCTGACCCGACCGATTCGGTTCCGCCGGCCCTTCGAGGCTTCGGGGGCCGGCCGGGGCCGGACCCCATGGGCGAAACGGAGCGGCGCCAAAGCTGGCGTGGGATAGGGAAGAAGGTAATCTTCGAGGTATGACGGACCCGCAGTTTGCCGAGGAAGTCCTGGAAAAACTCCAGGCGATGAACCCCAGGTTCCACGGGAAGGCTTATCTCTTCCTGTTGTCTGCGCTTCATTCCGTTCTGGCGGAGCTGGACGAGCCCAGGCACATCTCGGGAGAGGAGCTGGCACATGGCGTGAGGGAGCTTGCGCTGCGTCAGTATGGGCCGATGGCCAGAACCGTGCTTGCCCATTGGGGAATCCACGGCACGGAAGACCTGGGCAAGATCGTCTTCGCCATGGTCGAGTGCGGGGTGCTCGTCAAACGGGATGAAGATCGCAGGGAAGACTTTCAGGACCTGTTCGATTTCGAGGAGGTCTTCGAACGAAACTACCCCTGGGGAGGGAGCGTCTGATCTCGGGGGGATTTCTATCAGGGGGCCGGTAGGGATCGCGTCCTGCTGGCCATAGTGACCTGCCTGCTGTTGGGAAGGGTTGATCATGGTGGAAGTGAACGGGTATCCAAAGTGTCAGAAGTGTAATGACGGGATCCTCATTCCCCTGTCGGACTACGGTCGGGACGGGGCTCCCATCCGGTACAAGGCCTGGGTGTGCTCAAACCCCGAGTGCGGTTTCAACATCCGGATCGACAACGGGGAGATCACGTTCGGCCGCACCATCGGCCAGAGCTACAAGTAGTCCTCCCTTCGGGCCCGGATCGGATCTCCGGGTCCATCCAAACATGCTCGTCCCCTTTTCCCTCCACCCCGGGGGAACCCGATGAATACGTCTGTTGACTATCCCATTCGTCCCTTCGGGCGGGCCCACGTGGGGGCCCCCACCGGCCCGGAAAGCGCTGAGTTCGATCGCTTCGCCATCCAGGACCTCGGTGTTCCGCAGCCGACGCTCATGGAGAATGCCGGACGATCCGCCGCCATGGTTCTCCAGCGCCTCTATCCCCGCGGACAGGTCACGGCCCTCGTGGGGAGGGGGAACAACGGAGGGGACGCTCTTGTTCTTCTCCGGAACCTCGCGGCATGGGGACGGCCGGTTTCGGCCATCCTCGTTGGCGAGAGGGAGGAAGACGAGTCCCTTCTCCACGGGTGGGGCATCCGGACCCTGGTGGACACGGATTTCCATGGAGACGAGAACCTCCTGGCGGGTGAACTGGCCCAATCCGAGGTCGTTGTGGACGGCGTGCTCGGGACGGGAATCAGCGGGCCCCCCAGAGAACGACAGGCCTTCGCCATCAAGGGTATGAACCGGGCCGAGGCGCCGGTGGTGGCCCTGGATATTCCCTCCGGTGTCGATGCGGTCACGGGAGCCATCCCGGGGGATGCCGTCCTCGCCGCCCTCACCGTGTCCTTTGGTGGCGCGAAGCTGGGGGGACTTCTGCACCCGGCCCGGGCCCTGGTCGGTCGCCTCGTGGTGGTCGAGATCGGATTTCCTCCGGTGGAGGAGGAGACGTTCCGCGGTACGCTCATCACGCCGGGGTGGGTTTCCCGGAGACTCCCGCGCCGGGATCCGGACACGCACAAGAACGCCGTTGGCGCTCTCTTGCTCGTGGCCGGCCGGTCGGGCATGGCCGGGGCCGCCATCCTCGCCGGGAGAGCAGCCCTCCGGACAGGTGTCGGCTTCCTGAGGATCGCATCGCCCCCGGAAAATCGGGCCATTCTTCAGGAGGCTGTTCCGGGGGCGGTCTATATCGATGCCACCGACGCAGGGGCCATGAGGGAAGCCGTGGAGGCATCGAGGGCCCTGGGGATCGGCCCGGGGCTGGGGACGGAGGAAGAGGGACGGGTGGTGTTGGAAGCGACCCTTGAGATGGCGGGAAGCCAGGCGGTGCTCCTCGACGCCGACGCCCTGAATCTGGTCTCCATGGGGACCGGACCATCTCTTGCCGAGTTGGGGAGCTCGCGGGACCTCGTCGTCACACCCCACGCTGGGGAGATGTCCCGGCTCACCGGGCTGGAGGCGAAGCGCATCGTCTCGAGAAGGCCGGATGTGGCGGGGGAACTGGCATCCCAGTCGGAGTGCACCGTTCTCCTGAAGGGAATGCCATCCCTCGTGGCGACACCCCGGGGGCGGCTCCTGGTGGACACGGTGGGAAGCTCCGACCTGGCGGTGGCGGGGATGGGAGACGTTCTATCAGGAGTGATCTCGGCGTTTCTTGCCCAGGGATGCCTGCCCCACGAAGCTGCGGCCCTCGGCCTCTTCACCTCTGGGCGAGCAGCGGTTCGAACGGGGCTCGGGGTCAGCCTGACTCCGGAAGACGTGGTGGAGGCCATGCCAGGAGCCCTGACGGAGTCGGGAGACGGGAAGACCGACCTGGACTTCCCCTTCGTCCTGTTCGATCAGGATTCGGCCAGGTGACCGGACAGCCGGGGTCTGAGCATGGGTAGAGGGAACTCTATTGGAAGCCGATTCCCTCGCCGTGGCCGCATCCCCATGGGGCCTGGAGGAGAGTTCGACCTGATCCGGAAGCTCCTCGGCCCCGAGCAAGACCTTCCCCCGGGAGTGGACGTCGGGCCCGGTGACGACTGCGCCGTGCTGGAAGGGGGGCTCGTAATCAGCGCTGATCTCTCCATGGAGGGTATCCACTTCCAACGAGATTGGCTCACTCCGGAGGAGGTGGGGTATCGGGCGACGGCAGCAGCTCTTAGCGACCTTGCTGCCATGGCTGCGGAACCTTTGGGTGCGCTGGTCTCCCTGGCACTCGGTTCGGTAGGCCCCGGTCCTTCCACCTCGCCGGGCGCAGGGGACGAGGCTGGGCTGACCGTGGCGGATTCCGCAGCTCTGGCCATGGAGGTCCAGAAGGGAGCTGACGCGGCCTGCCAGCGTGAAGGTATCAGGATCCTGGGAGGCGACCTCACGCGTTCCCCTGGGCCGCTGGTGATCAATGTCGTCGTCCTCGGCCGGGCTGGATCCCCTGTGCTCCGAACCGGAGCCCAGGTCGGAGATGAGGTTTGGGTGACAGGATGGCTTGGGGCCAGCCGGGGAGCCGTCCGCCTGTGGGAGCGTGGGGAGATTCCGACAGGGAAATTGAGAGAATCCTTCGCTCTTCCCCGGCCCAGGATCAGAGAAGCCCTATGGCTGTCCGAGCGGGTCCCGATTCGGAGTCTCATCGACATCTCGGACGGCCTCGCCGGGGACGCCGGCCACCTGGCGGCGGCGGCGGGAAATGCCGTGGTCCTGGAGGAGACATCCGTCCCGGCCCATCCGGCCCTTGCTGCGGTCCTGGACCCCGGTGAGGATTCGGCCCTCTTCTCCCTGCAGGGAGGCGAGGATTTCGAGCTTTGCTTCGCCGTTCCCCCCAATACCCTTGATGAATGGGTGGATCCGTTCCAGGATTCCTTTGCCATTCCTCTTACCAGGGTGGGGGAGGTGGCGTAAGGTAAGGGTGTTTTTCTGAAGACCGGGGCCGGTGAGTCAGTGCCCGTGGAGGGGATGGGATTCGACCATTTCTCTTCCGATGGCCGTGGTACCCCTCATGAGGAGAATCGGTGATCCGGACGGTTTGGGTCTTGTTGGTGGGTCTCTTTTCCACCCTCCGGAATGCCGGGGGGGTGGTTCTTCGCAGCTACATCTGGCGAGGAAACCTCCAATGTGCTTGTGACAAAGCTGCGCGGCGGTGGGCTCAGACCATCCTCAGGGCGGCCGGGATCGAGGTCAACATCGAGGGGATCGAGAACCTCAGCACCGATCAACCGCAGATCGTCGTTGCCAATCATCAGTCCTGGTTCGATGTCTTTGCTCTGGCGGCCCATCTTCCGGTCCGGTATCGGTTCGTGGCCAAGAAAGAACTGGACATGCCCATCTTCGGACGGGCCTGGAAGGAGTGTGGGCACGTTTCGGTGGATCGCGGGAACCGGGAGGTCGCCATCGAGGCCATGAACCAGGCGTGGCGAGAGATTCACGAAGAGAAGCTCACGATGGTTCTCTTCCCGGAGGGCACACGGTCTCCGGACGGTCGCCTGAAGGCCTTCAAGAAGGGCGCTTTCGTCCTGGCCGTTCAGGGGCAGGTTCCCCTGGTACCCGTTGCGGTCGTGGGCAGTCGGGACGTCATGCCCAAGGGGAGCATGATGATCCGAAAGCGGCCCATCACGCTCCGTATCGGGCCTGCCATACCGACCGAGGGATCGACGATCCGGGACCGGAACCGCCTTCTGAAGGCCTCCTGGAATGCCATCGCCGCCCTGAAAGGGGACGAAGGCGTCCCGACCGAGGAGCCCAGGATCGGCTCGGAGACAATGGAAGTCTGATTTTACCTGAAACCCCGCATCGTCCCAGGCCGGCGCGAATCCGGTTTTCGTAGACGCTGCCAGGTTTCATTCAACTCTCTTTCGACAAACGAGGAGCAAGACGTGTCAGCCATCGTGGACATTCGAGGTCGCGAGATCCTCGATTCCAGGGGAAACCCCACCGTGGAGACGGAGGTCATACTTGAAACGGGCGCCCATGGGCGGGCCGCCGTTCCGTCCGGGGCCTCGACCGGGGAGCACGAAGCGGTCGAACTCCGGGACAAGGATCCCAAGAGGTTCCTGGGCAAGGGCGTTCTGAAGGCCGTCCAGAACGTGAACGGCGAGATCCGGGACACGGTGAGGGGGTTCGAAGCCAGGGAGCAGCTGGACATCGACCGAACCCTCATCGAGCTGGAC
>Ga0180435_10007613_pt1 | contig 10305 bp, 9 predicted proteins | sample SS_ome_3_FD_132467 | JGI IMG/M metagenome (GOLD analysis project Ga0180435, IMG submission 132467) | Hypersaline lake sediment archaeal communities from the Salton Sea, California, USA - SS_3_S_1 metaG | ecosystem: Environmental > Aquatic > Non-marine Saline and Alkaline > Hypersaline > Sediment... | reverse complement strand
GGGTCACTCTTTGATTACGACACGGATATCGTCGTAGTAGACGCTGCAGGATTCCTCAAGGCTTTCCTCGCCCAACACGATCGACCATCGTGCGCCTTCGTTCAGAGACACGTTGAGCGCTCCTGAGAACCACTCGATCTCGTCGATGTCGAACACATAGCTGTCCTGTGAGAATGCGAACCGATAGGTATGCCAGCGGTAGACATCCGGCAGGTAGCCGATGGGATGTCGCGTGTCGGTGCCTAGGACAGTGGGTTCGTGTATCGAGCATCCATCCTCTGCGTTGCTGAAGACAAAGGAGGGAAGTGAGCCAGCGAGCTCGCTCTGATCCTTCCGCCCAGGCGCAAACATGTAGGTGTAGCCATCCTGATTGCGCAGCACCATGATCCGACAGGAGATCTCAATCCATTGCCCTACGCGCAGCGGCGGAAGATCTACAGCATAGTACCGGCGATGCCAGCGGCTTTGAGGGCTGTGGACATAGAGCGCATATCCGCCATCCCCAGAGATGTAGTCGATCTCCGCATCTTGGACAGATGCCCACGTCGGGTCGAGCACCCATCGGGCAAGCGACATGTCGTCATCTGAGAAGTCCTCGTCCAGCAACACGGTCCCGCTGCGGAGGTAGGCCACGATGTCCTGCTCGGCTTCGTCTACATTGCCGTTTGCGTCCTGAACGACAAGTGTCACAGTATGGGTGCCGGGATCTGCAAAAGCAGTGGTAACCTGTTGCCCAACAAGCGATTGATTGTCGCTGGTGGACCATTCATACGAGACAATGCCTGCGGCTCCAGAGGAGAGTCCAGCGTCCAGCGTCACAGTCTCTCCTGCATAGACCACAACGGGCTTAACCTGGAAGTCCGCAATCGGGCCTTGATCAAAGAACGTGCACCCGCCCAAAGCCGCAACCAGTCCGAGCAGAACCAACCCGCTGCCGACAACCGCTCGCTTCCTATCCAACGGAGATCAACCGATCCTTCGGGAACGCCGTGATGATTTCGCATCCGGATGCCGTGACCACTACATCGTCTTCAATACGGACGCCACCATATCCTGGGATGTAGATGCCTGGCTCAACAGTTACAACCATGCCTGCTTCCAGCGTGTCCTTGCTGAGGGGCGAGAGGCCCGGAGGCTCATGCACCTCGAGTCCGATGCCGTGTCCTAGCCCATGTCCGAAGTAGTCACCATACCCAGCATCTCTGATGTGGTCTCTGGATACAGCGTCTACCTCGATGCCAGTCACGCCAGCTCTGACGGCATCGATGCCTTTGAGATTCGACTGTAGCACGATGTCGTAGATTTCCAGCGCCTTTTCCTGGGGCTCGCCAACCGCGAAGGTCCGCGTGATGTCTGACCGGTAGCCTTGGACCTGTGCCCCAAAGTCAAAGAGCAGCAGGTCGCCTTCCTTAATGCATGTTGGATTCAGCGAAGGATCGTAGTGATTCAGCGCTGTGTTCGGGCCCGCTGAGCAGTTGACATCGAATGCGATTCCCTGCGCATCAGACTCGCGAATCAGCACTTCCAGGCGAAGCGCGATTTGTGTCTCTGTCATGCCGATCCTGATCTCGGTGACAAGCTGTTCCAGGGCCTGATCCGCGATTGCAGCAGCCTTGCGCAAATGCTCAAGTTCGGCGGGCGTCTTTGTTCTTCGAAGCTGCGCCACGAGATCCTTTTCCGAACTCAGCTCAAGGGTGCCCAGCGCCTTCAGATCCTTGAACCACTGAAGACTCGCCCTTGACGCAGAGAACACGACGCGAGTGAGTTTCCTTTCGACAAGTGCGTCAAAGAGGCCCTTGAGATTCCAGCCTCGAAGCTCTTTGATGGTGAGCCCCTCAGTCTCGATCTTGGCCTGCTCGGTGTAGCGCGAATCCGTCAAGAGCACGCACTCCGCCTTGGATAGGATTAGTGCGCCCTCGCCGGTGAACCCGGTGAGGTATCGGATGGATACTGGATCGGAGCCCTCGAGATTAACGGAGATGAAGGCATCCGCAGTGATGCGCTCAAGAAGCTGCTGCTGACGGTGGACGGTATCGGGCATGTTTTGATCCCCTTTCCTTGACGCAGTTCTTGCGTGGCTCATCGGTGAGCTAGCTGAGACTATACGAGCAAAAGCGCCTTGTCAACGGAAAAACGCGTCGCTATAATCCCTGACCATGAACGGACTTGAGGGTTTGAGACAGGAGATCGAGCGCATCGAGCATGACCTCTCTGCGCAGTTGGAGCACATCCAAGATGCAGAGAGTGTTGAAGCATTTCGAGTCGAGTTTCTGGGTCGCAAAGGCCGCATCCCTCAGCTGTTTAAGACCATGGGCACGCTGGAGGCAAGTGATCGCGGACAAGCAGGGCAACTGATCAACCAGCTCAAGGCCCATGCGACCCAGAGCTTCGAGTCGCTTGAAGCGAAGATGCGTGCAGAGAACGATCTCGCACAACTGAGCAAGGACACGGTGGATGTCTCCATGCCTGGGGTCTGTCGACCGCTTGGGCGCCTACATCCCATGACCCTTGTGCAACACGAGATTGAGTCGATCTTCATGCGCATGGGATTCAGCGTGGCGACTGGTCCGGAAATTGAAACCGAGTACTACAACTTCGAAGCACTCAATATCCCGGAAGATCATCCGGCTCGCGCAGACTGGGATACGTTCTACATCGACGATTCGCATTTGCTTCGGCCACATACTTCGCCTGTGCAGATCCGCGTGATGGAGCAGATGGAACCGCCGGTTCGCATTATCTGTCCTGGGCGATGCTATCGTAGGGACACGCAGGATGCTACGCATTCACCGGTCTTCCATCAGATCGAACTTCTGTGGATTGAAGAGGGACTCTCACTTGCCAATCTCAAGCATGTCTTGGAGACCTTCACAGCCGAGTTCTTTGGGCCTGGATACGAGATGCTCTTCTCTGGGGACTTCTTCCCATTCACTGAGCCTTCGGTGCAGGTTCATATCAAGGCTCCTGGGGCAGAGGACTGGATGGAGATCATGGGCGCAGGTATGGTCGACCCAGCAGTGCTTTCAGGCGTCGGGTATGACGTCGAGAAGTACACTGGATTCGCCTTTGGTCTGGGCATCGAACGTATGGCGATGCTTCGCTATGGGATTGACGACATCCGGCTGTTCCTTGCCAATGATCTGAGGTTCCTCAAGCAATTCGCCTAATCGCCGCTGCAGTGTCTAGCCCTCCAACTTCTGGAACAGCAGACTTGCGTTTTGGCCTCCGAATCCAAAGGAGTTCGAGAGTGCGACTTGCACTGCGAGTTCCATGCCTTCTGGTGTGTAATCTAGATCACATTCCGGATCTGGGGTCTCAAGGTTCAGCGTAGCAGGAATCCAGCCGTTCTGTACCGAGAGCACGGTAGCAATGGCTTCCACGCCACCAGCGGCACCGAGCAGGTGGCCGTGTTGCGATTTTGTTGAGCTGATCTTGACGTGCTCCGCGTGCGCCCCCAGTGCGCGCCGGATGGCCCGTGTCTCCACCGGGTCGTTTGGCGGCGTTGACGTCCCATGCGCATTGATGTATTGAACGGCTTCCGGCTGCAACCCTGCAGAGCGCAAGGCTTGCGTCATCGCAGTTGCTGCGCCTTCGCCGGTTTCAACAGGCGAAGTGATATGCGATGCATCAGCTGACATGCCAAAGCCATCCACTGCAGCGTAGATGGTGGCGCCACGAGCCTGCGCATGCTCATACGATTCCAAGAGCACGAGTCCTGCGCCCTCGCCCATCACGAAGCCATCGCGATGGAGATCAAAGGGGCGAGATGCTGCCTCAGGGTCGTCATTGCGCTTCGAGAGCGCACCCATCCGGGCGAATCCAGCGTAGGTCACTCGAAGCATTACGGCCTCTGCACCACCAGCAAGCGCGCAGTCAAGGTCTCCTGCCTGGATCAGCTTCGCTGCCAATCCGATCGCGTGCGTCCCACTCGCGCAGGCTGAAACCACGCCGAAGTTGGATCCTTTCAACCCGTGTTCAATGGAGATCTCGCCACAAATCGCGTTGGGCATCAAGCGGGTGACGAAGAAGGGACTGATCCTGCGAGGACCACGCTCCACCATGGTTGTGAAGTTTTCAACGAACGTCTCCATCCCGCCGATCCCTGTTCCAGCCACCACACCGAACCGCTCGAGATTGCAGGTTGACAGATCGATCTTGGCATCTTCTAGCGCGAGCTTTGCTGCTGCAAGCGCGAGTTGTCCTGAACGGTCCAAGCGGCGCGCCTTCTTGGGGTCGATGTAGTCGACAGGGTCGAAATCGACTACAGGAGCACCAATCTTGACATCGATCCCTTCCAGATCTACGCGATCCTCGACATTTCGTACACCACTCTGTCCAGATTGGAGTGCCTGCCAGAACGGGCCAGCACCAATGCCAATGGGGGTAATGGGGCCCACACCGGTCACGACGACTCGATTAGCCATAGCGCTCCTTTGCCTCCAGCAGGCGTTTGAGGTGCTCTAGCCTCAATGGGTCCGCTGGGGCGTCGGTATGTTGTGTTGCTGCGATCTGTTGTTGGACCTCTGCTGCGTCTATCTCATCCACTCGATCGCAGGCTTCGACCAGCACTTGCACTCCCGATGCGCTTGCCTGCAGCGTGCCCGGGCCGGTGACGAAGACACTGACTCCGCTTTCTTGTTCCAGCCTCAGCACCCCTGGGGCGAGCACGGATACAAGGGGAGCATGTCCATCCATTACAGCGAACTCACCGTGCGGGCTCCGCGCGGTCAACCGCGTGGCCTCGCCTTCAAACAGTTTGCGATCAGGTTGTCGGATTGTGCAATGCATAGATGCCCCCCGAGGAGCAGAATATAGACAGTGAATGTAGCGCAATCAACCCAGAAGTTGCTCCGAGCCGACTACTCCAACCCAGCGAGGATCGCGAGCGTTCGGCTCGCGCCAAGTCGCGTGGCGCCTGCTTCGATCATCGCGAGTGCAGTCTCTGCATCTCGGATACCGCCAGCGGCCTTGACGCCCATTTCCGGGCCGACCGTTTTGCGCAGGAGTGCCACATCCTCCAACGTAGCCCCGCCAGAGGCGAACCCAGTGGAGGTTTTGACATAGTCGGCACCCGCAGACTTGACGAGCGTGGCACCCTTGACCTTTTCGTCGTCTGTGAGCAGGGCAGTCTCGAGGATGACCTTCACATCGACGTGTTCTGGTGCCTTGCGGGCTGCGGACACGACCGCACGAATGTCCTCGGATACAGTCTCATAGTCTCCTTCTTTGAGCGCAGCCACGTTGATGACCATATCAATCTCATTCGCGCCAACTGCAATGGCCTTCTGCGTTTCAAACGCCTTGGATTCAGGAAGTGACATGCCATGCGGAAAACCAACAACGATGCACAGCAGAACGTCGCTATCCTTCAGCAGTTCCTTCGCGAGTTCCGCATGACACGGATTGACACACACAGCCGCAACATTGGCCTGAATCGCTTCTTCGCAGAGCTTCTTGACCTGTTCCTTCTCTGCGCTGGGTCCCAGAAGCGTATGATCGATGTACTTTGCAAGTTCTGCTTGATTCATCAGTCGTCCTCCCTCTTAGATCAGACTTGGACTATGCAGCCAACACCGAGCGACGGCTGCCGGATTCGAAGATCAGGAAGCTTCGTTCCCCTTGATGGATGAGTCCCACTCCAACGTACCCGCGCTTGAACATGTCGTCAAGGAGTTCTCTCGTCTGCAGACGCCAATCTGCAGCGAGGTCTGCATCCGTGTAGCGAATGCGGTCGAGATCTTCCGGGATCTCAACGAGCACAACCCGTTCTGTTGGCGGTCCGTCGATGCGTGTGAGTTTACGTACGCCTGAGGACGCAATCGACGAGTGCGTGAGTACAGCCATCTCGTGAAGGCGCATCTCCTGATGGGACAGGGCCCTCCCTTGGTCAAGATGCGCAACGACACGAGGTGCGTCAAGCCACCATTCGACGCGTAGACGGTCTGTGGCCAAACCTTCATTGGCGGCATCACGAAGTACGCCCAGCGCATTCCGAATGTGGCCGGTGGCAATGGCCCCCAGCGTGTCAAGCGCGAGGTGAAGGTCAGGACTGCGCAGGGGATCCGTATCCCAGAAGCAGAGATCTACACCGAGCTTGCGCAGAATGGCACGTTCATGAGTTCGCAGCAGTTCGGCGATTCCCTGGCCATGCTCTGTGGTCTCGATGCCAAGAAAGACGGTCTCACGAGCTGGATAGCCATCAATCTCAGCCACGAGATCAACCAGCGCGCCAAGCAACCGATCAGGGTGATCAGCGGCCCATGCGCCTAGTAGGAGGCCGCCGCTCTCGTGGATCTGCGCGAGCTGCGCAACGGACCACACCGAAGACGCATGATCTCCACGGAGTTGCTCTTGAAGCGCTTCGCATCGGCGGAAGCCATCCAGCGTAGAGAGTGGTCTAACGACGATATTCATCGGCTCGTTCTTCATGCCTGGCGCGCTTGTCTGCGTACATCCGGCGATCGACCTCTTCAAGAATGTACTCAAGCGAATGCTCTTCACGCGGAGAGCGCTTGTAAATGCCTATGCTCAAGCCGATGGGCAGACCAGCAGCCGGCGTGTCTGTGACCACGTCTGCGATTTGCGAGCGCAATCGCTCAGCAATGATCTCCGCGTGCCCGCTTCCGTTGGTTTCAGGCATGAAGATCAGGAACTCGTCTCCGCCATACCGAATCACTCGATCCGATTCGCGCATGCTGGAGGTGAGCATCTCGGCAACGCGACAAAGCACCTCATCGCCCACGAGATGGCCCAACTTGTTGTTGACTGCACGGAACCCATCGATGTCGATCATCATGAGCGCCATCGGACGGTTGTAGCGATCGCCGCGACTGAGTTCAGAGGCGATGATCGTGTTGAAATAGTGGCGATTGAACAGCGAGGTCAGAGGATCGCGAATGGCCTGCTCTCGGAGGTCAGCTTGAGACTCGATGTTCGACAGCGCGGTTGCCAGATGTGCAGCAACGACCTCAATCAGCTGACGATCCTCTTCGTCAAAGAATCCGACTTGTGGACTCTCGATGTTGATGATTCCAACCAGGCGTTCGTCAAACAGGATGGGGACCGCGAGTTCGGCATTCGTACCTGAGTAGGCGTTGTAGTAGCGCTCATCCCTGGAGACATCTGGAACTAGCGCGGATCTACGGTTCTGGTAGACCCAACCGATCACTCCGGAGACTTTGTCTGCTTCCCAACCTACATGGATGCCGCTCTCTCTGAAATCACCCTGGATCCCAGCCACGCAAAGACGTTCCTCGTCGTCATGCATCAGAATCGAAGTGAGTTGGAAGTCAAACTGCTCTACTAGGAAATCGAGGGTTCGCGAAACGGCCTGTTCCCTGGTAGATGCCATGGTCAAACGCTGGCCAAACGCGTAGATGCGGGTGAGTGCAGCGCGTCTGCGAAGCGCGCTCAGCGCTGTGGAAAGCTGACTTGCCACTGTGCCAAGAATCTCAAGATCCTGCTCGCTGAACGCTGCTACAGATTGAGAAGCGGCGTAGAGCACGCCGATGACACCTTTGCGCCCAACGATGGGTGTGGCGAGGTACGACCGAATCGATTCGCGTGTCCCATCGTAGCGGCTGTCCTCGCGAACATCTGGAATGATCACCGACTCCCCGTTCCGTAGCACCCAACGGGTAATCCCGGGACCGTCTGCACTGACACGATCTCCGCGTGCAGGAATCTCTGTTCCCGGGATCTGATCGAAGACTGCGGCCGACTCGTGCACAAATCGAACCCCATCGAGCAGCCAGATACCACAGACGTCGTACTCAAGCGAAGCTACGACCTGGCTGACCGCAGTATCGCACAATGATCGCTCGTCAGTAATCCGGGCCAACTGAGCACCAAGAGATGCCAGACCATGAAGCTGTGCCGTACGTTTCCGCAACTGTTGCATCTTGAATACACGTTCGACTGCGAAAGCCGCGAAGTTTGCTAGGAAGGCGACAGGTTCGATGGAGGCGATCGTAGGTGCAGTGAGATCGATCGGATCGTCAACCGAAATGGCACCGATAATGCCCTCCTCGCCGCGCAGCGGAATGAAGAGAAAGTCATCCTGGTGCCAGCCATCCACCGTCGTGGTCCCACTGATCCCAATCTCCTGATCCCATGGAATTCGATCGTGCGGAATGTAGTAGGCAGGTCCGAGCTTGTACTTCTCTGAGAAGACCAGCTTGCGCTGCGCCGCTGGCATGGGATCCTGTGCGAACAACTGCTCTCGTTCAGTCTCACCAAGCCCAGCGGCATACAGCTTGTGGATCGCACCCTCGAACGGGACCGGAATGGAGAGATCGTACAGCGAGAGCACGGCGCGACGAAACCCACTGTACTCCGTGATTGTGTCGAGGACAGATTGCAGAATGCGGTCGATCTCCTGCTCTGCGAGGATGACCTCGGTGAGCTCCAGAACCACTCGATGCAACTGGAGAATCCGAGTCTCCTGAGTGATGTTGAGTATGGTGCCTTCAATGTAGGCATCCTTGCCTGCGCCCACCACCCATGAGCGGACTTCGCCAACCAGAATCTCGCCGGAAGGGAGTAGGAACTTGTAGATGTTTGGTGGGGCGTCAGGTGGACGACGATCCACGGATGCAAGTTGCTGCATTGCTCGCGCACGTTCCTCAGGAGCGAGGAGATCTACGATCTTCAACGTTGCCAGGTTGTCCGGATCAGCCCCTGTTCGTTCCAAGAGGTACTCATTTAGGTAGATGAGCTCACCGTTGCGGATGCGAAAGATCCCGATTGGCGCAGTCTCCAGAACCTCTCGGTAGTGGGCGAGTTGCCCGCGAGCAGACCTGCAAGCCGCTGCGGTCCGAACCAATCCCTCAACGAGGGTCGCTTCAAGGGTGCCATCGCTCGGGAGCTGGACCCAATCAACTGTGCCGAGCGCGCCTGGTGACTTCGAAGGTGGCGCGGAAGAGCTCAGGTGAATGAGCGGATGATCTGGAAAATGCGTGCGGATCTCGCGAATTGAGGCCTCAATGACTGCTGAGCTGGCATCCGGTTCTGGATCTAAGGAGATGACAACATCGACTACCGCGTCCTTGTGCGCCTCAAGCTCGTTGATCTCGATATGCGGTGCATCTAGACGAGAGAGAAGCAGCTTAGCATCGGAGGACAGCGAAGCGAGGGGAGCGCTGGAAATCACCAGAACCGCTGGTTGCATGTCTCGAGCCATACTCCTCCTACATCCGCTGAGTCAGTTGGTCGATTTGCTCCTCGTTGCGTGCCCAGTTGGGGCGAACCGCAATCACGATCTCAAGAAAAACCTGCGCCCCCAAGAGCCGTTCAATGTCTTGGCGGGCAAATGACCCAAGCTTCTTGACCATTCGTCCGCCTTTTCCAATAAGAATACCCTTTTGTGACTCACGTTCAACAATAATCTCGGCCTTGATTTCGATCAAGCCATCGTCACGTTCCTCGAAGTTCTTGAGGCGAACGGCCGTAGAGTAGGGAACTTCCTGGTGTGTCAGACGGAAGACCTTCTCCCGGATTAGCTCTCCGATGAGGAACGCTTCAGATTGATCGGTATCCTCCTCTGGAGGGAACAGGAACGGGCCGGAACGCAAGTAGCGCAACAGGGTTTGATGAACATCGTCGATGCCTTCTCTGGTGAGTGCCGAGATAGGAATCAGCTCATCGAATAGATCCGTGGCTGCATACGCAAGGAGCGTCTCCTCGAGTTGGTTTCGCTTCGCAGCATCTACCTTGTTCACGAGGAGGATGCGCGGAATCTCCAAGTCCTTCCACTCTTCGAAGACGCGTTGATCAAGTTCAGTGACATCTCCCCAGGGTTCCACGATGTACACAAGCACATCGATCCCTCGGAGACTCCGTCTTGCCTCCTGCAGGAGGCGACGGCTGAGTGGATCTTGCTGCTGATGCAGGCCAGGCGTGTCTACGAAGACGATCTGCGCATCCTCGCTGGTGAGCACACAGCGGATCCGATTGCGCGTGGTTTGAGGCTTGGGCGAAGTGATTAGGACTTTCCGTCCTACCATCGCATTCAGAAATGTCGACTTCCCAACGTTCGTTCGGCCGAGCACTGCGATGTATCCCACGCGTGTATCTCGATTGCCTGCGCCGCGAGTTCGCGCTCTGTCTGCCATTGAGTTCTCCGATCCGCCCGATTCCACAGCAAGTGGGGTATTGTACCCCAACTCGGTGAATTCGGGCGACAACTGGAGTTTCTATCGTTGTAGTCAAGCTTTGCGCGAACTATACTTGCAGGACTCAAATGGATACCCAGCTCATCAACATCGGCCAGATCGTCAGGCCTCTACGCGTAGAGGAAGGTGCCTC
>Ga0180435_10007612_pt1 | contig 10305 bp, 8 predicted proteins | sample SS_ome_3_FD_132467 | JGI IMG/M metagenome (GOLD analysis project Ga0180435, IMG submission 132467) | Hypersaline lake sediment archaeal communities from the Salton Sea, California, USA - SS_3_S_1 metaG | ecosystem: Environmental > Aquatic > Non-marine Saline and Alkaline > Hypersaline > Sediment... | reverse complement strand
AGCGGGTAAGGGGACTCGAACCCCTGACATCAACCTTGGGAAGGTTGCGTTCTACCACTGAACTATACCCGCATTTTCAGGGCTTATTATAAAACCAGGGCGGGAGAATGTCAAACTAAACCGGGTTGTGCAAAATTTTGGCAACCGCCGGTCCCAGCCAGCTCCGGTATGGAAACAGGTCGATGAACCCCACGTGCCCTCCGTAAGGTTGTATATGAACCTGTAAATGTGGCGAAAGGCCACTCAGGGCCGAAAAATCCGCAGCAGGGATGATAGGGTCATCTGCAGCAGCAATGATAGACACCGGCGACTGCACCGCCTGCATCATCGCCGGCGTGATTTCATAACTGTTGAAATATTCGCGGGCATCGGCATAGGGGCTAAAACGCCGCGCAAAGGTCTCGGTCATCGCCATGCAAGTGGAAGCCGAAATTTCCGGCGTAAATTCGTACAAATCGGGAAAGGCGGCCTGTTTGGCCTGAAATGTGGCCCGCCATTTTTTTCGAAAATAGACCAGATAAATTTTGGGGCCGTTATCCAGGGCCAGCGTGGTCTGGTACGGGTCGATGACCGGACACACAGCGATGGTTTGCCCCAAATTTGGAATCGGGTTCAGGGCGTGCTGCCAGGCCAGCCGCAAGGCAAAATTGCCGCCCAGCGAGGCCCCCACCACGTGCAGCGGCGCGCCCTCGCCCAGACCGGCAATCCAGCGGGCGGCATCCACCACCTCCGCCAGCAAATCGCTGCGAAAAATACCGGGGTTCAGATGGTGGGTAGCATCGTGGTCGCGCAGATTGAGCCGAAAGATGGCGTATCCCTGCCGGTACAGCGCCTCGGCTATGGCAATAACATACGCAGAATTAACGCTGCCCAGCCAGCCGTGCAACAGCAACACCAATCCCTGCGGTGAGGCTTCGGGTTGGGGTGAAAAATACCCCTGCAAACGAACCCCCGCCGGCGTCTCCACCAACATTGCGGTCTCGGTTGACCGGGAGAACTCACCGTCAAATCGAACCAGGCTGGATACCACCGTCTGAAAATGGTAATGCCGGGCCAACGGATGAGGCCGAAAGGCGCCGTTCGGCTCAACCATGTCGATGTCTCTCCCACAGTGCGCCCAGCCCGCCGGCCACACTCAACAGCAACCCGACCAGCATCACCAACCAGCCCCAGCCCAGTGTCACCGGCTGGTTATAGGCTTCGGTCAGCCCGGCCTGAGCCAACATAAACTGACCGCGCGGCAGCACTGCCGCTGCCACACTACTCGCCATCAGCATAACGATGAGCAGCCACCCCGGCAGCCATCTGAGCAGCGGCTGAATCAGCAGCAGTCCCCACGCCAACACAGCCAACCCGGTCTGCACCCGGAACTCCGGCGCGATGAGAATGGCGGGCGTCCAGACCGGTGACAGCGCGGCCAGTCCCAGCGGAATCACCGCCAGCCGCATCAACCAGCGCAGCCAGCCCGGAATCGGCAGCGATTGCGTGGCCGCGAACAGCGGCAAGGCCAGCATCGCCTGGAACAACGGCCACAAAAAATAGAGCCGTTCAATCTCAACTTGCAGGGTTCGCACCTGGGGCAAAAATTTTACAAACTCGGCCAGGCCGGGCGCGGTCAACTGCAAGGCAACCGGGGGCTGCCAGATCCACGGCAAAAACGCCCCACCCAGGCCGGTCAACAGCAGGCCAAACGCCAATACAATGGCGAATAATGAATGATGAACGATGAATTTCGAATCTTTTTCTATCATCTATCTTTTATCTTCTATCATTTATCCCTACCGCAGTCAGGGTGATGCTGACTCCGGCGGGATTACCGGCCACGTCCAGCACGTTCAGCCGTTCAAAGGTATCGGGCCGGTACAGGCCGATTTCCAGTGTATAGTCACCCGGCGGCAAATCGACAGGCAGGGCGATGGCATGCGGGTCGGTGACAATCTGGCCGGGCTGCCAGCGGTCGGTGGGGAAACTCCAGCAGACCGGCACCCCATCGGCCTGAGCCACCGGGCCGGTTGGGCCGGACAGGTGGACAAACACCTGATAGCTGGTCGGCACGGGAGCCAGGGCCTGCCAATAGAGCGTCACCGGCAATCGCCCGCCGGGGTAAAGACGGCGAAAATCGGCATCGTAGCCCCGCAGTTGAATCAGGTTGTCAAAATTGGCCGGGTGACTGATGCCCGCCGCAGCCGCCCGGGCAAATGCAGACGGCCAGGCCGAACGGTCAAAGGCGCGGGCCAGGGCCGCGTCATCCAGCGTTCCCAAATTGAGCGTGGCCGGTATTCGCTGCAAAATCTCAATTTGGGCCGCGGCCACAGGCTGATAATCCGCCGCGACGACGTCGCCCGGCACGTCAACCGGGTCTACCAAATCATCGGCCAGAAAATAAAACTCCGGGTGGTCGTCGCAGGCCCGGGGCGCGGCGCGGGTGTACCAAACCGTCACATCCGGCTCTTCGTTGCTGCCGTAATCGCCGGTCAACGGGCCATCGGCAATTTGCTGACCGACGGTTTTCCAGCCGGCCCGGTGCGGAAAGCCAAAGAACCCGGCCTGCGGAGCGCGGTCGTACGGTGTCCAGAACAGGGCCAGGTTATTTTGGGGATAATCGTGCCGGTATGGGGCATCGTGTTGAATAAAAGCCTGCCCCAGAAAAACGGTTTGCAGCCCAACCGCAACCGTCAGGCCGATAGCCAGCCATCGCCCCGGAAGCCACCGGCTGAGAAACCAAAGCCCCAGCGCGGCCAGCAAACTCCAGGCCGGGACGATGGTGTAAATGTGGGTCAGCCCCAGGGCCACCACAAAATTATACCCCAGAAAGGGCGCGGCCAGCCAAACGATAAGGGCCTGTCGAGCCGGCGAACCGGCCGCGGCCAGAAAAGCCATCGCCAGCAGTAGCGCAAACGGCAGCACGGCCAAATTGACATTGTTGATCACCAGTCCCGCCGGACTGATGATGACGACCAGCCCACCTACCGCCGCCAGAATAGCCCCCCACCGCCAAACGGAATGTCCCCGCCAACTGAGCCAGAGCAGAGCCGTCAGCGCCAGCCCGCCGCTCACCGCCAAAAAGTAGAAGGAACTGTAAAAGGTGTTGAAGTGGAAAAAATCGGGCAGGTTGTTGCGCAGGTCCGTGCCGATGCGCCCACCCACGTACTCGCCGGTGCGATTGGCCTGCGGATTGGTGAAAAAGGGCAGGTAAAACGGCAGCGCCGCCAGCAGCGTGGTCAGCGTAAAAACCGCGCCGGCTTTGACCGTATCGGCTCGACGGCGGAACAAGTCCGTCGCCAACAGCCAGCCGAGGGCCGGCAGCACCAGAATCGCATCGTAATGGGCCAGCAGGCCGATACCCAGGCTCAAGCCGGCCAGGGCGGGCCAGCGCCATTGCCGCCGCGGGTCGTCGCGCCAGTGGAGCATCAGCAAAAAGGCCAACGCGCTGAACCAGACCACCAGGGCCTGATATTGCACAATCCGGCCAAAAGCGACCATAAAGCCGTTGAAGGCAAAAAAGCCAGCGGTCAGCCAACCCAGTCTGGAATCGCCCAGCCGCAGGCCCAGCAAATACAGCGTAATGATGGCCCCCAGCGAGGCCAGCGTGAACGGCAACCGGGCCGGGGGTTCGTTGATGGTGCCGGTCAATCGCCATATCGCCAGCGGCAACAGCAGTTCGCCGGGACCTTTGGCCCGCAAAAAGAGGGCGTCTTCGTGCCCTTCCAGAGCCTCGGCGGCGGAAAGCATTGCCAGCGCCTCATCGCCCTGAAATTCGCTGTAGCCCAGATTGACGGTACGCAAAGCTACGGCTATCGCCATGATGAGCAGTAACGGGAGCAGGGTGCGAACAGTTGGGGGCGAAACGGCGGGGGCAACCTTATTTCTTTTGAGGAGCGGCAGCAAGGCCACGGCATCGAGCAGCAGCAGAAACTGCCACAGAAAGACCGGGCCGGGCAAATATTGCAATCCCAGCGCGGCCAGCGTGGCAAAAATAAAACTGAGCGCGGCGGCGATGACCAGCCGCAGCAGCAGCGAGGCGGTTGCAAACAGCCGCCAACTCCAGGCCAGGCCGGGAAGCAGCCCCACCAGCAGCAAGGCCGCCCCCACCCGCACCGGCGACAGAGGAGGGAGCAACAGGGCCAAATTGGCGACCAGCAACACGGCCAGATACCCGATGGCAAGTTTGTTGGTTGGCGGGGTGGATGGTTGGTTCACGGTTTACTCAGTTGACGGTAGACTGCCAGCAGCCGTTGGGCGGCGGCGGGCCAGCTAAATTGAGCGGCTTGCCGGAACCCGGCTTCGATTAATTGTTGACGCAGGGACTGGTTCGCAGCCAGCCGGTGCAGGGCGTGAGCCAGAGCCGGGGTATCGGTGGCGGTGATTTGCAGGGCGGCATCACCGGCTACTTCCGGCAGGGATGAGTTATCGGCGCAGACCACCGGCGTGCCGCAGGCCATGGCCTCGATGACCGGAATGCCGAACCCTTCGTAATGGGAGGGGTAGGCAAACACATCAGCCAGCGAGTAGAGGGCCGGCAAATCGGCATCGGCCACAAAGCCGGTCAGGTGGATGCGGTTAGCCACGGGCGAGGCCTGGGCCGCGGCAAAAATCGGTTCGTACAGCCAGCCTTTGCCCCCGGCAATCACCAGATGATGGGTTTCCCGCACGGGTGACTGGTTGAAGGCTTCAATCAGGCCGGTGAAGTTTTTGCGCGGCTCCAGCGTGCCCAGACTGAGAATGAACGGTTCGGCGGGCAGATTGTTGCGCTGTCGGACGGCCTGCAAGGTTTGCGGATCCGTCACCCGCTGAAACCGGGCCTCGACCCCGGCCCCCACCACGGTAATTTGTTCAGCCGGCACATTGAAAATATCCATCAAATCCTGCCGGGTGCTGAGCGAATCGGCCAGCACGTGGTCGGCGCGGGCCAGGCTGCGCGGCACCACTTTTTCCAGCCAGTTTCGCAGGCTGGCAACCGCGCCCTGCGGATGGCGCATAAAGGACAGGTCGTGGACGGTGAGCAGGGTTTTGGCCCGGCGCACCGGCGGCAAGATGAAGTTGGGCGAGTGAAATAAATCCAGCGGGCCGCTAAACCACTCCACCGGAATTGGCAAATAAAACCGGTGCCAGCCGATGGTCAGCCACCGTTCCGGCAGGGGGAGTTGTTTGGCGGAAAAATTGGGGTGGGTGTCGAAATCTCGCCAGCCGGCGGCAGGGGCATCGGACGCGGCCAACAGGGTGTAGCGGTTGGCGGCGTCCAGTTCGGCCAGGCTGGTGACCAGGCCGCGGGTGTAGCGGCCAATGCCGCCACTCTGTTTTAAGGCTGCGGTGTAATCAATGCCGATGTTCAAGGTTGCAAGGTCGCACCCCACTCCGCTTCGCTCCGGGGGCTATAGAGGTTGCAAGGTTGCATAACGCTTATGCCATTCGCCATTCATAACCCGCAACTCGTAATTCGCTACAGGCCGCGATAGGTCCACAGCCGGTTAGCGCCAAAATTCCAGAACAAAACCACACCGATGGCGACGGCTTTGGCCAGATTGTAGCTCAACGGCTCGCCGATGTGAGGCACTAACATGGCATCCAGGCCAATCACGATGACGTTGTTGATTAATAACCCCACCAGATTCACCAGCGTGAACTGCGGCAGTTGTTTTCGTTTTTTGCGATTGCGAGACTCCGGAAACGTCCATAGCCGGTTCCAGACAAAATTACTGAGAATGGCGGCACTCACCGACAGGGTATTGGCCCACAGCAAATCCCAGCCAAAGACTCCCCTCATCAGATTGAGCAGGCCAAAATCAATAACCGCGCCGATAGCGCCCACAATGGCAAATTTCACAAACCGGCTCAACTCTTTGGGCCGGGAATCATATATATTCGTCAGGCTTTCAATCATCAGTGTCAATTTCCCCATAATAAAATTCAACGCGTGTTGCCCCTCCAACTGCCGCCGGCCCACAACAACGATACCACCCCCAGAAAAAAGGCCACATGCAGATACATTCCCTGTACATAAAGGTTATCAAACAAATTGTGGACGTGTAGATGGACCGCAACACCGGCAGCGGCCACGGCCACAGCCCGGTTAAAGCCGTTGGTATGGCGCACAGCCTGCCATATTACCCCAAAAATGAAAATCCAGAAAATCAGATAGCCGGTTATGCCGACCAATCCGGTTTCGGCGCCCAGGTTGAGCAGATAGTTGTGAGCGTGGCCCAACGGGTCCAGCCAGCGTCCAGGGGCATAGGCCGGATAGACCACGGCATAGTTGCCAAAGCCGACCCCCAGCCAGGGGTTATCCCGCCACATTTCACGGGCGGCCTGCCAGTGGGCCAATCGCTCAACGGTAGAGAAGTTGGCGTCGGTCACTTCGATGGCGGTTACGTTGGTGATGGAAAAAATATCAACGGCCTGGGCCAATCGCTGCATCACCGCGCCGTAGCTGTTATCCAATTGTGAAACTCCCAGATTAAACGCGCCGACCAACAGCAATCCGGTCAGCAGCAGCCCGGACCCAACCACCAGCAGGGCGGTGCGGCGACTGTAAAGCAGCAGCACTACCACCGCCGCGGCCATAAAACCCAGCCAGCCGCTGCGAGATTGCGAGGCAAACAGGGCAGTCAACAAAATCAGCAGCGGCGCACCCCCCAGCATAATCCGGCCCCATGAATATTTTTTGGATGCGGCTGACCACGCCGTGGAAACGGTCCACAGCCCGACAGCCAGGGCCAGGGGCAAAATCAGGCCCAGATAGCCGGCGTAGGGATTCGGTTGGGCAAACGAGCCGTACGCCCGCAAAAATCGTCCACCGAACAACAAAAAGCCGGGCGGTCCCACTTTAAAAAGAAACTGGTACAGCCCCAGTCCGGCCTGGGCCATGCCGGTCAGCAAAATAACGGCGACCAACCATTTGACGTGTCGCCGCGGCACCAACGTCACCACCAGCCAGTAGAGAACCAGCATCTCGACCCATTTGACGGTTTCTACCAGGCTGGCCGCCAAAGAAAGCGTATTTAACCACGACAGGCTGACCGCGGCCAGAAACAACAGAAACGGCCACAGTAAAATCGGAGGCGGGCCGGGTTTAGTTTCGGGGCGGGGCCGGGTTGAGAAGCGAAGCAGGGCGGCGGCCAGGGCAGCAAACAGGGTCAATTCCATCAGGCCCACTCTGGCCCCGGCCAGCGGAATGGTAAACCAGGGGCTGAACGGAATCAGAACCAGCAAAAAATATAGCAAAAATTGGGGGTAGCGCAGCACCACAAAACCCGCCAGCGGACCGCCAACCAGCAGGACAGCCACAGATAGCGGCAGCCAGGCTAACAAGACCCCGGTCGCCAGCAAAGCTGTTAAGAGCAGTGGCAAACGAACCCGGGGCGAAACAGTCAGCGGGGGCAAAATAATCCCGCAAGCGGCCGCGGCGGCGTTAGAAAACCCCACAATTAAACCCGCGTTTTAAAGTACTCGATGGTCTGATGCAGACCTTCATCCAGCGATACTCTCGGCTCCCAGTTCAGGATGCGGCGGGCTTTGCTAATATCCGGCTGCCGCACTTTGGGATCGTCTTTGATGCGCATGTCGGTGGGGGTGACAAAGGTTATTTCCGAGCCGCTGCCGGTCAGTTCGATAATTTTTTCGGCAAACTGCAAAATAGACATTTCTGAGGGGTTGCCGATGTTGACCGGTTCCACCTCGTTGGACATCAACAGGCGGTAAATGCCGTCAACCAAATCGGCCACGTAGCAAAAAGAACGGGTCTGGCTGCCATCGCCATAAACGGTGAGCGGCTCGCCCCGCAGGGCCTGGGCGATGAAATTGGGCACCACCCGGCCATCCTCCAGACGCATGCGGGGGCCGTAGGTGTTGAAAATGCGGACAATGCGGGTATCTACATGGTGATAACGATGATAGGCCATGGTAATGGCCTCGGCAAAACGTTTGGCCTCATCATAAACGCCGCGGGGGCCGATGGGGTTCACGTTGCCCCAGTAATCTTCGGTTTGAGGATGAATCAGCGGGTCACCATATACTTCTGAGGTGGAGGCCAGTAAAAATCTGGCGCCTTTGGCTTTGGCCAGGCCCAGCACCTTGTGCGTGCCCAGGGCGCCCACTTTCAGGGTGGGGATGGGAAGTTCCAGATAATCTATGGGGCTGGCGGGCGAGGCAAAATGGAGAATGGCGTCCAGCGGCCCTTCGACATAAATAAAGTTGGTAACATCGTGTTTGACAAAATGGAAATCATCCCGACCGGCCAAATGTTCGATGTTGGCCGTGCTGCCGGTAATCAGGTTGTCCATGCCAATGACTGAGTGACCTTCGGCCAGAAAACGGTCACTCAAATGAGACCCAAGAAAGCCGGCTGCGCCGGTAATTAAAACTCGCACTGTGTTTCTCCATTTAGTATTAGATTTTAAATATAAACCAGTATAGCGAAAAGGATAGAATTTGGAAAATGATTCATTCGTTGCTGTTGTCTGCCCAGGGGTTGTCCGACTCTTCATCAAAGGTGGGCAGGGTAAAGAGAAATTTTGTGCCGGACACTCCATCACTCTCAACCCAAATAGCGCCGCCCATTGCGTGAGTTGCCAGGCTGCAAAACGTTAAACCCAGACCAAACCCACCCCGGCGCTGATGTTGTTCATCTTTTCTGTTTTTTAGCTGGATGAACTGTTCAAAAATTGACTGCTGGTCCTTTTTGGAAATACCAGGCCCCTGGTCGGCCACGCCCACCAGTAATGAATCATCCTGGAGGTGGACAAATATGCTGATGGTGGCTCCTCGCGGGGAAAATTTGATGGCATTATCAAGCAAATTTTCCAAAATGCGCTGGCTGAGGTGGGGGTCGGCGTACGCCAGGGGTAAATTGTCATCAATGTCTGTTTCAATGGTCAGTTTCTGTATTCTGGTTAAGGCCGACACTTGCCGAACGCCGACATCAATGATGGTGGGAAAATGGAACGGTTCCATATCCGGTTCCAGACGGCCATGTTCCAGACGCTGCCCGTCGAGCAATGTTTCTGTTAAGCGAACCATCTGGTTCCCGGCAGCCATGGCTCCGGTAATTAAATTTTCAATAATGGTCGAGTTGGTAACATCGGGGTCAGTGGCCAAAAAATTGAGGGTTCCCAGGATCGCAGAGAGCGGGGTCTTTAAATCGTGAACAATCATGCCGGTCAATTCTTCTTTGAGGCTGTCAAGCTCGCGTAGTTGGGCGTTGATGTGCTGCAATTCTTCATTTTGGGCTTGCAGCGTATGCTGAGCATCAGCCAAATTTTGATTGGCGGTCAGTAATTCGGTGCTCAACACATCGGTGCGGCGACACATGCTGTTCAGGTACAGTGTCTGGTTAATTGAGGCAATCAGTTGAGCCGGCGATAAGGAAGGCACCAAAAAGCCGTGGCAGCAATTCAGAATAGTTGGGTCAATTTCAACCGCGGCTTCGGCCAGCAGAATAATCACGATGTTGGCCGACACTTTTTTAGCGGCGTTGATAATCCGGCTCATCATCGGATTTTCAGGGAGATATTCTACCAAAAGTACGGCCGGCGGCACAGCTTGCATCAACCGGATGCCCTCGTCCATCGAATCTCGCACTTCAACATCAAAATCGTGCTCGCGCAACGTAGTAGAGATGATGCGGCGGGTTTTTTCGGTTTCTATCACAGCCATAACGCTGGGGCCACCAGGGATTGTATCCTCCAAGTCAGGATTCACCAATCGTTTGACCAGCCGGACAAAACGACGCAGATCAATTGGCTTGGGCAAGTAGGCCTCGTAATGTAAAAGTCGCCAGTCGGCATTGGGATGGGGCTGCCAGGGGGTATCGGGGGCCGGGATGCTCAAGGCGCTCACCAGCAAAACCGGCACGCGCGCAGTTTTGTTTTGGGCGCGAATTCGATTCCACACTTCGTGACCATCAAGTCCGGTCAGCAACAGGTCAGACACAATCAAATCCGGCGGAGTTTTTTGGGCCAGTCGCACGGCGGCATTGCCATCGGCAGCGATGAGTATTCGGTAATTTTCACGCTGCAATACACTCTGCAATTTTTCCAGGGTTTCGGCATCGTCATCCAAAATCAGGACGACAGGCTGTTGTTTGGTCATCATAAAAAGCCCTCAGATAAAAAACAGTAAAGTCTGTCCGGTAGATATGAACCTTAAAACCGGCCAGCATCTCCGCTGATGATGGTCGTGGCAGTGAGAGTAGGCGAGGACGGAGTCGGGGTGAGCGCAGTCGGCAGACTGGCTGTAGACGTTGTGGTGGGGCTAATCCGGGGGGTGGTGAGCGTGGGGGTGGCAGTCAGGGTCAGGGTGGGGGTAATT
>Ga0180435_10007611_pt1 | contig 10305 bp, 9 predicted proteins | sample SS_ome_3_FD_132467 | JGI IMG/M metagenome (GOLD analysis project Ga0180435, IMG submission 132467) | Hypersaline lake sediment archaeal communities from the Salton Sea, California, USA - SS_3_S_1 metaG | ecosystem: Environmental > Aquatic > Non-marine Saline and Alkaline > Hypersaline > Sediment... | reverse complement strand
GCCAGTTCGATCAGCGCCACGTGTCCGCGGACGAACGTTGGTTCGAGTTTAACCGCCTCTTTGAGCAGCGTCTGTGCTGCACGGCGCGCGGTCGGTTTGCCGTTCGGGCGGATTCAGCCGATTGCATTATGTGTCGCGTTATTTCATGGCAGGAACGTTTTGGTTGTTGCCCGCTTTACGCCACGCTTATCGACTTTACTGTATTACGTCACTGTTCTCTTGATGTTATTTCGATCGGTCTTGTGATCGGTCCAAGCCTGTATCTTACTGGGAGGATAACCTGCCTTGGCCCAATCATCAATACAACTCTTGCGAACTGCATGAAAAGGACTTGCGGAATGGTTTCACATCGACACGGCCGGCGCGTTAGTCTCGAACCTGCAGGGAGCAGAAACGATATTGTTATGGAGTCTGGGGCATATTGGTGCTACGCAATCTGGGCCGGCTTCGTACCGGCCAATAGACAGCATTCCTGATTTGAAATCAACGATATACCAACCCAGCCTGGATATTCAAGCGGCTACTCCACGTCAACAAATGTCTTTTGCGGTGCGCTGCGACCCCACAAAAAACCGGCGGGCGGACCAGGCTTTTTGCCCGTTCCGACCGCCGGTAAACGTTTAGTGATGATGTTTCGCTAGAATTTCCAGACCAGGTCGAGTTGCATGAGGAAGTCGTTGCGCTCCGCCTCGCCTGCGATCGGCCGGGTTATGAAGAAACTGCCTCCTGCGGTGAGGAAGTCGGTCAGATTGTACTTGCTCTTTATCACGTGCCCTCTAAGGTCCGTTCCACCGAAATCCGAATCGTTCAGTCCGGACGGCGTGGCGTTCTCTTCGATGTACTTGAACTGGTAACCGATCGACCAGTCGCCTTGCTTTTTGTTGCGCCCGAATTTCACGCCGAAGGCGTATCCGTCGGCAGCATTTTCCAGACCTGGAGTCTGATCGTTCTCTGCAGTGTTATGCACCCAGTCAAAGTAGACTTGCCATGGTATATCAAACGTATTGAGTTTCACTTTGGCCAGAACGTTAATCATCTTGGTGTTTCTGGCCCAATTGTTTCCGCCAACGGGCGAATCTTCATAGTTCTCGAAGTCGTACCATGCTGCGGCGATTGTCGCCTTTGCGCCGAAAGGCAGCGGAGTGTGGATTCCGCCCTGATAGACGTTCAGGATAGTATCATGTGTGTCGCGGGTTTCGTTGACCACAAGGTGCGCGAATTTTCCGAAGACATCGATTCCGGCGATTGCATGCTGATACGCAGCGGCGGCGCCTTCAGGATTGATATCGCTATCGAACACCAGATCGGTATGCTCAAGGATATTGGGGATTTTACCGGCAATCAGCGTCAGGCCCGGAAGCATGTTGGGGGAGTACTTTGCGTAGGCTCGGTCGATCCATATCTGCTTCTTGTTGAAAGCGTTGTCAAATGTCTGATTGGTGCTCTGTCCGTCCGCATTGCTACCGCTGGCCAAGCGAAAACCGACTTCCATCTGATCGTCGAGCCACTTCTTTGTGAATCCAAAACGCAGGCGGAAGCGATAGCGATTGCGCTCTCTCATCTGTGTTCCGTCGGCGGCGTGATGTTCGTAACGCAAACGTAAATCGCCGTAGAATTTCAGATTGTCAAGCCATTTCGGAAGTGCGGTTCTTTGGCCGGCGTCAGCGCGCATGTCGGACATTATCTTGGCGATCTCTTCGTGTCGAGCGGCCTGGAGGGCTTCGTCAGTGAGTTTACCTTCAAGCAACGCAATCTTCCGATCCTGAGTTTCTAACCGTTCGCTCATAGCCTTGATAAGTGCGCCGATATCCTGCTGAGGCTTCTCGGCGCCTAGGGCGGTCCCAAACGACAGCCCAATCGTGCCCAACAATACCAACACAACGGGTAAAACCAAACGATTCTTCATATTCAGTTCCTTTCTCTATCTATCTACCTACTGACTAAAACCAGGTTCATGCGAGGACCTGGAATTCCATGAATTTAACACAGGATTTAACATAAGGTTTAACACGCTTAATATCTCGCACGGATTATCGCGTCTGCCTGTTAAGACACAGTAAAGCCAGCGTGAAAAATGGAAGAATTTAGACATGCGCTCATTCGAATTATCGTGCAAGTGGATTTGAGGGTGGCTGTCCTGGTTATCGATCGAACCGATTGAGTTTTTGCGGGCGTTTGAAGTGTTACTATTGGGTTTCTTTGTTGTGCCACGCCGACACCAGAGGAAGTTTTACCCGGAACGTGCTGCCTGTTCCGGGGGTGCTGTCGACCGTTACACTTCCGCCATGGGTAATGGCGATGTGCTTGACGATCGAGAGGCCCAGACCGGTACCTCCCAATTCCCGCGATCTGGCCTTGTCAACGCGATAGAAGCGCTCGAATATTCGAGCCTGGTCGTTCGGTTCGATCCCGATGCCCGTATCCTGGACCTCGATTACGGCCAGATCGTTCTGTTTCTGCAGGCGAACCTGAATCCGTCCTCCTTCCGGAGTGTATTTGACGGCGTTGTCGAGAAGATTGCTCATGAGTTGTCTGAATGCTTCGGCGTCACCCATGATGTTGATCGAAGCGTCGGTCACTTGCGTCTCGATTTCGATCCCTTGTTCGCAACCCATTTGATTGAAGTTTCGCGTCGAGGAAAGCACGATCCGACGCAGGTCGAACGGACCGCCTTCGGTTTCGTCACGTTTGGATTCCAGGCGAGATAGAGCGAGAAGATCGGTGACAATTGCCGAGAGTCGCATAGACTGATTCTGGATTTTTCCGAGAAATCGCTTACGCTTAGGATCTCCCAATTCCCTGTCGTCAATAAGCGTTTCAACCAGTCCTCGGATGGCGGTAATCGGAGTTTTGAGTTCATGAGAGGCGTTGGCGACAAACTCCCGCCGAACCATCGCCAGTTTCTCGAATTCCGACACGTCGTGAAGGACGACCACTGCTCCGACAGAGTTTCCCTGGCCGTCTCGCAGTGGAGAGGCGTGCAGTTCAATGAACTGCTCCTTTTTCCATTGTGTTTCCAATCTCAGATCGCCATCCGGGTCGGTCTGACCTTGTAAAACGGAGCTTAGCACTTCGACTATATCTTGAACGCGAATCACTTCCCATATCGGTTTGCCCAGACAATCGTCGGCCGAAATATCCAGAAGTGTTCCGGCGGCCTGGTTCATATGCGAGACTCGCTCGTTCTTTTCAACAGCAATTACTCCCTCATTCATTCCAGACAGAATTGCTGACAACCTGTTGCGGTCGGTTACTATGGTTTCTGTACGCTTGCGACAGCTTTCGGCCAGCACGTTGAACGCCTTGGCGAGCTTTCCGATCTCATCGTTTCGAGACATGGGGAGTCTCTGGTCGTAGTTCCCTTGCGACATCGCTCCGGCTACAACGGTCATGGACACAAGCGGTTTGATAAAATGGTGGGCTGCGAAGAATCCCAGAACCAGCGCTGCAGCTGCGGACAAAACCGCTCCCAAAAACACCGAATTGCGAATGGCATCGAGACGTTTTCCGATCCTGGAAAGCGGCAAAGACGTTCGGACATATCCCAGGAGCTTGTTTTCTCTGCGAAGCGGAATGGCCAGATACATCATACCTACTTTCAACGTGTTGCTGAAACGTGTGGATGTTCCGCTTCCGTTTGCACGTGCCGCAAGAATCTCCGGACGATCGCCGTGGTTGTTCATGTCGCCGGGGTTTTCCTCGGAGTCGGCGACGACCACCCCGTCAGCTCGAATCACGGTTATCCTTGTGCCGATATCCGATCCCAAGTTGCCGATATGTTCCTGGAGCGTCGCATCGGGTTTCAGAAAGTTTTCGATTGCCGCTTTCTTCAGCATAGTGGCGCGTGCATGGAGCGACTGATCGATCTCTTCGAGCGTATCTTGTTCGATACTGCGGCTTATAAGGACTCCCACAACTACAGCGGAAATGATGATGAGTGCCGAGTAGCCGGCATATAGTTTCCAGAGAAAACGAGATTTCAGCATGGATTTACTCCTCTATATCCCGGAAACGGTATCCGACACCTCGAATTGTTTCTATCATGTCGCGATGCTTGCCAAGCTTTTGGCGGATGGATCGGATGTGGACGTCGATGTTGCGATCGATGACAAAGGAGTCGTCGCCGAACACCCGGCTCAGCAAATGCGATCTGGTGAAGACTCTTCCGGGGTGAGACGCCAGGAAATGCAGAAGTCGCATCTCGGTGGCGGTGAAGATCACAGGTAGCCCTTCAACTCGTACCTCGTGACGCCCGAGATCGATCGCCACCTCGCCTCGTGTGATTTTCTCTCTTTTCCCTCCGTCCCGGCCCAGGGAACCTCTTCGCAGAACCGCCTTGATTCGGGCTGTAAGCTCTTTGGGGCTGAACGGTTTTGTTACGTAGTCGTCGGCTCCTATTCCAAGGCCCAATACGATATCGCTTTCTTCTCCCTTGGCGGTGACCATGATGACAGGTATAGCTTGTGTCCGGTCGTTCGCCTTCAACTCGCGACAGACGTCAAGCCCGTCCAGACCGGGCAGCATCAAGTCGAGCAGGACCAGGTCCGGCAGTTCTTTCTGAATCAAACGCAATCCTTTATCACCGTCATCTGAAGTTCGCACATCATATCCCTCGCGTAGAAGGTTGTGTTCGATAACCTCTCTGATGTCGGCCTCGTCTTCTATGACAACGATCTTTCCTCGCGCCATTATGTTACCGCCTCAAAGTTAAATTGGTTTTTTCGTGTTCTTTTATTGGTCTGTAGAGCTATGCTCCGGTTTGATTTTCTGTGGAGTGCTTTTGGGACTGGGCGTTTTTTTCGTGATTATTGACGTTGGTGTCATGAGAGTGCCTGATATTTTTGGCTTCGACCATATATATAACATCCTCGGCGATACTGACGGCGTGATCGGCTATTCTCTCAAACGAACGCGCTATCAGGATCAACTCGAGCAATCCAGTGACTGCCTTGGAGCTTTCGGCGGCGCGGGCCATGAGTTTTCTGAATATCTGGTCGTGCAATTCGTCAACGTTGTTGTCGGCCCGGACCACCACTCTAGCGGTTTGACCGGACTTTTGCGTAAAGGCGTCCAGGGCTGCTGAGACCATATCTCCGGCCATTTGCGCGAGATCCGGAATAGCGTTCACTGGTTCGGGATGCTCTGCGGTCAGCAGGTTGTTGGCGTAAAACCCGACGTTCATGACCTGGTCTCCGATTCGTTCGAGTTCGGCGTTGATTCGCGCCGCCACGATCAACATCCGCAGATCGCCGGCTACGGGGGTGTGTACGGTTATCATCCGCACAGTTTCTTCGTCGATCTCGTTCTGGAGGATATCCATCTGCTGTTCTTTTCTGGATATCTCATCCATCAGATTCGGCTGACGGTTTTCGACTACCGAGACTATATCGCGGATCATCTGTTCGGTCATGGCGCCCATATGCAGCAATTTCTTTTTAAGATTGCTCCAGTCGTTGTCGAACTGCACAGGCATTGCTTTCTCCTTCCGCGGTCAGCAAAACGCCGCGTAAAGTACGGAATCAACCGTACCGTCCTTCTATGTATTGCTCGGTTCTGTGGTCTTTTGGACTAATGAAAAGTGCTGACGTTTCGGAATGCTCGATCATTTCACCATGGAGCATGAACATGCATTCGTCGCTTATTCGACGGGCCTGGGCCATATTATGTGTTACAATAACAATTGTGAATTTTTTCCGCAATGTTCTGAGTAGCTCTTCGATACGCTGAATGCCCTCGGCGTCCAGCGCCGAGCACGGTTCGTCCATCAGGATGATCTGCGGTTTGAGGGGCAGGAGCCTGGCGATGCAGAGTTTTTGCTGTTGTTCGAGGGTGAGGGTGGTGGCTTTTCTTTTGGTCATATCCTTGACCGCATCCCACAACTGGACTTCTCGCAGGGCCTTTTCGACCATGTCGTCGGCTTCGTTGCGCTTCAGTCGTCGCGCGGAGTGTGTCTGGATACCGAACAGGATATTCTTGCGTATCGAAACGGGCAAAGGATTGGGGCGTTGGAAGACCATTCCGACAGTTCGGCGCAGCTGGGCCAGAGAGACTTCCGGGGCATAGATGTTCTGTCCCAGAATGGTGATCTCGCCGGTTGTGGTCACGTTTCCATACCGCTCGTTGATACGGTTGAAGCAGCGAAGAAGCGTCGTTTTCCCGCATCCCGACGGCCCGATCAGCGCCGTTATGAGCCTCGGGCGCACATTCATCGTAATGTCCTTCAAAGCCTGGAACTTGTCATACCACAGGTTCAGCCCCTTGGTGCTGATCGTGTATTGGGTCTGCGTTGATTTTGTAGTGTCAACTATCATCCAAACGCTCCGGTCAGGTAGTCGCTCGTCATCGGGTTTTCGGGGTTTGTAAAGATGGTTTCGGTATCGTTTACCTCAACCAGTTCGGAATTGTTGAAGAATGCGGTTCGGTCGGCGATGCGGCGGGCCTGCTGCACAAGGTTGGTTACCATTATGATGGTCTTTTCCTGTTTCAGTTCGACCAGGACGTCTTCGATTTTCATCGTAGTTACCGGGTCGATTGCGATGGAGAATTCGTCGAGACATAGTATCTCGGGTTCATGCGACAGGGCTCTGGCGAGGGTCAAACGCTGCTGCTGCCCACCGGAGAGTTTTGTGCCTAACATGTGCATTCGATCTTTTACTTCGTCCCACAACATGGCCTGGGTCAGGCACTTCTCCACAAACGCATCCAGTTCCGGACCGCGCCGCATTCCGACTAGATGTGGCGCGTAGGCGACATTGTCGTAGATTGAAAGCGGCAGGCCCACCGGTAGCGGGAATACGATACCGACGCATCTCCGGAGGGAGTACACGTTTTTTATTCGGGAAGTGTCTTCTCCGTTTATACTGACAGTTCCGGTGAGGCTGGCCGATGAAACGAACTCCAGCGTCCGGTTGATGCACTTGAGCAGAGTAGTTTTGCCCGAATTCGCCGGTCCGACTATCCCGAAGATTTCGTTCCGTGGAATATCGATCGAAACATTTTTCATCGCCGTTTTGGATCCGTATTTCACGGTGACATTGTCAAATTTGATATGCGTGTTCATCTGTTTCCAACTTACCATTTTTTCCGTGATCGCAAATAGACACGAAGCGTAATCGACACGCTGTTGATAAACAAAGTAATGGAGATCAACACAGCCGCGGCGCCGAACTGCATCGTCTCTGAAACGCCCCTGATCTGAGTAGCCAGGAGAAACAGGTGATACTGAAGCGCCATACACGCGTCTGAGGCGGCGTAAGGAAACACGCTGGCAAGGCCCGTATCGGCCACCGGAGTGAAGAACACCACTCCCGTAAAGAGAATCGGGGCGGTTTCGCCTGCGGTGCGGCATATCTCGAAGATGACGCCTGTCAGTATTCCGCTCAGAGAGTTGGGAAGCACGATCGTCCTTATGGTCTGCCATTTCGTTGCGCCCATGTTCCAGCATGCCTCACGGAACGACATGGGCACTGAAGCCAGCGCTTCGCGGGTGGCGGTTATAATCACGGGGAGACTCATTACCGCCAAGGTGCAGGAGGCCGCTATCACGGATTTTCCCATACCGGCAAACAACACGAACGCCCCGACCCCGAACAGTCCGTGAACGATGCTCGGCACGCCGGCGAGATTGAGCACCGCCAGGTTTATTGTTCGGGTAAGCCAGTTGTCCGGCGCGTATTCATTCAGGTATATAGCTGCCAGGATACCGATTGGCGCGTCGATCATCAGGGATATAATCGCAAGGTAGAACGTGCCCACCAGGGGCGCCCACATCCCGCCTGCCGTCATATTATCCTTGGGGTTGTCGAAGATGAATGACCACGAAAGCACAGGCCAGGCCCTGTAGAACAGGTATCCGATGATGAGCAACACCGGGATTATCATGGCCGCGACCACCAGGCTGAAAAAGACCTTTGCAATCCTCTCCCTGATCAGTTTTCGCCTCTCCAGCGGGGTGGAGGCGAAGACATTAACAGTCTGCTGTGACAAACTCAACATGTTATGCTGTTTTGTCATTGCGAATACCCTTTACGATTATGTCGGCGATCAGGTTTATCACGAACGTAATCGCGAACAGGACCACGCCGATGGCGAACAGGGCCTGGTAATGTAGGTCGCCATGAACCGTTTCACCAAGTTCGGCGGCTATAGTTGCGGTAAGGGTGCGCATCGGATCGTACAGGCTTTTGGGAATATTTATCGCATGCCCGGTGCACATCAGGACGGCCATGGTTTCACCGATCGCGCGCCCCACACCCAGGAGCAGCGCCGCCAACAAACCGTTCTTGGCGGCGGGGAAGAGCACCCGATAGACCACCTCCCATCGACTGGCGCCGAGAGATATTGCCGCCTCCCGGTAAGAGTCTGGCACGGCTTTGAGGGCATCCTCGCCGATTGAGACAACCAGCGGCAGACTTATCAATGCAACTATGATCCCGCCGTTGAGCAAATTTACTCCCACCGACGCGCTGGTCCAACTTGTGATCAAAGGGCCCAACATCATCAGCCCGATGAAGCCCCACACCACGGACGGAATCGCAGCAAGCAATTCGACCAGTATCTTCAAGACCTCTTTGGTTTTCCCGCCGCAGAATTCCGATATGAACACCGCGGCTCCAAGTCCCAGCGGCATCGCCACCAGCATTGCAATAGCGGTCAGAAGCAGAGAGCCCACGAGGAGAGCGAAGATTCCGTATTGCGGTTCGACATCAGAGGACGGGCGCCAATTGGGGCTCGTGAAGAACTCCGTCATATCCAGACCGCCGAAAAGCGCCGGAGCGGCTTCGCGGAAGATGAAGAAGAAGATCGCCAGCACAAAGAAGATGGCGCTCCACCCGCACAGCCGTATGATCCAAGTGATTGTGAACTCGGACCATGCGACTGAGATTCGGGGCTTTTGTCCTTGCCTACCGGGGTTAACGCTATTTGCAGGGGACGTATCCAAGCTTTGTAACCACCTGTTGACCTTCAGAGGACATGATCCATTCGATGTAGTCTTTGATCGAACCGGTCGGCTCGCCAATCGTGTAGATATGAAGAGGTCGGGTGATCGGGTAGGTTCCGTTTTTGGCGTTTGCGACGGTCGGCGCTACAGACGGGTCGCCTTTGCTTTTGGTTATACGGAGCATTTTGACTTCGGGTGTGGCGTAACCCATTCCGCTGTAACCAATGGCTCCGGGGGTCTTGCCGACCAGTGCTACAACGTCTTTCGATCCGCTCTGGTCGATCGATCCCAGCTTGTAGTCCCTCTTCTTGCCCAGGACTGCTTCACGGAAGTAGGCGTAGGTCCCTGAGTTGTTCTGGCGGCTTACTCGGACGATCTCGCCCAGGGAGGCGGCCTTGTCGGAGACTTCGGACCAGTTTTCGATTTTTCCGCCGTCACCGTAAATTTCGGCCAGTACTTCTATGGAGATTTCGTCGAGGGGATGATCTTTGTGTACGTAGACCGCCAAAGCGTCGAATCCGACAATATGTTCCTTGGGTTTTTTGCCTTGATTGGTCTCGATACGCGTGGCTTCCTTCGGTTTGATCTTCCGGGACGCGTTAGCCATGTTGCAGGTTCCGTCAGTCAGGCTGGCGATTCCCACGCCGGACCCGCCGCCAAGGACCTGCACTGTCAGTTCCTTACCCTCGGTGTATTTTTCGGCCCAGGCCTGCGCGAGGTTCACCATAGTGTCCGACCCGCAATTAGTTATGACATTTTTGTTTTCGTTCGCGTTCTGCTTTTTTCCACAACCTGAAGCACTGATAACCATTAAAAAAACCACCGACATTCTGACAGCGTTTCGAACCGTGTTGTTCATTGTGTTCTCCTATGCTTGAACATTGCATTCGTTTGTGTTCGGACAGATGTTCGGTCGCAATAATAAAGACAGCCGTTATGCTACCCGTCTTCCTTTCCTTCTGATTCTGCATTATGTAAAGGAAGTATATCGAAGCTTTATAAAGACGAGATAAAGACAGCGCTAAGTCTTAAGAAAGTTACCGCCACATCAGTTTTGACTCAATGGCAGCACATTGTGATAGGAGACAAAGGGGCGTCGCCCTTTGCGAGAGAAGTTGAATTGATTGTTCGACTGGCAAATCGCAAATGCTGATTGTCGCCGGGGCGGTGAGGTCCGGGTTGATCGCCGTGACGTGGCCGATCTGCAGCGGGCCGTCGGCGTGATACCAGTCCGGTAGCGACTGCAGGTGCAGACTGCGGACCGACTTGCCCAGTTTTACGGCGCCGACACATCCGTCGCCCATTGACGGAAGTGACTTCCTGGGCGGATAACCATTTGTCATTGTGTTAATTACGTTGGGAGG
>Ga0180435_10007608_pt1 | contig 10309 bp, 7 predicted proteins | sample SS_ome_3_FD_132467 | JGI IMG/M metagenome (GOLD analysis project Ga0180435, IMG submission 132467) | Hypersaline lake sediment archaeal communities from the Salton Sea, California, USA - SS_3_S_1 metaG | ecosystem: Environmental > Aquatic > Non-marine Saline and Alkaline > Hypersaline > Sediment... | reverse complement strand
TGGGTAGATGAAATTGAAAAGTGTGTGGTTATGCGCGATACGCAATGGATTACTCCCTTTATGGATCGTTTGATTACGGATGCTTCGTTTGAAATGGATATTGAGCAGGCTTCGATCATCCAGGAGTACATTATCCGCCATCCCGAAAGAAAGCAGGAAATTACCAGGCGCCTGCACGAAGGCCGGATGCTCATTGGTTCCACCTATACGCAGCCCTATGAAGAAATGTATTTCTCCGAATCGCTGGCTCGTCAGTTCTACCTGGGAAAGCTCTGGTTGAAACAGGAATTTGACGGCTACAACGCCACCTCCTATTACAATGCTGATGTTCCGGGCAGGGCCATGCAAATGCCTCAGCTATTGGCGAAAGCCGGTGTGGATAACATGTTCATCAGCCGACACGGACGAGGCATTTTTGACTGGTATAGTCCCGATGGGTCCAAGGTGACCACCTATTCGCCCGGCCATTATATCGATTTTTACAATATTCTCGGCAAACCAGATGAAATGGCCATAAAGGAACTGGCCAGCCAGGCGCTGATCTGGAGCGATGGATATAACGATATTCCCGGAGAGAAGACAGTTATGCCGGCGGTCCTGAACTTTGAATTCATCTGGGATCCCAGGCCTGTGGAAAATTTGGATCCCTTTACCCAATTATGGAACAGCCTCCAGCAGGTTGAAAATGAAGGTGGAGAAAAACTTGCTGTTCGCTTACCCACCATTAAGTTCTCCACCCTGGATAAGTTTTTCACCCAGATCAGAAAGTCCACAAAAAAAATGCCATTCATTATGGGGGAACGCCCCAATGTTTGGTTATACATCCATGGACCCTCTCATCATTGGGCCCTGGACCACAGCAGGCAGGCAGATATGCTGCTGCCTGCAGCTGAAAAATTCGCCACTGCGGATGCCTTGCTAAGTGGTTCGTACTCCAAATACCCTGTTGAATTATTTAACCAGGCCTGGGAATCAAAGATCTATCCGGATCATGGCTGGGGAGGAAAAGGAGGCCAGAGCACCGATGATATTTTCCTGAATCGTTATGCCGATGCACAGGCCAAAGCGGAAAAACTCATGGATCAATCCCTGAATTCTCTTGCTTCGAGGGTAAATACCTCCGCAGAAAAGGGCATCCCTGTGGTGGTGTTCAACAGTCTGAGCTGGGATCGGACCAGTCCGCTAACTGTTCAAATGAGCTTTGACCCTGAGTCAGCAAAATCAATAATCCTGCAAAATAAAGAAGGAAAGGAAGTTCCTGTACAGCTTGAGCATGTGCGTAGAGATGAGACCGGTTATTTGAATTCCGCAGAGATCTCTTTTGTAGCATCGGATGTACCTTCCATTGGTTATGACACCTATTACATAGTATTATCAGATAAAGCAGCCGCTCCAAAAACTAAAGCTTTTAGCACTGATTTCGAAAACGACTTCTATAAAGCAAGCCTGTCCGACGGAGGCCTTTCCAGCCTGTATGATAAAGAACTGGGTACCGAGCTTATTGAAAGCAGTTTCTTCAAAGCCGGCGAGATCTTTACTTTAAAGTCGGAAGGTAATGGGGCGGGAGAATTTGTTGCCGTGCAACAACCCGAAATGGAAGGTTTTGATAAAACCGGTAACTACAAAACAGCCTGGGAGATTACGGCGGACGGTGCGGTTTTCACCTCCTATAAGTACCGGCAGCCCATTCGCTTTGCTGTGGCTGAGCTGGAAATCACCTTCTATCATCAAATCAAAAAAGTTGATTTTGATGTGAAGCTGATGAACTGGGATGGGACCATGTTCCGGGAGTTCAGGATGGCCATGCCCCTGAAAATGGAGCATGGAAACATTGCCTATGAGGCACCATTTGGCGTGGTGGAAGTGGGAAAGGATGAGATGGCAGGAGCTGCCGGAGAACGTTATACTATTCCTTGTAAAGATTTGAATCCCAGAGGAATCGAAAACTGGATAAACGCATCCGACGATGGATTTGGACTTACTTTGTCCTCGAGCGTTGTTGCCATGGACTACATTGATCCTACAAATGAAGGGCTGGCTTACACCATACTTCAACCCATATTACTGGCTTCCCGCAGAAGTTGCCACGGCGAAGGAAATGATTATCATCAAACGGGCAATCATAGTTTCTCTTTTTCCATTACATCCCATACACCCGGATGGCAACATGGAGTCAAGCCCGGGAAAGAGGCCAATGAGAAGTTGCAAGCGATTTTGGATCCATCCAAATTTGCTTCAGCTAACTTGGAAGAAAGCATGAGCTTTCTACAGCTTGATGCTGAGAATGTTATTGTATCTGCCATGAAGAAAGCTGAAGATAGGAATGCCGTGGTAATTCGCCTCTACAACCTGAATGAAGAAGAAACAGATGTGAGCCTGCGCTTCTCAGAGAAATTCAATCAGGCATGGAGGACCAACCTGATTGAGGAGAAAGAAGAGGAACTTGATGTGCAGGACGGTGTGCTCCGTTTTACAATCGGAAACCAATCAATCGAAACAATATTATTGAAGCAGTAGGGCTTAATAACTACAAGTATGAAAAATAAGATCTTTCTGACATTGTTGGGTACTGCATTGATGTGCGGATGTACAAACAAAGAGCCTGTAAAGGCACCTGAGCCTTTTCTCCCAGTTCCAAACAAGGCCCAGCTCAACTGGCATAAAGCCGAATACATCATGTTTATCCACTTTGGCATGAAAACCTTCTATCCCAGTGAGGACCATATGGGCTACGGGAAAGAGGATCCAAAGAAGTTCAATCCCGTGAAATTTGATGCCAGGCAATGGGTGGAAGCTGCCAAAGCAGGTGGATTTAAAGGGATTGTTTTGACAGCCAAGCACCACGATGGCTTTTGCAACTGGCAGACGGAGACCACGGATCATAGTGTACGATCCTCCCTGTGGAAAGAGGGGAACGGCGATGTAATCAGGGAACTGATGGAAGCCTGCCGCGAAGGGGGTGTCTATTTTGGGATCTATGTCTCCATCATTGATAAACACTTTGAACATGCCGGATCTAAAAAATACGCGGATTACGGTTCGTATTATTATGAGCAGCTGAAAGAGCTGAGCACTAATTACGGGCCCATTGACGAATATTGGTTTGATGGTTATCAGGCCGATGGACTGAAAATGGACTATAAAAAGATTGCTGATTTAATCAAAGAAACACAGCCAGATGCAGTGGTTTATGAATCAGGTACCATGGTGAAGTATCTGCCGGACCGCAGCATTGCATGGCCCGGTGCTCATGGCGGGATAAGCCCTGATCAAAACTACCGGGTAGCTATCGAAAACACCCTGCGATGGTATCCCTCCGAACCATCGATTATTCTGCAGGGCAACTGGTTTCATAACCATACGCCTGTGATTGGCCTGGAGCAAATTCAGGATTACTATCTCAGCTCAGTGGGCTATGGTGTCACTCCATTAATGAATATCTCACCGAATACAGATGGTTTGATCGATGAAGCTACGGTTGAAAGACTTACAGAATTTAAAATGTGGGTGGATCAATTAAATAGCAATGACCTGGCCAGATCTGAAGAGGTTCAAGTCACAGCCAGCACTTATCGGGGAAATGCCCCTGAATATGCTCCTCCTTTGGTAAAAGATGGCGATTTTGAAACCTACTTTGCCACCGATGATGCCCTACGAAATGCTCATATTGAAATTGACCTTGGATCGGTTCAGGAAATCGAAGGCTTTATTATCCAGGAATACATTCCCCTGGGTCAGCGCATTGATGGATATACCATTGAATGCCGGGTGGATGGAAATTGGATAGAGGTTTTCTCGGGGAAACATATTGGTTACAAGCGAATTATTCTTGAAGGCAGGGCTTCAGCAGAGGATATTAGATTTCCAGCTGCTGATGGAGTGCGTTTAAACATTGATCATGCCCTGGCAAGTCCCTTGATCAGTACTTTTCAGGTAGTCGGCAGCTTGTAAGGAGAGAGGGATTACAGATCCCATTGGGGAGAACCAACAAAACACAGATAACACAGATGCCGCATATCTGCGCCATCTTGTTATTTATTTGTCCGCCTCCTCCAGAAAGCAAGCTTTTTTCGGAGCCGTCCAACTAAATAACCCGCAACCTTCCGGATGCGGATTATCTGCGTTTTGCGGAGAGAGAGGGATTCGAACCCTCGGTGCCCGCAAGGGGCACAACGGTTTTCGAGACCGCCCCGTTCGACCACTCCGGCATCTCTCCGGGACAGGTGCAAAATTATAATAATTATGCGATATTTAAGCCGTCAAATGAATTCCTCGATCTATGCGCAGCTTTTCTTCTTTTCTCCTGATTCTTTCACTAGGCTTTTTACCCTTTGCTTGCAATCGTCCGGCTCCTGTGATCACCGATGAAACCGCCTATTTAGAGGAGATAGAAGCCTGGCAGCAACAGCGCCTGGAGCGGCTGAAGAATAAGGATGGCTGGCTCAGCCTGACCGGATTGTTCTGGCTGGAGGAGGGAGAGAATAGTTTTGGTTCAGATCCCTCCAATGATATTGTCTTTCCGAAGAAGGCAGAAGCATTCTGTGGCAGCCTGCTGCTGGAAAGGGGATCGGTAAGCCTGCGGGTAGCAGATGGGGTGGCGATTACCCTGAATGACTCCCTGGTCACCAAGTTAGAGCTGAGGGATGATCAGTCAACAAATACTACGCGCCTGCAGCAGGGCGATCTGGCCTGGTATATTATCAAGCGCGGGGAGCGCTACGGAATCCGTCTCAGGGATCACAAGCATCCCCGCATTGACGAACTGGATCACATCCCCTCCTATCCCATTCAGACCGCTTATGTGGTGGAAGCTACCCTGAAAGCCTTTGAAACACCCAGAACCATGACCGTGGCTACGCCGCTGGAAGGATTTACGGAATCCTATGAATGTCCGGGCATCCTGCACTTTAAAATCAAGGGTCAGGAGCTGAACCTTCATCCCTTTAGTTCGGGAAATGGCTATTTCCTGGTGATTGCGGATGAGACGACTGGACTGGACACCTATGGAGCAGGCAGGTTTATGTATGCGGTGCCCGATTCGACAGGACGGATCATCCTGGATTTTAACAAAGCTTACAATCCCCCCTGTGCGTTTAGTCCTTACGCCACCTGCCCCATGCCTCCCAGGGAAAATTTTCTTCCGGCAGCCATCGAAGCCGGTGAAAAATCGGTCCATCTGCATTAGGGTCTGCGAAGGATTTCAACTTAAAGGCTTGCTAAGCGACGGTATATGGAGTATATTGCCATATAGGCAACTTACCTTAAGGAATAACTCATGAGCGTGAAAATCACGAAGATCGAGATTATTAAACTGAACATTCCGTACAAGGAGCCCTTTGTGATTTCCCTGGGCGTAATTCCGGAGGCCACCAATGTGGTAGTCCGCATCCACACCAATACCGGGCTGACAGGAACCGGAGAGTGTGCCCCCTTTGTATTTATAGTGGGAGAAACCCAGGAAACGGTCTTCGAGCTGGCAAAACAGGTGGGGAAGATGCTACTGGGAAGGAATCCCTTTGCCCTTGCTGAACGGCTGTTTGAAATCGACCGGGCCGTACAAGGCAATCCCACCATGAAGAGCGCTTTTGATATGGCTCTGTATGACCTGCTGGCGCTTCAGGCAAATATGCCTCTGTACCAGTTGCTCGGGGGAAGCAATACGAGGGAGATTCACACGGATATGACCATCAGCATCGGGGACCCGGAGAAAGTAGCCCGGGATGCCATAGCATTTAAGCAGGCTGGATATCCCGCGATTAAGGTGAAGCTGGGAACCACCACCCGGGAAGATGTGGCCAGGATCAAGGCCATCCGGGAGGCGGTGGGCCCCGACTACCCCATCCGGATCGATGCCAACCAGGGCTGGGATACCATTACCGCCATAGAAACCCTGAAGGCTCTGGAGCCGCTGGGGTTGAACACTGTGAAGAACCCATCCCCCATTGGAACAACAGGGAGCTGGTGAAGGTCCGGGAGAACAGCCCGATTCCCATCATGGCCGATGAATCCATCTTTGACCACCACGATGCCTTTCGCCTGGCCAGCATGGGAGCCTGTGACTATTTCAATATTAAATTATCCAAATCGGGGGGCATCCACAATGCCCTGAAAATTGCAGCGGTGGCCGAGTCCGCCGGGATAAAATGCCAGGTGGGATGTATGTCTGAGTCACGCTTTGCGCTCACTGCCCTGATGCACCTGGTGCTGGCCCGCGACAGCATCGTACACTACGATATGGATTCTTCCCTGATGCTGGCTGCTGATCCGGTAAGCGGGGGAATAGAATACCGGGGGGCTGGTCTTTGGGTGCTTGGGGAAGATCCGGGGATCGGGGCAGGATTTGAGGAAAGCTACCTGGAACCCATGGAGAAAGTAACCCTGACTTAAATCCCTGACAATTAGATGTCAAAAACGAGCAAACAGCATATCATGGAGAGCAGGGTGGGTACCAAAGTGGTCCTCAATGGAAAGAGCTACCTCTATTTTGCCGGGACCAGTTATTTCCAGCTCCATTCCCATCCGGAGGTGATCAAAGCGGCCAACGAAGCTACTCAGAAATACGGAATTGGGAGTGCCACCACCAGGTCCCTGACCGGCACCACTCCCCTGCTGGAACAGCTGGAGGAAAACCTGGCCAACTTTTTTAATACCGAAGATGCCGTATACCTTCCTTCCGGCTACCTGAGCAGCCTGGCGGGACTGAAAGCCCTGGACGAGATGGGCCGCTTCCAGGTAATCTTCCTGGATGAAGGGTCGCATTACAGCCTGGCGGAAGGTGCAGCAGCCACCGGAAAACCGGTGATCCCTTTCAGGCACAGGGACCTGAATGACCTGGAAGATAAAATGAAAAAAGAGCTGGGAGAAAATCAGCGGCCCCTGGTGGCAAGCGACGGGCTTTTTCCCGTAACGGGCACCCTGGCTCCTGTCAAGGATTATCTGAATATGGCCAGTGCCCATAAGGGCGTGGTATGGGTCGACGATGCGCACGGGGTTGGAATTCTGGGCGTGCACGGGCGGGGTACCTGCGAAGCACTGGAGACACCTTCCAGCGGGATCTACCTGGGAGCCACCCTTTCCAAAGCCTTTGGGGCTTATGGCGGCATTATTACCGGCAAACGTGATTTTATTAAACAGGTCCGTTCGGGAAGTGTGTTTACCGGTTCCAGCGCACCCATGCATGCAGCTGTGGCTGCAGGAATTAAAGGATTGGAGCTGGTGCAGGAAAGTCGCAACCTGAGAAAGAGATTATGGGATAATGCCAGGTATATGCGAGAAAGCCTCCAGCATATCGGGATCAGGAATGAGCTTCTCTATATCCCGGAAATGCATGGAACCGTGCCGATCTTCTCTTTTTCACACCGGGATGCTTCCACCATGCAGAGGATCCATAATTACCTGATGAAGCAGGGGATCTATACCCAGTATACCTCGTACAAAGGGGCCGGGGCCGAAGGAATTCTCAGGGTGGTGGTCACCTCTTCCCACAAAAAAGTGGAAATTGTGCGGCTTACCCATACCCTGAGAGAAGTCCTGCACTCCCTCAAGCCATAGCAAAACCCAGCAGGAGGTATATCAACAGAGTGATGGTTCCGGTTAACAGTGCATAGGGCAGCTGTGTTTTTACATGGTCGATGTGATCGGATGCGGAAGCCATGGATGAGATCATGGTGGTATCAGATATGGGCGAACAGTGATCGCCGAATACCCCTCCGCCCATGGTAGCCGCCACCACCAGGAAAAGATTGGCCCCATGCATATCTGCCATGGGCAGGGCTATGGATATCATAATCGCGAAGGTACCCCAGGAGGTCCCTGTAGAGAATGCAATAAAGGAGGAGAGCGCAAAAACAATGGCGGGCAGCAGCGCGGGAGAAAGCCAGCCCTCGGTGATGCCTGCCACGTATTCACCGGTGCCCAGCGTGTTGCAGACGTGACTGATAGAGAACGCAAGCATCATCAGTAGTGCCAGTGGCATCAATTCACTGATCCCCTTAAGGATCAGGCTCACCATCTTTTTCAACCTCATAATACCCTGGGCACGGTAAAGGATCATGGCCACCAGGATGGAAGTACTCACCGCATATAAGACCGCTGAGGAACCCGATCCCCGTCCCAGTGCACTGGCAAAATGATTCAGGAATCCATGGGACTCCTCCACCTCGGACCAGCCCGTGTAGGCCAGGAAAGTGATCATCATTACCACCATGGTGAGCAGTGGAATGACCATATTCAGAGCCCTGGGTCTGATTCCCTCCTTCATTTCAAAGGAGGTTACCTCATCTGAAACCATGGGCCTGGCGCCATCATTGAGGAGCTTCCCGGTCTCCCGGGTACGCTTCTCGGCCCGGCCCATGGGGCCAAAGTCTTTCCGGCTGATGATCACCAGAAACACCATGAGAATGGTCAGCATGGGATAGAAATTATATCCCAGGGCAGAGATCATGGTCCGGAAAGGAGCCTCGATGCCCTGGGTAAGCAGGAGACCCATGATAAAAGCCCCCCAGGCATTAAAGGGGATCAGAATGGAACTGGGAGCCGAACTGGAATCGGCGATATAGGCCAGCTTCTCCCTGGGAATCTTTAGCCGGTCAAATACCGGCCGGAACAAGGTTCCCACCGTAAGGGAACTGATACTGGTCTCGATAAATAAGAGCACTCCAATAAGCAGGGCCAGGAGCTCAACCACTACCCTGCTCTTCCCCATCTTTTTCTGCTCCATCCTGTGAAGCATCTTATCGATCCCCACAATGAAGCCCCGGACACCACCCGAATACTGAATAAAGATAAGCAGGGCGCCCACCAGGGCAGAAAACATGATGGTCCGGGTATTGCCGGGATTTTTAAATACTTCCACAAAGCCCTCCAGGGTAGCCAGGGTTCCCTGCAGCGGATTCCAGTCGCTGATGATCAACCAGCCCAGCCAGATTCCCACCACCAGGGAGATATAGACCTGTCTGGTCCGTAAAGCAAGTATAATGGCCAGCAGTGGCGGCAGGACAGAGAGCACCCCAAAATCAATCATCTGACTAAAATAGTGATAATGTGGGAAAGTTAAACCACAGCCGGTTCCAGAAGCCTGAAACTGTTCTTATCCGCATCCAGATCGGCTCTGATCCCGGTAGGTATGGTTACCATACGTTTGATATGCCCAAAGGAGAGCCCATAAGAAACCGGGATACCCAGGGGAGAAAGCAGATCATCCAGGGCCTCCTTCAGGAGCAGCCTGGGCTCCTCGTTGATATTGCAGTCCCCAAATACCCCCATCACGATGCCTGCTGCCTGTTTCAGGTTGGTCCCCGAAAGCAGGTGAAAAACCATTTTATCCACCCGGTAGGTCTTCTCCCCGATCTCCTCAAGGTACACAATCCTGTTCTCAAAATCAGGTTCAAAGCGGGTTCCGATCATGGAGTCCAGTACGGAAATATTTCCCCCGATCAACAAACCTTCGGCCCTACCACCCCTTAGGGTGTAGCGGTCAAACTCAGGATTGTCCCGGGTCCCTTTTTCACGCCTATAAGGATATTTATACTGGTCCTCAGGCTCCAGAAGAACCTTCTTCAGAGATCTTTTGCTGAATCGGTTAAAGTCAGATATCCCCACCGGTCCGTGAAAGGTAACCAGTCCGCTCTCCTGGTAGATGGAGGTAAGCAGGGCGCTGATATCGCTGTAGCCAATGAACACTTTCGGATTTTTTCGCATCAGATCATAATCCAGCAGGTCCAGGATCCGGATGGAGCCATAGCCCCCACGGACACACCAGATGGCATCCACCTCTTTATCGGAGAACATTTCCATCAGCTCATCGGCCCGCTCCTGGTCCCTTCCTGCAAAATAGCCATACTCCGATAAAACGCTATCCTTATGGGTGGTACGGAATCCCAGCTCTTCCAGCTTCAGGACGCAGTTGTTCAGCTGCTCTTCCGTGACCGGCGAACCGGGTGTCACCAGTCCGATCCGCGCCCCTTTCCTCAACCTTTCAGGAAGGATTCTTTCCGGGGCATGCTGCCTGCTCCGGGGCAAGAAAGAGCCGCCGGCCTTCAGTCCCGGGGATGAAGCCAGGGTCAAAGCTGCCAGTGCACCTGATTTTTTTAAAAATGATCTTCTGTCAGTCATAGATCTAAAGCTTCTTGATCCCAATTCCCGGAAGCTCATTCAGAGTTACTTTTCCATCGATCACCTCCATGCCCTGGTAAAGATCATTGCTGATAAGCAGGTTCCCATCCAGATCGGCCCAGTCCACCAGCGGCGACAACTGCGAGGCAGCCGAGACTGCGCAGGAGGTTTCAGTCATGCAGCCGATCATTACCTT
>Ga0180435_10007607_pt1 | contig 10310 bp, 9 predicted proteins | sample SS_ome_3_FD_132467 | JGI IMG/M metagenome (GOLD analysis project Ga0180435, IMG submission 132467) | Hypersaline lake sediment archaeal communities from the Salton Sea, California, USA - SS_3_S_1 metaG | ecosystem: Environmental > Aquatic > Non-marine Saline and Alkaline > Hypersaline > Sediment... | reverse complement strand
GGGCTTTTTCTCATTAAGTTGCACGCATGTTCCTTTTTCCTCCCTTGCTAATCTATACAATATCAGCCGCCAAAGTCAAATGCGGTTGCCATCTTATGCATTCCCTTCCTGATTGACTCTTCACGATGCATCCCTTACAATTCCTTTTGTATTGACTGGTTAGGGATTAAGGAAAGAGATATCAACGACGATGATAAGTATTGAAAACCTATCGAAAAGTTTTGGCGTACAGGTCATCTTTGACCGGGTGGATTTCAAGATCAACCCCAGGGAAAAAATAGGTCTTGTGGGAAGAAACGGCCATGGCAAGACCACTTTTCTTAAACTGTTAACCGGGCGGGAACAGCCCGATTCGGGTCGAATATCCATTCCGGCAAACTACAGAATCGGTTATGTCAGGCAAGACATTGAGTTCACCAAAGAGACGGTCATCGAAGAATGCATGACCGGATTCAGGGAAGAGGAAAAGGATCATTTCTGGAAGGCTGAAAAAATCCTGGCCGGGCTTGGGTTCGCTGAAGTGGATATGCAAAAAAAGCCATACACGTTTTCGGGGGGGTACCAGGTTCGTCTCAACCTTGCCAAGGTTCTTGTTTCAGAACCGGATCTCCTTCTTCTGGATGAACCCACCAATTATCTCGATATCATGTCCATCAGATGGGTGGAGAGGTTTCTCAAAGACTGGCAGAGGGAGCTTGTTGTGATCACACACGACCGGACATTTATGGACGTGGTTGTGACTCATACGGCGGGAATTTATCGGAAAAAAATACGGAAGATCAAGGGAGAGACGGAGAAATATTACAACCAAGTTGCCCAGGATGAAGAGGTCGCCGAAAAAACCAGGATTAACGAAGAGCGAAAACGAAGAGAGACAGAGCTGTTTATCACGCGGTTCAGGGCAAAGGCGAGGCTGGCGAACCTGGTTCAGAGCAGAATCAAAACCCTTGAAAAACATGAAAAGCCGGAGCGCACCGACCCTGTCAAGACACTTAAATTTTCCTTCCGGAGTCTTCCTTTCAGGGGAAAGACAGCCATTACGGCAAACCACCTCACGTTTGCGTGGAAAGAGGAGGCGCCCCTGTTTACCGATCTCAGTTTTACTGTCCGGTCAGGCGACCGGCTTTGTGTTGTCGGCATGAACGGAAAGGGGAAGACAACCCTGCTTCGGATTCTGGCCGGTGAACTGCCGGCAGGCCGGGGAGAGGTCGTTTATAACCCGGGCATTAAAGCGGGGTTTTTTGAGCAGGGGCAGATCTCATCCCTTGACGGCCATCGAACCGTGGAGGAGGAGATACTGTTTTCGCACCAGGATGTTGACCGCCGGATGGCGAGAAATATCTGCGGCGCAATGATGTTTGAAGGTGATAGCGCATTAAAGAAAACAGGAGTTATTTCAGGGGGCGAAAAAAGCCGGGTTGTGTTGGGGAAGCTCCTTGCAACGCCGGTTAATCTCCTTCTTCTGGATGAACCCACGAACCATCTCGATATGGAGTCCTGCGATGCGTTGATGACCGCCATAAACGAATTCAGCGGGGCGGTTGTCATGGTGACGCATAACGAAATGTTTTTACATACACTTGCCCAACGCCTCATTGTTTTCAGGGAAAACGGTGTGGAATATGTTGAGGGAGATTACCGGTCGTTTCTGGATCAGGGCGGATGGCACGACGATGCGGGTAACGGCAAAAAACACGACGAGGTGGACAATGTAAAAAAAGAGACGGACAACAATGGGTTGACAAATACGGATTCAAGGAAAACAAAAAAAGGGGCGAGAAAGATACGGTCCGAAATTGTCACCAGGCGATCCATGGTGATAAAGCCGCTGGAAAGCGAAATTAAAACCATCGAGATGAGAATCATGACCCTGGAGGCCGATCTTGAAGACTATAACCGGCTTATGCAGGAGGCTTCCCAGCAGGGGGACGGCACACAAATACAATCTCTTTCCCGGGATATTCACCGGGTAAGAGCATTAATTGACGAGTTTTTTGATAAGCTTGAAGTGTCCGTGAATGAACTGGACAAAAAGCGGCTGCAGTTTGAAAAGGAGATGGCGGACCTGGGGTTGGAATAACAGACATCAAGGTTTGACATCACCATTAAAAACAGGATATAAGACATAGATATGCAAACAGGAGGAAAACCCGGTTGGCGGAAGGGAAAAACAAAATTCAAATGGTTTGGGGCGTCGCACTTGTTGCAGCAGGTATGGGGATAATTTTTATGATGCCCCAAAAAATCCAACAAATTAAACAAATTGATTACTTTACAAATAAACTGATGTTCATCAAGTTTTGTTTTTATCTTATGGCGGTAATGCTTATTGGCGGGGGGTCAAAAAAAATATATGACCACTACAGAAAATTGACGGGTAAAACAGAGACTGAATAGTCGCATTCCGGGTTGTCCGGGTCAGGATGAGTGAGATGTCAACACAAACAGACACCGTTCAAAATGAAGATATAAAAGACCTTAAATCAGTGGTGGAGTACAGAGAGAAAGCCAAGGAGATCAATAAAAAAGTTTTTGCCGCATCCAATATTGACGAAATATTAATTGACCTCCACGATGATATCATCGGCCTTTTCGAGGCAGAGCGAATGACGGTCTATTATGTGGACGGAATCAAAAGGGAGCTTGTATCCAGATTCAAATCGGGCTCGGAAATAGAGGAGATACGGGTACCCCTTGCCCCGTCAAGCATTGCCGGATATGCCGCATTCAAACAACAACTTCTCAATATTCATGACGTCCATAATGAAAATGAACTGAAAACCATTGATCCATCCTTGAAGTTTGACGGCAGTTGGGATGCGAAGTCCGGTTTCCGGTCAAAGCAGATACTTTGTGTTCCCATCGTATTCAAAAAGATGCTGCTTGGGGCCATACAGCTTATCAACAGAAAAGACGGGAATCCCTTTACCGAGCAGGATGAAAAAAACGTTTCCGAACTTTCGGAGACATTGGGAATCGGCCTTTACAACCAAAAAAGAATGTCCGCCACCAAAGCCACACGGAAAACCAAGTACGACTATCTGCTGGAAAATCACATTTTGACGCAGAAGGAGTTGAAAAAGATAATTTTAGATGCCAGGGAAAAACAGGAATCGGTATCCGCCATCATGATGAAGGACTACAATGTTCCGAAAAACGATATCGGCGAATCCCTCAGCAGGTATTTCGGCGTGCCCTATGTTGAGTACAACAAACACGCTCCGATACCGGGAGATCTTCTTGCCGGCCTGAAGGTGCCGTTTATGAGAAATAATCACTGGGTGCCCCTTCGCATGGAAGATGATGCGATTATCATCGCAATCAATGACCCCCATGACCTGCAACGGAGCGGTGAGATCAAATCCCTTTTCCCGGGCCGGAAGATCAAGTTTAATATTGCATTTAAAGAAGATATCTTGGAGTACATCAAACTGTTCACCCAGGATGAAAAAGAACTGGCCTCCATTGATGAAATTATTTCCCAGTTGGCGGATGAAGAGGATGAGGTCGACGAAGATGTGTCGGGCCTTGACGAGGAAAGCAGTGCCGTTGTTCAACTGGTAAATAAAATCATACTGGATGCCAACGCCAGGGGCGCTTCCGATATTCACGTCGAACCCTATCCCGGTAAAAACAATACCCAGGTGAGAATACGGGTTGACGGTGCCTGCACCCTTTACCAGACCATTCCGTACCAATACAAGGCGGCTGTGGTGTCGCGTCTTAAAATCATGTCTGATCTCGATATTGCGGAAAGAAGAAAACCCCAGGATGGAAAGATAAAGTTCAAAAAATACGGCGGGCTTGATATTGAACTCCGTGTTGCCACCATTCCATCCCAGGGCGGCCTGGAGGATGTCGTCATGCGTATCCTCGCTGCGGGTGATCCTATTCCCCTTCATAAGATGGGATTTTCCCAAAGCAATTACGATAACTTCGTGTCGCAGATCATCAAGCCTTACGGAATTATTTTTGTCTGCGGACCCACCGGATCCGGAAAAACAACTACCCTGCACTCGGCACTGGGTTATATCAACAAGACGGAGACTAAAATATGGACAGCTGAAGATCCGGTTGAAATCACGCAGAAGGGTCTCCGGCAGGTCCAGGTGAAGCCGAAAATAGGGTTTGATTTTGCCGCTGCCATGAGGGCGTTTTTAAGGGCGGATCCTGATGTCATCATGGTGGGTGAGATGCGTGATAAGGAAACAACAGGTATCGGCATTGAGGCATCTCTTACAGGGCATCTTGTCTTCTCCACACTCCATACCAACAGTGCCCCTGAGAGCATCACAAGGCTTTTGGATATGGGTATGGACCCCTTTAATTTTGCTGACGCCATCCTTTGTATCCTCGCCCAGCGCTTGGTGAGGACATTGTGTAAAAAATGTAAGAAAGATTATCATCCGTCCCAGGAAGAATTTGACGAGTTGGTAAGGGTATATGGTGCGGAACAGTTCAAGGAGCTTGGCATCGAGTATACCCCCGACCTCAAATTGTTTAAACCGGAAGGGTGCGATGCCTGTAACAGAACCGGTTATGCGGGACGTATGGGAATCCATGAACTGCTGATGGGTACCGACAAAATGAAGAGGCTGATCCAGACGGCTTCGCCCATGGAGGAGATACGGGCCCAGGCGGAAGAGGACGGTATGAGAAGTCTCCTCCAGGACGGCATAACAAAGATCTTTCAGGGACATACGGATCTGTTGCAGGTAAGAAAGGTATGTATCAAGTAGTTTTTTTTTAAGACCTGTATCTTAAAAAATCTTAATCATAATCTTACTCTTAATCATAATCTCTTTTGATAACTTTATTTGACGCGGATTATGATTACGATTACGATTATGATTACGATTACGATTATGATTATGATTACGATAATGATTACGATAATGATTACGATAATGATTAAAAGCCATAATGACTATTTTGATATCTCATACCGGTCATTTAACGCATCCTCATATTTCTTAAGACTTTTAAGATAGACGGACCGGTCCCTTCCGGCTAACGCCAGTGCCCGCTTCTCCGTTTGAACGGCCAGCTCATACTGCTGATTTACATAGTAGCTTTCCGCCAGCGTATCCAGTATATGCGGGGCTTTCTTCAATTCGGCCGCCCTTTTGGCGAGTTCAAGGGCCCGTTCCGGGTTCCTGTAGTATTCATCTTCGCAAGTCGCATAGAGCCATGCAAGATTGTTGAGCGTTTCGGGATTGTCGGGGGCCAGGACGATTGATTTTTCGTAGGCATCTAGAGCTTTTGGAAAGTCTTTTACGGCAATGAAATAATAATCTCCCAGTTCGCGATACAGCACCGGATTATCGGGGGTCCGTTCTATTTCCCGTTTAATGACGCTTTCAAAAAAATGCTTGCTCAGCTTTTTCCCTGCTTCTCCATAATTAAGGCTGTAGCCAATACCTCCGATGACAACCATAAGGCCGATATAGATTAGGATACTTCGTTTTACTTTGTTGTTGTGGCGGTCTATCCAGGACCTGTCGGCTTCGCATCTTTTTAGGTAGCCGATTCTCTGACTGATGCTGAAATGATGCCAGTTTGGCTTATCCGGAGAATGCCGTCCCACCGCCCCTATTTTTTCGAGGGAAGAGATGAGGGGGGCTGCACTTTCCATCAGCTCGAAAACAAAAATGTCCGCCTGGCGTTCAAAATTCCTCAAAAAATAACCGAAAACAAACCTGAAATAAACGATAAAAATAACGAGATCGATTATGCTGATGGCCTGGGTCAACACCCCCGTGCCTGTTGAATCGGAGCCCGATACCATGTGGTAAATGGGCTCAATGTACAATAATGCGTAAATAATGAGGTTAAACACCGAATAGGATAGCAGCATGAAACCTACGAAAAAAAACAGGTAGAAAAGAAGATGGTATTTCTTTACGTGACCCGTCTCATGGGCCATGACAGCATCGAGCTCTTCCGGGGACAGGTATCTGAGAAGAGCGGGCGTAACCAGAATATATCGAAATTTTTTCACAATCCCCATTACGCCGGCGGTTATCATTTTCCCTCCAAAGAGGGGCCAGTGGAGAATTTCAGCATATTCAAGTCCGGCTGATTTCAGAAAGGCTTCTATTCGTGACCGGAAGACACCGTCTGCAAGGGGTTTGCAGCCCCAGAATCGCTGAATCAGGACGGGCGCAAACACGACCAGCACCAGCAGGAAGACGAGGAAATATCCGGCTTGGCCGGCCGGGCTTGCAAGAACGGTTTTTGGCATTTGAAACGGCAGAAGATTAATCACGTCGGCCAGTCCTGAAAGTAAAACCCAGGGGATAAGGACCGGTATGGAAAAGGAAATATTCGACAGGATGTAATCTTTCAGGGACATCACATTTCTATGAATTGCCCGTTGCGAGTCAAAGGCACTTTCCCATATGATGCAGAGGTAAAAAACAAAAAGCATGATGAAGCAGAGTGCGAGCAAAGTGGGGACGTCTCTAAACAGAGCAATACCCGTAAAATAAGAGGGAAGTCCCAGGACGTATATGTCTATTGAAAAGATGACGACGGCCATTATGGACTGCCGTGTAATCAGGGTGTCAAATTTCTGGTCCGGATTCACGACCGTGCCGGTTGACATTTCCTTTTCCAGTTTTTTGAAAAAATGACGGGTCACCCAGTAAAAAAAAAGCACAAGACCTGAAAAGAGGAAAAGGGTTTCATTGCCGGAAATCCCCGTATCTTCTGTCGGCTGATATGTCGAGTAAATGAGAAGGACAACGATAAAATAAAGAAAATTACCGAACATGGACTGAATTTCTCCTGTTTCTATTCAGGTGGCGACCCGCCGGATAATGCTGATGAACCGGTCGTCTGCGATGACTCTTTGTAGTATCTTTCTTTTTCACTGTAAATGCAGCCGCAGTAATTCTGGCGGTACATGTTCAGTTTTTTGGATTCCTCAACGCCTTTTTTCCATCCTTCCCGGAAGTCATGATAATAAAACCGGACGCCGGTGGATTTCCCCACGGCTTCCCCTGTTTTCCTGATCATTTCATGGTTCTGGAACTTGCTGTACAGCAGCGTGGATGAAAAGGCATTGAACTTGCCTTTTTGAGCGACAAGGGCGGCGGCCTTCAGCCGTTCATGGTAACATGACGCACAGCGGTCGGCTTCCCGGAAAGCGGCATTCCTCAAAAACCCTTCAAGATCGTATCCTTTTTGAATGATGACCTTGAAATCGGCACAACCGGAATAATTTAAAAGTGCATCCTGGCGCTTCAGGCATTCCTTGTAGGGATGGATATTATGACGGTAGAAGAAACCCATGACATCCATACCGTTTTCCCGTAAAAAATTAAGCGGGTAAATGGTGCACGGGGCGCAGCACATATGAAGAAGCAGCTTCAATCTCTTCTCCCGAATATGGCGGTACCCACCCTGATAAAGGTTGCGCCGTCCTTTATGGCTGCCTCAAAGTCCCCGGTCATACCCATGGAAAGCTCGTCCATTTGAATATTCGGGATATTCGCTTCCCGGATTCTGTTTCTGAGGCGTCTTAACGCCCTAAAGAAAGGTGTCACCTTTTCCGGTGCGTCAAAAAACGGCGGGATGGTCATCAGTCCTTTTACTTTAATATGGGTCAGCCCGCTCATATCCCGGGCAAGGTCCATGGCATCTTTTTCGGCAATGCCGGATTTCGACTCCTCCATGCCTGTGTTGACCTGGATCAGCACATCCTGAACCTTTCCGATTTTTTCCGCCTGCTTGTCCAGCTCTGTTGCCAGTTTCAGGGAATCGACGGTGTGGATCAAGTCAAATAATTTGACCGCATATTTGGCCTTGTTCCGCTGGAGGTGGCCGATGAAATGCCAAGACAGACCGTTTAAGGCAATGGTTTCTATCTTGTCCCGGGCTTCCTGAATGTAATTTTCTCCAAAAACCGTCAGGCCCGCCCCTGCCGCCCGCTTCACCATGTCCGGAGATTTTGTTTTGCTTACGGCAATCAGCGTTATTTCATCAGGAGATCTCCCGCACGAAACGGCGGCCTTCTTTATACGTTCTTTTACATCAAGTATCCGGTTCTCCAATGGACGTCCATCCTCATCGTTCATTTATGATTTCTCATTCGGGCGGCGTTATTTGTCACAAGGTGCTCGATGACCTCACATACGGGAAGGCCCACTACATTGGTGTATGATCCGTTTATTCGGCTCACCAGGAAGGTGCCCAACCCCTGAATGGCATATGCGCCGGCTTTGTCAAAGGGCTCATCCGTCCGGATATACCATTCGATTTCTTCATCGGTGAGATGTTTGAACACGACGTCTGTCCTCACGGAATCGGTAAATAAATGGTCGGCCGCCCGGCAGCAGATTGAATAACCGGTGAACACCTGGTGAGTGCGGTTGCTCAGCCGCTTTAGCATGGTTCTGGCATCATCCGTGGAGCCGGGTTTCTCCAGTACCGTATTCCCGATGAATACAATGGTGTCGGCCCCGATGACCCATGAGGTCGGATGTTTATTCGCGATATCAACGGCTTTGAGTTCGGCAAGAACCCGAACCCGTGATTCCGGATCAGTGATATCGAGGCTGTTTTCGTCGATACTGCTGGGGATAACGGTGAAGGTCAACCCTGCCTGCTCGAGAAGATACTTCCGTCTGGGCGATTGCGATGCAAGTATCAGTTCCGGTGTTTCATAGTGTTTCCGCATGATGCATATTTAGCAGATGATGTGAATTTTTACAAGAAGGACAAGGGGTATCCGCCACCTGATTGTTGAAGATGCCGTCATTGCGCTATAAAGCCTTTTGGCTGAAAAGGTCGTTTAGAAACGCTTTCAGCATCAGTTCCCTCTGGTCAACGGTGAGCGAATTCATTATTTCGTTTATATCCGCCATCCGCCCCGGCAGGTCGCCGCCTCCGATGCCTGCCATGGCCATCATATCTGAAATATTGTCATCGTTGATGTCATTGGGGCCCATATTGCCAAGTGCATCCTTAATTGTGGTCACGAGTTCGCTGTTTTTCATTCCGCGGGCTGCGTCGACACTGTCCCGCAGCGCGGAAAGAAGATCATCCACCAGGTTTACGCTGGAGATGTTCACGGATATATGGAAGTTTTTCGGTGAATTCTGAAACTCAAGTTGAGGCTGAATATACCATCCTCTTTCTTTCATTTCGTCAATGACGTGGAAGACGTCCACCGTATCGGAAGTTACGGCGAACATAACCATTTCAGGTTTGGCCATAACCTTGAGATCAGGAATTTCTTCAATACCCCTGATTAGTTTTTTTGTGGTCTCCATGGTTTTCTTTGCAATTTCCCGGTATCCGTCATGTCCGAAATAATTCACAATCGCCCATGACGCCGCCAGGCTTCCGCCGGTTTTACTGCTCTGGAATGCTGCATTTACAATGGTGTAACCGGGCCATCCCGCACAGGCAAAAATTTGATGCTTTCGAAGGGCTTTGTCACGATACAGAATCAGGGACGCATTCTTTGGCGTGTAGCCGTACTTGTGGAGATCAACGGAAACCGATGTCACTCCGGGAACGTCGAATCCAAAGTCGGGTACGGGTTCTCCCAGTTCCTTTAAATAGGGCAGCATCATTCCCCCCACGCAGGCATCGGTGTGGAGAAGAATGTTGTTTTCCTGCGCGATTTCCCCCATCTCTCCGATGGGGTCAATAACGCCGTGGGCATAGGACGGGGCGGACCCCACAAGGAGAATGGTGTTTTTTGTAATTGCTCCCCGGACGGCGTCGATATCCGCTTTGTATGTCTGTGAATCCACGGGAACCGCCGTAATGGCGACATCAAAATATGCGGAGGCCTTGTGAAAGGCCGCATGGGCGGTTGCGGGCAGAATCATTTCCGGATGAGAAATCTCGGGACGATGGACGCGGAAGTAGTCGCGGGCGGTTTTTATTGCCATCAGGATGCTTTCCGTGCCGCCGCTGGTAAAGTTGCCCACCACATCGGTATTGCCGCCGACATGGTGCGCCACCATGGACACCAGTTCATTTTCAAAGCGTGCAAGGCTTGGAAACGACGTGGGGTCCAGGCCGTTTTCAGTCAAATACATGGTGTAGGCTTCTTTGCCCAACTCTTCGGCCTCCTTGCCCGCATCGTACACGTATCCCATAACCCGGCCGCTCCGCCAGTTCAGATCATTATCACGGAATGCCGTCAGCTGTTTCAGTACGTCGTCTTTTTCCAAACCTTTTTCAGGAATTCTCATGATTTCTTTCTCCTGTTTTATTTGTCAGTTTATTTAATACTCTGTCGGTATTCCCCTTCGAACTTCAGTGAAGCGGTCAAATGCTTTTGCATACTT
>Ga0180435_10007606_pt1 | contig 10311 bp, 8 predicted proteins | sample SS_ome_3_FD_132467 | JGI IMG/M metagenome (GOLD analysis project Ga0180435, IMG submission 132467) | Hypersaline lake sediment archaeal communities from the Salton Sea, California, USA - SS_3_S_1 metaG | ecosystem: Environmental > Aquatic > Non-marine Saline and Alkaline > Hypersaline > Sediment... | reverse complement strand
TTTGCGACCATTCCATTGCATATGGTGAGGATTATGCCCTCGCCAAAGCGCTCGCCCATCACCTTTATGTCCTCGCCGGATGCCGGGACCTTCTTTTTCATCTTCCCGTTCATGTACATCTCGACCTCGTAGGTCAGTGTCTCGGTCAATGAGAGCGGGGCAAAGCTGACGCCGAACGAGGTGTCATTCGCCTTTGGTATCCCATCCCTGTTGAAAACGCCCCTGAGGTCCTGGCTTCCCATGCCTATCTTCTCGTCCAGGATATAGTCCGTTTCCAAGTTGATATTGGGGAAGGTGTCTGCAAGGTATTTTTCTGCGGCCTTCAATGCTATCTCCCCTACAGGGATCTCTTCGCCTTCGAACTTGTTCGTGGCCCTGCCTGAAAGGAGAACATAGGTCGGTTTATCGACCTTTTCCTTGCCCCATTCAGGGTCGCTCTGGCCGCCAACAAGCTCTACCTGGTCGGTATTGTGATGCAGTATGTGGCCGAATCTCTTTAAGTATTCGTTCGACAAGGCCCTGCTCACTGTCTCTGCAAGTCCATCGCACATGCTGTCCGGATGGCCTATGCCCTTTCTTTCTACAAGCTCTACCTTCTGCTTACCCAAAGCTACCTCTTTGGGGAACTCAATGAAGATGTTCCTTTCCATTTCAATCACTTGGATTTTGCGTCCACTACCCCGTCGGCGGTGACCTCGAAGATGCACTCCCCGTCGGGCATATTGGGTGAGTCTATGAGCTTGGCGACCCTCTTTCCTCCCTTCCCCTTTTTCAGATATACCCTGAATGTGGAATGATGGCCGACAATATGGCCTCCTATGGGGGCTGTCGGGTCTCCAAACAATATGTCCGGCCTGGCCATTACCTGGTTTGTGACAAGCACGGCGACATTGTGCATATCAGAGATCTTTCTCTGCAAAGTATGCATATGCCTGTTGAGCTTCTGCTGCCTTGAGGCCAGGGTGCCCCTGCCGGTGTATTCCGCCCTGAAATGGGCGGTCAATGAGTCTACTATTACAAGCTTTATATTATTATCCTTGATCATCTCTGAGGCCTTTTCAGTCAAAAGCATCTGATGGTCGGAATTATATGCTCTGGCCACCATTATTTGGCCAAGGACCTCTTCAGGGTCCATTCCGGCCCCTTTAGCCATCTGGGTGATCCTTTCGGGCCTGAAGGTATTCTCTGTGTCGATATAGATGGCGCCGCCATCAAGGCCCCCCTCTTCACTGGGCTTTTGGACATTTACTGCCAGCTGATGCGCTATCTGCGTCTTTCCGGAGCCGAACATGCCAAAGACCTCGGTTATGGCCGATGTCTCAACGCCCCCTCCGAATAGATTGTTCATCTCAAAAGAGCCTGTGGAAAGCTTTCCGATATTATCCCTTTTGGCAAGCACTTCAAGGCCTGTCTCAGAGCCCATATTGAGGGTCTCTCTGGCTGCGCCTATTATCTTCACAGCCGAGGCCTCTCCCATCCCGACATCCTTAAGCTCTCCCGTGGTCGCGCATGCGACAGCTTCAACGCTAATGTATCCTGATTCGCGGAGCTTTTCCGCTATGGACTCTCCGACACCTGGTAGTTCTGTTAATTCCATTTCAACCAATAGTCATTGCCTCAAAGCCATATTTAATGGAGGATAAAGAGTCCGATGGAAAAGTAATGCCCTTCATGAGTCGAGCACCTTCTGCATCTTCTTCACCAATGCATCTCCCTCTACCAGGCTGTTTTTGAGGACATCAACGAGGTTCTTCGCGGGTATTATCTCGATCTTGTTCTCATAGGACTTTTCCAAAAGGACATCCTTGACATTGGATTCGGGTATTATAACCCGCTTGAGGCCAGCATCTATGGCGGCCTCGATCTTTTGCGTGACCCCTCCAACAGGCAGTACCTCACCCCTCACTGTGAGCGAGCCGGTCATGCAGACCTCCTGTGAGACGGCGATCTTTTCAAGGGCGGAAAGGACGGCTACAGCGACAGAAACAGATGCGGAGTCGCCCTCGACCCCCTCATAAGTCTGCAAAAACTGTATATGTATATCGTGATTTGATACGTGCTTGCCGCTTATCATCTTTATGAGGGCGCTGACATTGGTGACCGCCTCCTTTGCTATCTCCCCGAGCTTCCCTGTGGCGACGATTATCCCGCTCTTTGTTGAATGGGCGGGGGCTACTTCACTCACTATCGGGAGGACCGTACCTCCCTCGCCCATGACGGCAAGTCCATTCACTCTGCCGATCTTTGAGCCCTTTGTGATGAGTATATTGTATTCCTTCTTGCGCTCAAGATAATGGTCTCCTATCTGCTGTTCGAGGGTCCTTGCGCTCTTTTTGCCCTCGACGACATCGTCGACTGTGACATACTTGTGCTTTTTCTCGACAGCTATGTCGCCTGCAGCCCTTATGAGGCCTCCAAGCTCCCTGAATCTGAGTGTGAGCTTCCCCTTGGTGCCAGCCCTCCTTTTGGCCTCCCGTATTATCTCATAGACGGCGTCCTTTGTGAAATGCGGTATCTTCCCGTCTTTTCTGACCTCTTGTGTGACGAACTGGACCATCCGCTTCCTGCTCTCATTGTTGTCCTCTATGGTCTCTTTCATGAAGATCTCATAGCCGTAGCCCCGTATACGGGACCGAAGAGCGGGATGCATATGCTCTATGACCTGGATATTGCCTGATGCCACAAGGATGAAATCGCATGGGGCGGGAGCTGTCATGACCATAGCACCTGAGCTCATCTCGCTCCTGCCTGTGATGGTAAGCTTCTTTTCCTGTATTGCTGACAGCAAGTCGACCTGGGACTTACCGAGCGTCCCAATCTCATCAATGAAAAGGACCCCGCGATGAGCTTTGTGTATGAGACCGGCAACGACACGAAGATGAGCTGGTGTGCCAAGCCCCCCTGACTGGAGCGGGTCGTGCTTGACATCGCCCAAAAGCGCGCCAGCATGTACTCCGGTCCCGTCGAAGAACGGGGCGATCTTGACCTCTGCATTGTCGACTATGACCCTTGGGATCATGGACTTGTGCCCTCCCATCATGAATCTGAGGTTCAGGCTCATAAGGAGGAAGAAAACAAGGCCAAAGACCATCATCGCAACCACTATGATGCCGTCTTCTATGATGCCTGTGAAATACAGGAGAAACGGCGCGACCATGGTGACAAGGAGTATGAGGGGGATTAGCGAGCCTCCATTGCCCTTTGAATTGCTGGATTCCTTCTCCCTTTCCTGCTTTATGAGCTTTCTGCCCTCTCCCGCGGGCACCACCCCTATTCGTGGATTATTCTCATCGTCGGGATTTGAGATGGAGAGTATGTCAACGAGGGTCTCTAGGGGCAAAAGCTCGGCCATGGCATTGGCCAGCATGCTCTTTCCTGTACCAGGCTCCCCTATGAGCATTATATGCCTTCTCTGCTTTGCGGCCTTCTTTATTATCTCAACGGCCTTTTCCTGCCCTATGACCTGGTCTATGAGGATATCGGGGACCTTTATTCGGTCTGTTGTGTCGAAGTCGTCCCACTTATCCGACTTGCCTATGTCTATGGTCGCCTCTTCCTGCTCTTCAATGACCTCCTTGTCAGCTGATTCAGCCTCCTTCGGGGGCAGCTTCTCCTCCTCCATGCTGAAAATACTCTATTGTAGTCACTTAAATATCAATCAGCTTCCTTTGCGATACCCCCCTAAGCCCTCTGGGATTAATAATCGGGCAGGGCCAATCTATTGTCGGATCCAATGGATATTTCCATAGTCGTCCCTACATACAATAGCGGCGGATGCATCGGAGAATGCCTTCAAAGGCTTTTCGAATACAAGTCGGCGGGTGATGAGGTGATAGTCGTCGATGATGCGAGCTTAGACGATACCTCCGAAATTGCCAAAAACGCGGGCGCCCGTATAATAGCCCTAAAAGAGAATTGCGGCCCTGCCAATGCGAGGCTTGAGGGACAGGAAATCGCATCCCACGGCATTATAGCATTCATAGACTCCGATGTCCTCATACAGGAGGATACACTCGAAAGGATACGGGCGGCCTTCTCCGCTGAACAGGATATTGAGGCAGTCGTCGGCCTATTCTCAAAAGAGCATCCAAATCCCGGCTTTTTCTCAAATTACAAAAACCTCTATATGAACTATATATTCAATAGATGCCCAGAGAAGATAGACTTCCTCTTCGGCTCTATCTTTGCCATAAGGAAGGGCTGCCTCAAAAAGCCCGCACACAATGACAGATTCGGCGAGGACTCAGACACTGGCCTCAAGCTCACAGACGAGGGCGGCATCATAAGGCTAGACAAGGGCCTTTTGGTCGTCCATATGAAAGACTATGGCGCCCGCACGCTCTTGCTAAATGACTATACGATATCCTATCATTTCACCCGACTCTTTCTGAGGCGGAGAGGCTGGGCGAGCATGGGCAAGAAGGGTAGATTCTCCCATACCCAGAATTCCCAGCTGGCGGGCATAGGCCTAACATGGTTGTCGCTGCTTTTTGCCCCCTTTTACTGGCCCCTGAGTACCGCCCTTATAGCCTGCTCCTATCTTCCCCGCCTCGGTTTTTTGGCCCATCTATTCAGGGAGCGTGGGCTTTTTTTCGGCATGGAGTCCGTCGTTTTCGCATACATCGACGATATCGCCATGGGAGCGGGGATAATAGGAGGCATAGCATCAGAGCTTATGCCCTCAAAAGGGGCCTAATCGATCTCGTCGGACATGTACTTCTCATATCCGGTCTTTTTCGGGGCCTTTTTGGACCTTCCCATCCCATAGATGCTTAGATATCTCACAGTCTCCTATCCCAGCCTGCGGTCCTTTTCGATATTAACGCATGCAACCCTCGCCAAGGACCTCTGAGAGGTGCTTTCGTATATTCCTGTCATAGTCGGTCCGGAAATTGGCGCCATTGCGGGAAACTATTTCCTCCGCCGCCATCTTTGGGAGATCTCTTATGGCATCCACATAATCTCTTGGGGTGTCGGTTATCCGTGTGACCGAAGGGTCTGAGAGGACGGAGGAAAAATAATGCGTAGCAAGGCCGCCTATGTCCACGAGGATGTTTTGCACACCGAGCGAGGGCGCCTCGACAGCACAAGTGGAATAGACCGTCGTATGGAAATCGACGTGTTTTATGGTCTTATAGAAATCGAGACCCTCCCATACGATGACATTCTCCGGGAATTCGTATGCAGAGAAGTCCTTTTCGTCAAGCGGCCTCGGTATCAAAAGGTACAGGATGCCCGGGTCCAGCCTTGCTGCATCGACTATGAACTCCACAAGGCCATCGGCACCCCATTGCAATGTCACACCGACGCTTCTTTCAAATCCTGACAGCATGGATGTAAGAACTGGATCGCCTCCAGGATATTCCCTCATGTATTCTATATAGAAGCTGCCAACGGCCCTGATATTCTTTTGCTCATACAATGTCGTGCCTTTCAGGGCTTCGACGTCGTTTTTCCCTGAAACGAAAAGATGATCCGGGAAATGATCCATGTCAAGCTCTATGCTCGAATGATATGCAGGGTTCATGCGGCCTATGAATCCATGTTGTATCTCTATCGACTTTATCCCTGACTCTCTTGCGGCCTTCGCAATGTGGAATCCATATACCGTCGTGAATACGGCTTTGGGACGAAAGAGCCTGAAAAAGAGCAAATAGGCCTTATGAAGTGCATGCTGGTCGCGGATGCGAGTCATATGATCGACATCCAGTCCAAAGTCCCGATCGATGGTCTCAAGCACCTCAACACCCTCCACATCCGGCTTTCTGGGGCCCCCCAGCTTGTAGAGGAAGCTTATAATGGAGAGCGGAGATCCTGACATGACATTCTTTTCGGCGATATCGGAAAGGCCAGAATAGCCCGGATTCGGCGATTCGACGAAGAGAACTGCATCCTCTCCGACAAGCTCGGAGATGATATGGGCAAGCTTATCGACCTTGATGCCGCGGTATTCCTTGAGCTTGGACGTGTCCGTGAAGATGATATAGTCGTATTTTCTGAACCATCCCCTCCACCCATAGGCCAAGCCCCACGCCACGGTGGCAAAGCGCTTTATCCATCTCAAAAGGCCGCCATCCCTTTTGCGGTCGCGCTCTTTCTCGACACATGAGAAATAATAGCTATGCCTCAGATAAGGCCAGACCCTTTGCCCTCCACAGGCGATCTGTGCGACCTGGTAATCCCTCTCGATCTCATCGAGTATGCCAGCCCTAATATGCATGTCAAAGTGTACACTGTGAAAAAAGCCGGATCTATGGCGCTCCGATGATCTCCAAAAGCCGGTCAGCCGTCAGCCATCTGTCATTAAGATCGCTCGTATAGCTGAAGCCCTCCGCCAGAGGCCTTCCCCCCTCCGACCTTTTCTGGTCCCACCAGGGGAATTCGGGACCGATAACATAGTGATCGTCGAATTCAAGCGTATGCCTGGCCTCGTCCACTGTGATGAGGCATTCATGCACCTTCTCTCCGGGCTGTATTCCCGATATCTCTATACTGCAGTCCGGCGCTATGGCTTTTGCGATGTCCCAGATGCGCATGCTAGAAAGCTTGGGGATGAAGACCTCGCCACCCTCCATGGTCTTTGCACATTCCAGCAAAAAATCGACTCCCCGCTCATGGTCCAATGCGAAGCGGGTCATCTTCTCGTCGGTGACGGTTATCACGCCGCTGTCCCGCTGCTTTATGAAAAGCGGTATCACACTGCCCCTGCTCCCAATGACATTACCGAATCTTACCGCGCTGAAGCGCGTTACCTGCCCGCTCGAGGACGAATTCCCGTGAATGAACATCTTCTCAGCGCAAAGCTTCGTTGCTCCGTAAATGCTCGTGGGATTGGCTGCTTTGTCCGTGCTTAGGGCGATGACACGCTCGACCCCCCTGTCGATGGAGGCGTCTATGATGTTTTGCGCGCCAAGGACATTGGTCTTGACGGTCTCGAAGGGATTGTATTCGCATGAGATGATATGCTTTAGGGCCGCTGAATGTATGACGATGTCCACGCCGTCGAAGGCCCGCCAAAGGCTCTCCTTATCGCGAATATCGCCTATCCTGTATCTGAGGCAGGCATTGTCCAATCCCTGCTTGCGCATCTCATACTGCTTTTGCTCATCCCTGCTGAAGACGATTATCCCCTTCGGGCTGTATTTCCCAATCAGGGTTTCGACGACCTTTTTACCGACCGAACCGGTCCCGCCCGTCACTAGGATCGTCTTGTTGGAAAACATCTTGATGAAAGAGGATACTAAACCAATATGGGTCCTGCCCGCTTATAAGTCGGTTAAGCATGGACCTGCGATAGAGGATACACAGCGAAAGCCGGATCGATAAAAAGGAGCGGGGGCACTTGCAGGTGATTTTTATGGCCGAAAAATCGTTATATTAATATTCCACGCAGCCGACCGAATAGTGAAAGCCATATGCATAATCCCCGCCCGAGGAGGATCTGATCTTTTACCAAGCAAGAACATCAGGGAGCTTTGCGGAAGGCCATTGATCGCATACGCCATCAAAGCCGCATTGGCCTCGAAGATGGTGGATCGTGTGATAGTGTCCACAGACAGCCCCCAGATAGCCGAGGCGGCAGTGGACAATGGTGCTGAGGTGCCTTTCATAAGGCCTGGAGACCTGGCAAAAGACGACACACCCATGGCCCCAGTGGTCCTTCATGCTCTTGGGAGGATGGAAGAGGCAGGTTACGAGCCGGATATCGTGGTCCTGCTCCAGCCAACCTCGCCGCTCACAAAAAGCCAGGACATAGACGATGCCATAGGGCTGTTCCTCGTTCGCGGCGGGGACTCTGTGATAAGCGTCGTTGAGTCTGACCAACCACCCCAAATGCATTTCAGCATAGACGATGGGGGTTTTTTGAAGAACTTCGCCTCAGAGGAGTTCATACCAAAGAGGCGCCAGGAGCTGCGGCAGACCTTCATTCCCAATGGGGCCATATACATCACCTCCCGCACCGCCTTTTTGAAGGAGAAGACATTCTATACGCAAAATACCGTGCCGTTTAAGATGCCCAAGAGCAGGAGCGTGGATATCAATGACGAGTTCCACATGCAGATAGCGGAATTCTTCCTATCCCGGTGAACATGGACGATATAATGATCGCCGGAAGGCATGTGGGCATCGGCAGGCCTTGCTTTATCATAGCTGAGGCAGGGGTCAATCACAATGGAGACTACGAGAGCGCGAAAAAGCTCATTGAACTGGCAGCCGATGCCGGAGCCGATGCCGTAAAATTCCAGACATTCAAAAGCGACGGGGTCGCTTCATGCGATACGCCCGCGCCAGCCTATCCGGGCCTAAACCAGGGCGACAACAGGTCTCAGGCGGAGATACTCGAGGGCCTGGCCCTTCCATACAGCTATTTTCGGGGCCTAAAGGAGCATTGCGACAAGAACGGTGTCATCTTCCTGTCAACGCCCCACAGCTTTGATGCGATAGACTTTCTTGCTGACCTTGTGCCCGCATACAAATTCGGTTCGGGGGACCTGACAAATATCCCCGCTTTGGAGCATGCAGCAAAAAAGAAAAAGCCCATGATACTGGGGGCGGGGATGGCGACCATGCAGGAGGTGCAACAGGCCATTGCCGCCGTGAAAAAGGAGGGCAATGATGAGATAGTGGCCCTTCACTGCACATCTGAATATCCCTGTCCGCCAAAAGACGTGAACCTCAGGGCCATGCGGACCATGATGGAGCGGACGGGATGCCTGGTAGGCTATTCAGACCATACCCTGGAACCCAGTGTGCCGGCATTGGCGGCGGCCATGGGTGCGGTGATACTTGAAAAGCACTTCACACTGGACCGCGACCTCCCAGGTCCCGACCACAAGGCGTCGCTGGGGCCCGAAGGGCTCAGGCACATGGTCGCAGAGCTTCGGTCCGTCGAGACGATGCTTGGGAGGGCCGAGAAAAGGCCGACCGAGGCGGAGCTTTCAGAAATGGGCCTTTTGAGAAAATCCCTGGTGGCGGATACCGACATAAAACGCGGAGAGAAGATAGAACGGTCCCAGATAGCTATAAAGCGGCCCGGCTGTGGAATAAAGCCCGGGTATCTGAAAAGGATAATAGGGTCTTATGCCAAAGGAGATATATTGGAGGGGAAGGTGCTGGAATGGGGCGATATCGAAGGCGGGGAGGGAGAGCAGGATGGATGAGGGGAGCATCGGCCGCCGAAGGGTCTGCGTCATCACAGGTTCGCGCGCAGACTATGGATACATCGGCCCACTAATGAATGCCATCAGGGAAAGCGACAAGCTCGAGCTCGTCCCGGTAGCTACGGGCATGCATCTTATGGCTCGATTCGGCAGGACAATAGAAGATGTCAAAGCCGACACAGGGGATGTCATCGAGGTGCCCATGGAATATCGCGGGGACGCAGATACGGACATGGCACATTACCTGTCATGTGGCATAAAGAACTTCGCTGACTTTTTCTCACAGGACAAACCCGACATAGTCATTGTCCTTGGGGACAGATTGGAGCCCCTGTCTGCGTCTTTGGCATGCATGTGCCTTAACATACCCCTGGCTCACATGAACGGCGGGGACGTCACAGGGACGGTCATCGACGAGTCGATACGCCATTCCATCACAAAAATAGCCCATCTGCACTTCGTGTTCAACCGGGACAATGCCGAAAGGGTCGGCAGGATGGGGGAAGATCCCTGGAGGATACACATAGTCGGCTCAACATCCCTTGAGGGTCTTTCCTCGTCTGCGGCCCCCAAAAAGGACGCACTCTTCTCAAGATACGGCCTTGACCCTTCAAAGGAGACAATACTCGTCGTGCAGCATCCGCTGACCACCCTCAAAGACAGGGGGGTCGGCCAGCTAAGGAGGATAATCCAAGCCTTGGAGGTCGTGGGAAAGCAGAATGTATTCATCTACCCGAATTGCGATGCGGGAAGCCAGGAGATGATCGATATGCTATCCGAGAGGATGCCCAAAAACACAAGGGTCCTAAGAAATCTCGTGCACGCGGATTTTTTGGGCCTGATGAAAGGCGCTGATCTCATGGTCGGCAATTCTAGCGCCGGATTGCTAGAGGCGCCTTTCCTTGGGACTCCCGTCGTCAATGTGGGCTCAAGGCAGGAAGGCCGGGCGAGGTCAGCCGATATCGTCGATGTCGAGCCGGAAAGCGAAAAGATAGTCGAGGCGATACTGAAAGGACTAAGCGCAAAAGATACGGCGACACAGGTCCCGGACCCGGGGGAGGGCAGAGCAAGCGCCAAGATAGTCTCTGTGCTCGAGTCTGTCACATTGGATGAGAGGCTGATACAAAAACAGATAAGCTACTGAGATGCC
>Ga0180435_10007605_pt1 | contig 10311 bp, 7 predicted proteins | sample SS_ome_3_FD_132467 | JGI IMG/M metagenome (GOLD analysis project Ga0180435, IMG submission 132467) | Hypersaline lake sediment archaeal communities from the Salton Sea, California, USA - SS_3_S_1 metaG | ecosystem: Environmental > Aquatic > Non-marine Saline and Alkaline > Hypersaline > Sediment... | reverse complement strand
TTTTACCATTTTAACTATTTTTCCCGAGCTGTTTGATTCGTTTTGGGAACACGGTATCATCCGCAGGGCAATTCAAAGCCAAATTATTTCTGGTGCAGCGGTCAATATTCGGGATTTTGCCGAGGGTAAGCACCGCGTTACGGATGACAGGCCTTATGGGGGCGGCTGCGGAATGGTCATGAAGCCGGAGCCTTTGGCGGCAGCCATTCGGGCCCTGCGTGCGCAAAAGCCATCGGCACCAACGGTTCTCATGACCCCGCAGGGCCGTGTTTTCGATCAGGCTTTGGCACGGGATTTGGCCACTCAGGAAGGACTCATTCTGGTCTGCGGTCGTTACGAAGGCATCGACGAGCGGATCAGCGAGGCCTGCATCGATTACGAACTTTCGATCGGGGATTATGTCCTGACCGGGGGGGAACTCGGTGCCATGGTGATTATCGATGCGCTGACCCGCCTGTTGCCCGGTGCCCTGGGCGGTGAAGATTCAGCGGACCTGGATTCTTTTAGCGCCGATTTGTTGGAACATGCGCATTACACGCGGCCGCCGGTTTTTGAGGGCCAAGAAGTGCCCGAGGTGCTGCTGTCGGGGAATCATCAGGCCATTGATCGATGGCGGCGTGAAACGGCGCTCGTTCGCACCTTTCTGAAGCGGCCGGATCTGCTGGCAAAAAGGGCGCTCGACCGGCAGGAAATTGAAATCTTAAGGAGATGGTGCGCTGATATTGAAGCCCTTGTGCGAGCCCAAGCTTTACGTGGCGCTGATCCATCACCCGGTCCTCAGCAAAAACGGTGAGGTCATCGCTTCGGCGGTGACCAACCTCGATTTGCACGACATTGCACGTACGGCCAGGACCTATGGCGTCAAAGGTTTTTTTGTGGTTACCCCACTGGAGGATCAACAAACCCTGGTGGGACGAATCCTGGCCCATTGGACAGAGGGTGAAGGGGCCCGCTATAACCCCAAGCGCGGCGAAGCCCTGGCTTTAATTGACGTCCAGGCGAATTTCAGCGATGTTTGCCGCGCGATCGGGGATCGTGAAGCGTGCCGGCCGCAGGTCGTTGCCACGAGCGCTCGCATTGCGGCGGGGACCGTCAGTTATCCGCGTCTGCGCGATATGGTAGCAAGGGGCGACCCCTATGTATTGGCGTTCGGTACCGCCTGGGGGCTGGCCGAGGATTTTATTGAAGCGGCTGACCATGTGCTCGATCCGATCGGCGGCCAAAGAGGTTACAACCACCTGGCAGTCCGTTCCGCGGCGGCCATTGTGTTGGATCGACTGGTAGGAAATTTGAAGGAAAATAAACCGGTGTCCGTCCAGAAATGAGGATTTTTGTTCGAGTTCCAGGCGGACGGCAGATTTGATCCGGAGGAATAGCAAGGCTATTTTGAGGAATCAAAGCCTGCCGTCCAACGCCGAAATCGAGCAAAAAGACCATTTCTGGACGGATACCCAATAGGAGTTATGAAATGGAGATACTAAGACAAATCGAAAAAGAACACATGCGCATGGATCTGCCGGAGTTCATTCCAGGGGACACGGTCCGCGTGCATGTTAAAATCAGGGAAGGTGAAAAAGAACGTATCCAGGCTTTTCAAGGCGTTGTCATCAGCAGACGCAAAAAAGGGGGCACGGCAACTTTCACCGTCAGAAAAGTTTCCTACGGCATCGGCGTGGAACGGGTCTTTCCTTTGCATTCGCCGATTATCGACCAAATCGAAGTCGTTACCCGGGGGCGCGTGCGCCGGGCCAAGATCTACTACCTGCGCAAATTGCGGGGCAAGGCGGCCAGAATAAAAGAGCGCCGCTTCACCTAAAAACGGCTGCAAAACCCCGTCTAATGTCCGATAGCGGCGTTGCGACCCGCTTCAAAATGCTCACATACTTGCGTGTATGCTCCGCTTTTTCATCGGGTCGCGCCTTGCTCTCGAACATGATCCGGCGTTTTGAAACCGTTTTAGGTTTTTATTGTTCCATGAGAACGGCTTGCGGGAGCAAGCCGTTTTGTTGTTGGCAGACGGGATGTTGGAATGACCGAAGATCTGTGGGTTTTTGAAAAAAAGGCTTATGCTCAGGGCTATCGGGTTGTGGCCGGAGTTGACGAAGCCGGGCGGGGGCCCTTGGCCGGGCCGGTTGTGGCGGCGGCCGCTATTTTGAATGCCGGTCATCCTATTGCAGGACTCGACGATTCCAAGAAGCTGACGCCCAAAAAACGCGATACGCTGTTTGATACCTTGCAGGCCGAAGCGGTCGCTTGGGGAGTCGGTATGGCCGGCCCCGCCGAGATCGACGACGTCAATATCCTTCAGGCGTCGCTTCTGGCCATGAAACGGGCGGTCGCAGACATGGCGATGCAACCGGATTTTTTGCTGATCGACGGCCTGTTTAAAATCTTTTCCCCTTTGCCCCAGGAAGCGATTACCAAGGGCGATTCCCGCAGCGCTTCCATCGCCGCGGCATCGATCATTGCCAAGGTTACCCGGGACCGCCTCATGCAGACCTATCATAAAACTTACCCTGAATACGGCTTTGCCGGCCACAAGGGATATCCCACCAAGGCGCATAAGGCGGCTATCCGTCAATACGGCTGCTGCCCGATCCACCGGCGCACTTTTAAAGGCGTCAAGGAACACCTCTAATTTGAATTCTCAGCTGCTTGCTAATATACCTTGGCTATTGTTTGGACCAAAGCGAAGTGAGGGATCGGTTCGATCTTTGTGCTGGCAATTGACAGGCCTGCCTTGAACAGGCATCGGCCATGCTTCGGATTTATGGTTGTTCACCTTCAGGGGCTAAGCAAGGCGGGTTTATTTTTTAAGACCGGCTTTTTTTATGGCATCGATGACGGTCAGCGTGGCACGGGTGGTGGCCACGTCGTGGACTCTTACGATTTGGGCGCCGTTGAGCACAGATGCAGCCACGGTGGCCTGGGTGCCGGTTTCAACAATGGGCGCTTCCGGTGACAGATCCTTGGCTTCCGCAGGTTTTAAAAGATTGCGGATAAAGGCCTTGTGTGACGATCCGACCAGAACGGGCAATTCAAGGTCAGCAAACATCTGCAGGTTATTGAGAATTTCCAGGTTGTGTTGGAAGGTTTTGCCGAACCCGATGCCTGGATCGACAATCAGTTTGTTGCGGGCAATTCCCCCCTGGACAGCCTTTGCGACGGCTTCGGATAAAAATTCTTTGATCTCGCCGATCAGGTCATCGTAGGTCGGGTCAACCTGCATGGATCCGGGGGTCCCCTGCATGTGCATCAGCACCACCGGTACACCATGGGCCGCTGCTACCTCGGTCAAACGGGGATCCAGGCGCAGGGCGCTGATGTCGTTGATCATGGAGGCCCCGGCGGCCAGGGCCCTTTCGGCAACGGCGGCTTTGGTGGTGTCGATGGATATGGGGACATCGATGTGTTTGCTGAGCCGCTCGATGACCGGAACGACCCGGCGGATTTCTTCTTCGATGGTAATGGCTTCGGAAAAGGGGCGGGTCGATTCACCGCCGATATCGAGGATGTCAGCCCCGTCGGCGACCAGTTTTTTGCCCTGGACGACAGCGTCTTGCAGGTCGAAATAATGACCGCCATCGGAAAAGGAGTCGGGCGTGACGTTCAGGATGCCCATGATGAGCGTGTGCTGACCGATCTCGAGGCGGTGGTTACCCCAGGAAAGTTCAATGGCCTGCATGGGTGCTACTCCGGTTGATCATCAGCGGCCGGTTGCCCTTGATCAGGCGATGCAGATTGGGCCTTTTCCGACGAGCCAGGTTGCGCTTCTTCCGGACCTTCTTCGCTTTCCGGTTGGGTCGGCAGTTCGATGCCTGGCCGCAGTTCCTCGATCAGTTTATCCAGCTCGGCTCCTAGAACAGTCTCTTTTTCGAGCAATAGTTCGGCCAGTTTGTGCAGAACATCGATGTTTTCGTTCAACACGCCTTTGGCCCGCTGGTACGAATCATCAATCAACTTGTTCACTTCCTGATCGATCTTTTGGGCGGTGGCTTCTGAATAATCACGGTGCTGAGCGATTTCGCGCCCCAGAAAAATCTGTTCTTCTTCCTTGGAGTAGGAGAGCGGGCCCAACACATCACTCATCCCCCAGGTGCGAACCATCTTCTGGGCCAGGTCCGTGGCCTGTTTGATGTCATTGGAAGCACCCGTACTGATCCGGTTGAACACAATTTCTTCGGCAACCCGCCCGCCGAACGCGACCGAGAGTTCACTCTGCAACTGGTCTTTGTATTTGAAGTCCCGCTCTTCGGGTAAAAACCAGGTCACGCCGGCGGCGCGCCCGCGCGGAATGATGGTAATCTTGTTGACGGCATCGGTGTACGGGAGGAAGCGGGCCACCAGGGCATGGCCGCCTTCGTGATAGGCGGTTGTTTTGCGGTCCTCTTCTTTGATGACTTTGGACTTGCGTTCCAAGCCCATGTAAACCTTGTCTTTGGACTCTTCAAAGTCATTCATGTCCACGCGCTCTTTGTTGCGTTTGGCGGCCAGCAAAGCGGCTTCGTTGACCAGGTTTTCCAAATCGGCCCCGGAAAAGCCGGGAGTCCCTTTGGCCAGGGTAACCGTGTTGACATCCGGGTCCACGGGCGTTTTTTTCATGTGGACTTCCAATATTTTTTCACGCCCCTTGATGTCCGGCAGCGGAACGACCACCTGACGGTCGAAGCGTCCGGGGCGCATCAAGGCCGGGTCGAGGACATCCGGCCGGTTGGTGGCCGATATCAGGATGACGCCTTCGTTGGACTCGAAACCGTCCATCTCGACCAGAAGCTGGTTCAAGGTCTGTTCACGCTCGTCGTGACCGCCTCCCAATCCCGCGCCGCGATGACGGCCAACCGCATCGATTTCGTCGATAAAAATAATACAGGGGGCATTTTTTTTGCCCTGGGTAAAAAGGTCTCTGACGCGGGAGGCGCCCACACCGACGAACATTTCCACAAAATCGGAACCGCTGATGCTGAAAAAGGGAACATCCGCCTCGCCGGCGATCGCCCGGGCCAGGAGCGTCTTGCCGGTTCCAGGCTGGCCCATCAAAAGGACCCCTTTGGGAATGCGGCCGCCCAGGCGCGTAAACTTTTTGGGCTCTCTCAAAAAATCTATAATTTCGCCGAGTTCTTCTTTGGCTTCGTCGATTCCAGCCACGTCTTCAAAGGTGACTTTGGCCATTTGATCCGAGAGCAGACGGGCGCGGCTCTTGCCGAAAGAGAGTGCTTTGCCGCCGCCGGATTGCATTTGGCGCATGAAGAAAATCCAAACCGCAATCAAAATGATCATGGGAAACCAGGAAACCAGAACAGACATATACCAGGGCGATTCTGCTGGCGGTTTGGCCGAGATAGCGACGTTTTTGCGTCTGAGGGTGTTGATCAGTTCGTTGTCTTGAGGGGCGTATAGCTTGAAACGGTTGCGGTTGGTGTCGGTCACCAGGAGTTCCTGGCCTTGAATGATAACCTGGTCGATCCTTTCGTCTTCGACCATGGCCAGAAAATCGGTATAACTGATATTGGTTTCAGCAACCCGTTGCTGATTAAAAAGGTTGTAGAGCATAATCATCATCAACGTGATGACGAGCCATAATGCCAGATTTTTGTAAAAAGGATTCAAAAGGTATACCTCCCGATAGTTCAAAAACAAAAACGATCAAATGATGCACTTTTAATGATAAACAACATATAATAAACATCCATGCGCTTTAGGCAAGCAAAAGTTCACACTTGAAGACCGTTTGGGTGGCGGCATCCACCTTGACGGTGTCATCGATACGAAACCCTGCCAACCAGGCAATGCGGGTGTTGCTCACGAGGACCGGAGTCCTGCGCCGCAGCGAGCGGGGAATCTTGTGGTCGATCAGGTACTTTTTTATCTTTTGCGAGCCGCCGGCACCCAGTGGGCGGAAGCGATCACCTGGCTGAATATTGCGTATAAGGAGCGGAAATTGCAACTTATCCATATCAAAAAAAGCAGCTTTTTGTCCTGCGGCACTGAATGCGGGGACCTGATCGGCGGCAAGAATGGCGTATTGCAGCACACCGTCAATCGGTTCCAAGGAGAGTGACCCGCGAGGGGCCTTGGGCGAGGGTAGCGAGTATTCATACACCGGTGCCCGGTCTTTGAGCGCTCGTTTCGCCGTTTCCCGGACACCGGTTTTTTGGATGCACTCAAGCAGGTCATTGCGCCGCACGATTTGAATCCTGTCGGGCAGATCCAAGCGTCCCCCGGTCCTTGGCTTGGACGCCAGGGCCAGGATGTGCCGGATGTGCCGGTGTGAAATGCGCCGTAATTCGCCCTTGAGCTGTTTAAGGGCCATGCGCAGCAGCCGTTTTTGGGCGGCAACCGGTAAGCACTGGATGGCGGGCAGCGACAGGGCGATGCGATTGGCGCTGTCAGATACAAGGGCCTGGTCATAAAGCGGCTGCATGACGGTTACAAGCCACGCTTCTTCATCCCGGGCGACGGCGGATAAGCGGTTTAAAGCACTGATAATATTGGGATTATAGCTATCTTTTAGCGCCGGCAGCAATTGATGACGAATCCGGTTGCGAAGAAAGGTTGGGTCCTGATTGGTCTCATCTTCAACAAAATTCGTGCCGGTAGCCCGCAGGTAAGCAAGAATGGCCGTTCGCCGCTGGTCGATCAGGGGCCGCACGATCCAGGGTGCCCGTACTGCCGGGATACCGGTCAGACCCTGAGGCCCCGAACCCCGGAGGATGTTCATCAATACCAGCTCCGCATTGTCATCCGCATGATGGCCAAGGGCGGTTTTATGATATTTCTCACTGGCCGCCACCTGTTTGAAAAAGGCATAGCGGCAGCGGCGGCCGGCCACTTCGATAGACACCCGGTGACGCTGGCTGTAAGCGTGGACATCTTCACGATACAAATGACAGGGAAGCCCTTTTTGGCGGGCCAGGGCGGTAACGAAAGCGGCGTCACGCTCTGCGGCCGGCCCCCGGAGGCCATGGTCGAGGTGGGCAACACCCAAAGACAGGCCAAGCTTGGAAGCCAGGGCCATCAGCACAATCACCAGGGCAACGGAATCGGGACCTCCGGAGACACCGATCAGGACGCGGTCGCCGCGCGAAAACATACGGTGTCTGGTAATGGTCTGTGCCACCGCTTCGACAAAGGCCGTATCATCTGGATTTGTTGATGAAGTCGACATAGATCATTTCAAAATTCGAGGAAAGTTTAAGATACCTTCTGGTTGTGCCCTATCATTGTAATCGTTTTTAAAATCTATGTTAGCCGGTTTATCCTGTCAATATCAACCCGGAATTTTGAAATGAATGGGTGACCAGGCAAGCGGTGATGTTTTTTTTAAAACCCGGTTGTCTATGCAGCGCAGAGCGACATCGTCGCGTCATATAAAATCGTTTCACAATTTTATTTCTCCTTGCAAAAATGGACCAATGAATTATATTGAAAGCGGTTGTGCTAGGTGGGGAGCTAGCGGTGCCCTATTCCCGAAATCCGCTTTATGCGGGGCTGAATTCCCTCTAACGGGTTTGGCTTGAAAACCAGCGATCATCTTGATCGGACCCTACGCAACAGACGGTCACGAACCTCGTCAGGTCCGGAAGGAAGCAGCGATAAGCGATGCGGTCTGTGTCGCAGGATCTTCCGGTCTTAAAGAGGTCAACGGTTTTCGAAGGACTCAATAGAGGGTGCACAACCTTTTCAGTGCGCATCCGCGAATGCTTCTTTTGCGTCATTGCCAGCCTTTGCCCCGGCCCGTGGCGTTAAACGCCGTGATTTCAACCTTCGATCCGCCCCTGACATAACTGAAAACCTGCCTAAATACCTGCTTGACATTGTTTCGAGGCGTCTTATTTTTTTATCAATATTTAGGAGCGGGACTCGGCAGGAAATATTCCTTATCTGTATGAAATTATGAGAGTTCTGAATGTTTCTTGATCAGAGCAAAACAACCCCGGTATTTTCGCCGCGAAATCGAGGCAGGGAAGATTGAGTGCATGAACGACGAGAACAAGGTTAAAATCGACATCAAAACAAAAGACGAGGAACAAGGACAAGCAACGGAACCTGAGCAACTTGTGGATACGGATTCCGAGGATCAGGCGCCATCCGTTGATGACCCGGTGGCTGATTTAGAGGAAAAGCTTCATCTTGCGGAGACGGAAACCAAGGAGACCTATGATCGTTTTTTGAGGCTTTCGGCCGAGTTTGAAAACTTCAAAAAGCGTACGACCCGCGAGATGAACGATTTTAGAAAGTATGCCAACGAAGCGCTCATCAGAGAGTTTTTAAGTGTTGTCGACAACCTGGAACGGGCCCTGCAGTCTTCAGGAGACGAAAAACAGACCGCTAGCGGGGTCCTTGAAGGGGTTGAAATGACACACAAGGAGATTTTGAAGGTTTTCGAGAAATTTAACGTTCAGCCAATAAAATCCCTTGACCAGCCGTTTGACCCTAAATTTCACCAGGCCGTTATGCAGCAAAGTGTCGAAGGGAAGCCGGATAACACCGTGGTGCAGGAACTGCAAAGGGGTTATCTCATGCATGACCGACTGATCAGGCCGGCAATGGTGGTCGTCTCCAAAGCCAAAACAGCCGATACAGACGACGCAGCCGAAAACAACGAGACGGAAAATCAAGAATAAGATGATATGAGGTAAGGAGGAGCGGAAATGGGTAAAATCATAGGAATCGACCTGGGGACCACCAACTCATGTGTGGCCGTCATGGAAGGAGGCGACGCCAAAGTCATTACCAACCCCGAGGGTGGCCGTACAACCCCTTCAATTGTAGCGGTTTCCGAAAGTGGGGAAAGGCTGGTCGGCCAGATCGCCAAAAGACAGGCCATTACGAACCCTGAGAATACGGTTTTTGGCGTAAAGCGGTTGATCGGTCGCAAGTTTGGATCGCCGGAAGTGCAAAGTGACATCAAAATTCTTCCTTACAAGATTGAACAGGCGGAAAACGGTGACACCCGCATCACCCTCCGGGACAAAAAGTATAGCCCGGCGGAAATATCATCTTTTATTCTATCCAATATCAAACATACGGCCGAGGAGTATCTGGGCGAAAAAATCACCGATGCGGTTATTACGGTGCCGGCCTATTTCAACGACAGTCAGCGGCAGGCCACCAAAGACGCCGGCAAGATCGCGGGATTGAATGTCCTGCGGATTATCAACGAGCCAACTGCGGCTTCTCTGGCCTATGGCTTGGATAAAAAGAGCGAGGAAAAAATCGCCGTGTTCGATTTGGGTGGCGGGACGTTTGATATCTCAATCCTCGAGATCGGCGAGGGGGTTTTCGAAGTCAAGGCGACAAACGGCGATACCCATCTGGGTGGTGAGGATTTTGATTTAAGGCTCATCGACTATCTGGCCGACGAATTTAAAAAAGACCAGGGCATCGATATCCGGAGCGATAAAATGGCCCTGCAACGCCTCAAGGAAGCGGCGGAAAAAGCCAAGATGGAATTAAGCACCAGCCTGGAAACCGATGTCAATCTGCCGTTTATCACTGCCGATGCCAGTGGCCCCAAGCACATGAACATCAAGGTATCCCGCGCCAAACTGGAAGCACTTATCGCAGATTTGCTCGACAATCTGGAGAAACCTTGCCGGACGGCCATGAAGGACGCCGGCTTGAGCCCCAATGAAATCGATGAAGTCATTCTGGTTGGCGGTATGACACGCATGCCGGCTGTCCAGGAGCGGGTCAAAAAATTATTTGGTAAAGAGCCCCACAAGGGGGTTAATCCGGATGAAGTGGTGGCCCTGGGCGCCGCGATTCAGGGCGGGGTTCTCAAAGGTGATGTCAAGGATGTACTGCTTTTGGATGTCACCCCCCTTTCGCTGGGTATCGAGACGCTGGGCGGGGTCATGACCCGCCTGATTGAAAAGAACACGACCATTCCGACCAAAAAGAGCCAGGTGTTCTCGACGGCCGCCGACAACCAACCGGCGGTATCCATCCATGTTTTGCAGGGTGAGCGGGAAATGGCCGGCGGCAACAAGACCCTGGGCCGCTTTGAACTGGTCGGGATTCCGCCAGCACCGCGGGGCATTCCTCAAATCGAAGTGACCTTTGATATCGATGCCAACGGAATCGTCAATGTTTCGGCCAAGGACACGGCCACCGGCAAAGAACAATCGATTCAGATCACGGCTTCTTCGGGACTGTCCCAGGATGAAATCGACCAGGCCGTCAAAGATGCGGAGATGCATTCCGAAGATGATAAAAAGAAACGCGAACTGGTCGATACCCGCAACACGGCCGATGCATTGATCTATTCAACCGAAAAATCCCTGAAAGATCTTGGAGACAAGGTTGATG
>Ga0180435_10007604_pt1 | contig 10311 bp, 7 predicted proteins | sample SS_ome_3_FD_132467 | JGI IMG/M metagenome (GOLD analysis project Ga0180435, IMG submission 132467) | Hypersaline lake sediment archaeal communities from the Salton Sea, California, USA - SS_3_S_1 metaG | ecosystem: Environmental > Aquatic > Non-marine Saline and Alkaline > Hypersaline > Sediment... | reverse complement strand
CGCCCATGGCGCGCGGCGGCGTCTGGCCACCGTGGTTCAGCCGCGGCGACGACCGCGCCGGAACGCGGGCGATCGTTCGGCGCGCCGGGTGACGCCCTACGAGCCGACGAACTCGATGCCTTCTTCGAGAAGGGAGCGCCAGAGAGTCCGGTCGGACTTCGCGACCGCGAGCCACTCGCGGAACGCCTTGCCGGCGGGAGCGAACGAGCGACCGACGACGGCGTCGATGAGTCCGGCCACGCGCTCTCTCGGGAGCTTCACGGCCAGGCCGGAACTCTTGGTGTCGACGAGGGCGAGGAACGCCTCCTCCACGCGAAGGCAGCGCCCGCCCATGATCGTGCCCTCGGTGACTCGGGGGTCGGGCGCCCGGAGTCCCGACGCGAGCTTCCAGGAGAGGTCCTCGGCGGCGCGCACGCTAGCGGGGCGGCATCGGCACTGCGAAGGTGTTCGTGTCGAACGGGAGGCGCGAGGAGACGAGCTTGCCGTCGTCCGCGACGGCAAGCTGCGCCATCGGGATCGCCCCCGCGCCGACGGGCGTCGTTCGATCTACTCGCTCACCCAGCGTGGGCTCACGCTCATCCGGTGCTCGTGGAGATGATCGTGTGGAGCGCGACGGAGGACCCGCAAACGGCCGCCGACGAGGCGTTCGTGGAGGAGGCGCTGCGGGATCGCGACGGACTCATCCGGCGTCTGCAGGGGCGGGGGTCGTAGGGGGCCCGTGCCTCCAGGTCCTCCCTGGACCTAACCGAAGCCGAAGGAACGGTGGCTCTGGGCGTTCCGGCGCATGCCTCGGCGCGACCCCACGCCGGCCGCCTCAGCGGCGCGCCGCGGCGCGGACGTCGAGTCGACCCGCCAGCGTCCAGGAAGGCGATGTCGAGGGGTAAGCGGGCGCCCCGCATCCAGAAAGCTGCGTCGACGTCCTCGGGGAAGCGGAACCAGACGCCGTCGATGGCGCCGAGGTGGGTGACGTCGCGCAGGCCCTGGCCCCACGCCTCGGGCGTGTCGGCCACGGCCAGGCGCCAGCTGCGTCCGTCGAGCTCCAGGTCGTGCAACTCCAGGCCACGTAGCGACGCCGGGACGCCGGCGCGGCCGGCGACGACGTCGCGCAGGAGCGACTCCAGCGACGCCCCGTCAGGGATCGCGAGGCGCTTCCAGCCGGGGTGGAGGCGGTCCAGCAGGAAGGCCTGCGCCGCACCGAGGGCTGCGTAGCGGTCGCGGGTCCCGCTGGGGATGGCGACCGGGTCGCGCACCTGAGCGAGGAGGTGGCTCCAGGCACCGGGATCGACCGCGTCCGTCGTGGCCGCCTCCGGGTAGAGCGCCAGGAGGACGTCGGCGTAGCGCGCCGTCCCCTCCAGCCACTCCAGTTGCTGCTCGCCCGCCGCGGTTCCCGACGGCGCATGGTCCCGCCAGGCCTCTCGGGCGGCGAGGAACCGTTCGACGGCGGCGACGGCGTCCCCCGCCGTCGCGGCGTGGAGCGCGTCATGCAGGGCGCGGCCCTGCTCGGCATGGGTTGCGTTGAGCGCCGCGGACGGCTCGCCAGGGTGCGCGGCCGGGACGCCGTCGTCCGCGAAGGTCGGGACGCTGCCGATGCCGCCCACGAGCGTCATCTGGTGGGCGTGGAAGGCCTCGTGCAGCAGCGTTCGCTGGTACAGGGCGTCGTCGATGTCGACGACGCCGGGCCCGAGATGCTCGTCGAGGAAGGCCTGCAGTTCGTCGCGCGCGGGTACGACGAGCGTCCAGGTGCCGCCCACGTCGTAGGCGGTCGCCGCTGGTACGGGCAGGACGTGGCCGTCCAGCCGATGGACCCCGGGCGCCTCCCGCACGAAGGCGGCCGGCGGCGCCGGGTGGTCGAGCAGGCAGTCGACGTCGCCCGTCCGAAGCAGGACCGGGGGCGGCGAGGTCCAGCCGGGCCACGCGAGGACGCCGTGGGCGGCAATGTGCGCGCGCACGCGCTCCGCCGCCGCGAGTTCGTCGGCGGTGGCGCACGTCTGGGCGAAGGCGTGGGGCAGCGCGAGGACGACGCTCAGCAGCGCGCCGAGGGCGTAGCTGTGGCGGCGCCGAGTGGCCCGGGCGGCGAGGCGCGCCCTCGTCCCGGGGAGGGTCCGGGTCGGTTGGGTTGGCGGGAGCATGGGCACCTCCGTTCGCGGGCCCAGGCGGTGACCCGGGCCGCGCCGCTCCCAACCTAGGCCCGGTCGGCGGCTCGTGCCGTGGGGCGTCGGTCCCGCCGACGTGACCGGGGGCGCCGGTCGTTCACGTGACGGGATGCGTCGTGCCGGCGAGTCACCCTAGGTCGCGGCGTCACGAGCGCTTCGTGGGCGCGGTTCTACACGGGCCCTGCGGGCTCGTGCCGGAGGTGGGCGGGTGGCGGCACCCCGGCGCGCGGACCTCGATGCAGGCGAGGGGAGGGTTGGCTACGGCGCTTCCGTCGTCCGCCGACTTCGTCCCGTGCATGCTGGCGGTCTAGGCGGCGATGCACGAGCGGGTGGCCGAGGCGACGCGGTGTTGGTTGGCGCGCGCGGCGTGGCCTCTTGGCGGAGGCGCGCGCCGATGACCGACCACGCGCGACCGCCGGGGGCACGGCCCGCGCGGCTGTTCAGTCGTACTTGTCCTGCCGCACGACCCGCACCGGGTGGTCGTAGGCGATCACCTTGTAGCGCCCGAAGTACGCCTCGGCGAGGCCCTCGAGCACGCGGGTCGAGACCGCCTCGGGCACGACGCACTCCATGCGCACGAAGGCGCCGGCGACGTCGGCGACGCGCGAGCCGAAGGGGTCACCCTCCACGCGCGAGGTGGTGAGGCCGCGCACGCCCCAGCGCCGGAGATCGGCGAGCAGGCGTTCCTCGATGACGCCCTCGGCGATCACCGTGAGCAGGAACCGTCGCCCGGTCTCCGCCGGTGGTGTGCCTTCGTTCATGGACCGCCTCCCCACAGCGCCTGAGCGGCGCGCGCATAGAGCGGGATGCCGATGACGAGGTTGAACGGGAAGGTGATCGCGAGCGAGGCGGTGAGGTAGAGGCTCGGGTTCGCTTCCGGCAGCCCGAGGCGCACGGCGGCGGTGGCGGCGATGTAGGAGGCGCTCGCGAAGAGCACGGCGAGCACCGTCGTTCCGCCGAGTGAGAGCCCCACGAGCGGCCCGAGCGCGACCCCGAGGAGCCCGTGCAGCACCGGCATGACGATGCCGAACCCGAGCAGGAAGGGCCCGATCGCGCGCAGCTCGCCGAGGCGCCGGCCGGTCACGAGCCCCATCTCGAGGAGGAAGAGCGTCAGGACGCCCTCGAAGGGGGTGACGAAGAACGCCTCCACCCGGGCCATGCCGGTCGGGCCGGTCGCCGCGCCGATGACCAGGCCGCCGGCGAGCAGCACGATGCTGCGCCCGGCGAGCACCTCGCCGAGCAGCGGCCGCCAGGCGATCGCGCCGTCGCCGCCGCCGTGCGCGCGTGCCGAACGGGCGATGACCAGCGCGACCAGGATGGCCGGCACCTCGAGGAGCGCGACGAGCGTCGTCATGAAGCCCTCGTACGGCACGCCGGCCCGATCCAGGAAAGCCTCGCAGGCGATGAAGGTGACGACCGAGACCGACCCGTAGTGGGCGGCGACGGCCGCCGCGTCGGGGATCGACAGCCGGCCGACACCACGCAGCAGGCCGTAGCACCACAGGGGGGTGGCCGCGCCGACCGCCACCGTCAGCAGTGCCGGCAGCCACAGGTGCGCGAGCGGCGTGGTCGAGAGCGCCACGCCACCCTTGAGGCCGATCGCTAGCAGCAGGTAGATCGACAGCGCCGAGTAGAGCGCGTCCGGGAAGCGCAGGTCGCTGCGCACGAGGGTGGCGAGCACGCCCAGCGCGAACGCGAGCACCATGGGTGAGAGCAGGTTGATACGAAGCAGCTCGAGGGCGTCCACCGACGCTCACGGTACGACGAGCGCTCGTCGTCGAACCCGGTCTGGTTCCGGACGCCCTGCCCACCGGGCCGCGGGACCGACGAAGACCACGACACTTCGGAAGGCGACCCACAGCCCGGAGGAGCGGAGAGCGAGCCTTCGCGTGGTAAAATGTGGGTTCCTACAGAGGACTGCCCCTTCGGCGTTCGGCTTCAGGGGAGCCTCGAGGCTGCCCTGCATGGCCGAGTCGTACGCTGCGTCCGACGCGGGGTCGCGACGCAGGCATCCAGAAGTGCCGTCTTCCCGCCGTCGTGGCCGCGCGCTCGGCCTCGCATGCGCGGCTGCGTTGGTGGGTCTGTTCTCGTCGTGTGGCCAGTCGAGGCAGTTGACCTGCCCCGATGGCGATCATCCGTTCTCACCGACCGGCGTCGTCTTCGGGACCGCCGGCGAGTTGTACGCGACGGACGCCGTGAACGGATCGGTGTTCCGCCTCGACGACCAGGGCTGCGTGGCCATCGCCGATGGCTGGTCGCGCCCCTACGGCGTGACGGCCCTCGACGACGGTCGTGTTTGCGTGAGCCACTACACCTCGGAAGACCCGCTCACCCGCGAGACGGCCGTGAGCTGCTGGGACGGGGCCGGTTGGGCTCTCCTCGCCCGCGGTCTCGGCAGCGGCGTCAACGGCCTCGCCGCCACCCCGGCTGGGGTCTGGGTGGCGGCGTGGGAGGACACGCCCGTCGAGTCCCGCAACGGGGTCCTGCGGCTCGTGTCAGGAGACGGCGTGCGGCAGGAGATCCGGCTCGAGGACGGGGTGCCGCGGTTCCTGGCGCCGCGACCGGACGGCGGCCTGCTGATCTCGGTCGTCCGGGAGGACGCCTCGGGCATCACGGGCGGCGGCGTCCTGGATCACTCGCCAAGTGGCCGGCTCGCGTTCCTCGCCCACGCCTTCGGCCAACCTGCGGGCATCGCCTGGAGCGACCAGGGCATCTGGGTCGCGGACGACCGCAGCGACGAACTGATTCTGCTGACCCCCGATGGAAGGAGGCTGATCCATCCCCGCCGCCTGCAGGGAGCGGCCGGTCTCGCCGTGAGCGCCGATGGCGACGTCTGCGTCGCCGAGGCCGGGCGAAGCCGCATCACCTGCATCAGCCACGAATCGATGCTCGGAAAGGGGACGGTCCATGAGGAGTGACCGTGCACGTTCGATCGTCGCGGTGTTGTTGCTGTCGCTGCTAGTCTTGCTCGCCGCGTGCGCCCGGCAGGTGACCCCGCCCGTCAACGAACTGATCGGTGGGGTCGACGATCCGGTCGAGGAGGCCATCCCGAGCCTCGATTTCATACCGCGCGAGGCTGACTACACCGAAGATCACCCCGATCTGCCCGGCGTTCCCGTCTCCTTCAACACGCTGGTGCTCGTGTTCGAACAGGGCACCACCGTCGGCGAGGCCCAGAGCCTGTTGGACGACATCGGTGCCGAGATCGTCGGCGGCATCCCCGGCGTCGAGGGCCAGGCCGAGGGCATCCTGTTCCTACGCGTGCCCACCGCAGACCACCAGGCCATGATCGACCTCTTGGCGCGGCTGCGCGCCGATCCCCTGGTCAAGTACGCCGTCCAGGACGGCCTGCTGACCACGACGATGATCCCCCGGCCGAACGGCGGCACGCCGGCCACCTGGACCTGGCAGGTCGCGCCCGCGGGCGGCAACTGGGGTATGGAGCGCATCCGCGCGCCCCAGCTGTGGAACCTGAACGCGGCCGTGGCCAAGACGGGCCGCACCACCCCGACCGGCGTCTTGGACGTCGGCTTCGCCAACAGCCATGAGGACCTGGTCTACGACGAGAACCTCACCGTCGGCACCCAGGACGATCACGGCACGCACGTGGCCGGCACCATCGGGGCCACCTTCGACAACGGCGTGGGCGTGGACGGCGTCACCCCCTTCGCCGACCTAGTGGTGAGCGCGCCCGCCTTCGGCGGCAGCGGCACCGCCCTGAACGTCCGCACCAGTTGGGGCGAGCAGATGAGCTCCGGGTTCTTCGGCCTGCTCAACGCCCGCGACGACGTGGTGGTGGTCAACGCCAGCCTGGGCTACAACTGGGGCCCCGCTGGCATCAACCAGAACACCAGCACCGCGGTGCACGACCTGGTCGAGGACCAGGGGGCCATCTTCGCCCTGGCCGAGCTGATCTACGTCCTCCTCGGTCACGACCTGCCCGTGTTCGTGGTCGCGGCCGGCAACGACTCCAACGACATCTCGAACGGCACCGGCGGCTGGGTGCTCATGGAAGCCCGCTGGGCAAGTCCCTTCGCGTACGCGGGCATCGAGCTCGACATGCCCAACGTCATCGTGGTCGAGTCGGTCGCCAACAGCGCCGCGAGCGCCGGGGGCGCCACGCGCTCGAGCTTCTCCAACATCGGGGCCGACATCTCCGCGCCGGGCAGCGACGTGATGAGCACGTCCTGGCGCAGCACCAACCCCACTGCCTTCTACGAGAACATGTCGGGCACCTCGATGGCGTCCCCGCACGTCACCGGCCTGATCAGCTACCTGTTCACCGTCGACCCGTCCCTGCTCCACAGCGAGATCGTCGATCTGCTCGACGCGAACGCGGTCGCCGTGGCCGGCGGCGCCAGCTCCCGCATCGACGCGTTCGCCACCGTGATGGACGTCGACCGGGTCCAGGGTGGCGACGCGGTCCTGCGGATGCTGGTCGACATCGACGACGGCACCCCCGACGGCAACCAGCGGATCCTGCTCCCGTCCACCGTGCCGACGACCGACTTCACCGGCGAGGATGCGGACGGTGACGGCGGTGTCGGCGACGGCGACATCGACATGGCCGACTTCCGGCGCTGGCGCGACTGGCTGCTGCAGGTCGAGAACCCCGCCGGTCTGTCGCTCGACGGCTCGCCCGACCACCCGAAGAAGGACGTCAACGGCGATCACGCCGTCGCCACCCACGCCATGGAGAACGTCTTCCCGCGCGGCGATTTCAACGGCGACGGGTTGCTCTCGCGCACCGCCACCCGCTACGTGCCGGGTCGGGTCGGCGCGACCGTATCCGATCTCGCCGTCCTGCAGGAGCTGTTCTCCGATCCGAACTACAGTGCTGCGCAGCTGCCCGGACTGATCGACTCGGCCGACCTCGAGATCTGGCCCGCCGACTGCCTGGCGCGCGCGGACGTGGTCTCCGTCACGTCGTCGATCCGGATCACCGGCACCGACGCCGCGATCGAGACCCGCACCCACACGTCGGGCGGCGGACCCCGGCAGGTCTACACGGCGCCGGTGCATCCCAGCGGCTACACGGCCCTGATCGAAGCCATGGGCGCCGGCGGCACCACCCTCTTCACCGCCGAGCAGGCGTTCCCCATGACCTTGGGGAGCGACGCGCAGTGGCGTGCCGACTGCGGGACGCCGCCCTCGTTCACCATCACCTCGGTGGAGTTGAGCCCGGCGTCGCCGGCGGAGCTGCCGTTCGGTCCCGAGGGGGCGTCCTGCCCCGCCGAGAGCACGGTGGTGATCACCGGCACGTACGAGAAGAACGTGAGTGATCCGGTGCTGATCTTCGCCCGCCCGTACACGCAGGGCGCGCCGACGTCGGGGTACGCGGCGTCCGGCTCGGTCCAGCACGTGCCCCTGACGGGTGAGTTCGAACAGTGGTTCTGCCTGCGCGACGACGAGGCGCTCGAGCGGCAGGTGGATCAGATCCGTCTGACCATCCAGCGTCCGGGCACGTTCGAGCTGCTGTTCGAGGAGTACCTGGACATCGACTACCTGTACACCCAGCCGGAGCCACGGTCGCTGTGTATCGACTTCGAGGACCCGCCGTTCGTGCTCGGCACCCAGTGGGGGAACGCATACGGCGACAGCCCCGGCGACGTGGTGTTCACGGAGCAAGGCGTGGTGGTCTCGGCGGAGAACTTCACCTCGGGCATGTACACGGGCTTCATCAACGCCGAGGTGAGGAACGACAGCGACCTCCTGGGCCAGAGCATGTGGATCAGCAACATCAACCTGGAGTTCGACTTCTCCGGCCTACCCTTCACGGTCGACCGGGTCACCTTCGACTTCCAGGACCTCGGGGGCACGGAGAACGTCGCCGCGAACGGCAGCGGCATCGTCGAGGGCGAGCTCGCCTCCGGCACCGTGGGGGGCGTGTCCGTCACCATCGTCCGCGGCCCGACCGTCGGGGAGGGCACGCTCGACGGGACGGTGCGGGACCTGACGATCGGCGGGCAGGAGTTCTTCCTCGACAACGTCTGCGCCTTCGAGGTTCCCTAGGGACGCGATGGGGCGTTGCGGACCGTCTACGTCGGCTCCTATGGGACGGCCCAGGCCGCATGTCCCGTCACCGACGCCCTTCGATGCCAGCACGATCCGGATGCCGCCGACCCGCGTCGGTTCGGCGCAGGGAGACGTCGCCGTTGGAGGAGGAGGTCGTTCCATGGCACGAGGGAGCACATGGGCAGGTACGCAGGCACGGCGCTGGGCGCGGACGGCGGTGGTGGTCGGAGTCGGGGTCGCGCTCGGCAGCGCCTGGGCGGCCGAGGGCGACGAGCACTGGTCGCGCCAGTTCCCCGAGCCCGCGCGCTCGACGCAGATGACGGCCGGCACCGGCATGAGCGATGGGATCGGCCAGCCGTCCGTCCGGCGGCTCAAATGGCACGAGGGCAAGCTGTGGCTCGCGGGCGTCTGGGAGACCGGCGTGGACCCCACGAACCTCGCCGAGGGCAAGACGAACCAGAAGTGGCACCTGTGGACCTGGTCGCCGGACGACGGCTATCAGGTGGTCGCCCACTTCCACTCGGCCGACGGCGGCGCCGGACCCAACGGCGTGATCAACGACTTCACCTGGCTGCCCGACGGCCGCCTCGTCGTCGTCGGCGAGTTCACCCAGGTCGACAACCCGGGCGGCAACCGCTACCACAACGTCAACGCGCTTGCCGTGTACGACCCGAACGAGCCGGGGCCCGACGCCTGGCGCCCGCTCGGCCGCGTGCAGACCAACGGCACGATCAGCCCCGGGGGCTCGCTCCAGTCGGTCGCCTACGACCCGCAGGGCAACGACCTGTACCTGGGGGGCTCCTTCGAGGGCGCCCAGTTCGTGGCGCCGCTGCACTCCAACGCCTTCCACCGCTTCGACCTCGACAGCGGCACGTACCAGGCGATCCTGGCCGGCCCGGCCGGCGGGCACCCGCGGGTGCGGCGCATCCGGGTCGACACGTCCTCGTCGCCGTCGACCATCTACATCGCCGGCAGCTGGCACTACGTCGGCGGCAACGGCCTCGACCCGGAGCTCACGACCTCGACGGCCTCGTACTCGACGGGGTTCGCCGCCTGGCGCGAGGACGTCGGCTGGATGCCCTACCCGGCCGCCTTCCCGAGCGACGGCGCCGCCGGCAAGGACGAGGGCATCCTGGGCACCGCCGCCGACTTCATCGCCTTCGACGCCGTGGTCGTGCGCGACTTCCTCGTCGACGGCGACGACGTCTACCTCTGCGGCGCCTTCGCTGAGGGCCGCGACCAAGCGCCGCTGCGCGGCATCGCCAAGTGGGACGACGCCCGGCAGGCCTGGGTCGACCCCACCGGACGCGGCGGCGTGGGTCGCGACTGCTTTAGTGTCGAGAAGGCGGCCGACGGTCGCATCTACTTCGCCGGCGCGTTCGGCGGTCGTCGCGCCGCGGACGCCTTCTATGACGGCTTCCTCGACGGCACGCCGGCGCACGGGGCGATCGCGTACGACCCGGCCTCCGACACTTGGAGCCAGCTGGGTTCGGGCCTGTCGAGCCGCGTCATGCCCGAGATCCGGTTGACCACGAACGGCGACGACGTCTACTTCGCGGGCGACTTCAACTTCATCGGCGCCCAGAACTTCGGCAGCGGTGCGCCGGACGACGCCCAGTCCTGGTACCTGGCGCGTTGGAACGCAGGGGTCGACTTCCTGGCGAACCCGCCGGTCGTCGCCGACGGCAACGTGCCGTACACGCCGCACGCCGTTACGGCCGGTCCGCCCGAGGGCGCCGAGCACTGGTCACGCGCCTTCTCGCCGCCGGCCCGCGGCGACACGCGCACCCTCACCGGCCTGAGTGACGGCACCGGCGTGCCCGACGTGGCCGGCATCGCCTGGATCGGCGACACGTTGTACTTCGGCGGCAGCTGGGAGGCCGAGCGAGGCACCCGCTGGTACGCCTGGGCCTTGCACCCCGAGCGCGGCTATGAGCGCATCGCCTGGGCCCGCGGCGAGGGCCCCCAAGGACCGCCCGAGGGCGTCCAGGTCGTTCAGGGCAAGCTGTATGTCTACGGTGCGCTGAGCGAGTTCGCCGGTGTCGCCGTGTACGACCCGGACGCCGGCACGTGGTCGCGCATCGAGGGCACCTACATGGGTCAACCCGTCGTGGGCAACAGCGCGCGGGACGGCACCGGTGTG
>Ga0180435_10007603_pt1 | contig 10312 bp, 4 predicted proteins | sample SS_ome_3_FD_132467 | JGI IMG/M metagenome (GOLD analysis project Ga0180435, IMG submission 132467) | Hypersaline lake sediment archaeal communities from the Salton Sea, California, USA - SS_3_S_1 metaG | ecosystem: Environmental > Aquatic > Non-marine Saline and Alkaline > Hypersaline > Sediment... | reverse complement strand
TCGTTTTGGAGCTACCGATGAGGTTGGTGTTTTTGAAATGGGCCAAACCGGGATGCTTGAAGTTAATAATCCTTCGAAATTATTTTTATCGGAACGGCAAAAAGGGGTTCCTGGTTCGGTAGTGGTGGCTACAATGGAAGGAACCAGACCGGTAATGGTTGAAATACAAGCTTTGGTGGTATCAACCCAGTTAGCAATTCCTAGAAGACTAGCTCAGGGGATTGATTTTAACAGACTTCAGTTAGTTATTGCCGTTTTATCCAAGCGCTTAAGTCTTCCTTTGGGTTCTTTTGATATTTTCGTCAATGTTGTTGGGGGAATTAAGATTGAGGAACCAGCGGCTGACCTGGGAGTAGCGATGGCGATTTTTTCTTCTTTTAAGAATATTATGGTTGATAACAAAACGGCCGTTTTTGGGGAGCTAGGACTGTTAGGGGAAACAAGACAGGTACCCTACACTCCTTTAAGAAAAAAAGAAGCCAAAAGACTTGGCTTTACCAAAATTATAAGTCCAGAAAATTATGCTTCCGTTAGCCAACTAGCTAAAGCCTTAAAGGGCTGACATAAATAACTTCTTAAACTTATCTATATTTATCCACAAGAGTTGATATGTTATTAAAAGGGTCTATTTTAAGGGTAAAAAAGAGGCTAAAATTTCTATAGGATTAGACTATTTCCTTTGTAATTTTCTTATAGGCTTGACATTTAGCCAAAAATATGATAAAAAAACAAAGAGCATTATTATCGCTAGTGAAACACTACGAATAACAATGCCCTCTGTGAATCCGATTGTTAGATCAGGACAGGTGATTTAACAATCAACTTGAAAGTAACATACTCGTCAAGTGATGTCAAGAACTTAGGTTCGGTTTTAGGCTTTAGGGATGGTGGGTGGAGTGTAGGGCAGGCGTTCCACCTACCTTTCTTAAAGCCTAAAATACCACTTGACAAGAGATTTCAATTATTGATTTAATTAGTTTAAAGTTTCGATAAGGTCCTCTTAAGTTTTCGTTCTTTATGTTTCCTAAATTAAGTTTATGGCAGATAAAAAAAATTTGACGGTTGATGATGTGGTTGGTTCCTTAAACCCATCTTCTCCAGATACCCAAAAAACGAAAGATTCAAATAAACCAGCCCAAACAAATCATGATCGTTATGATAATGGTTTTGATGGTGTGGTTGATAATCGAGTTATTCCCGATGCTGGTGTCCCAACTCAATTTTTGGAAGGTGTGTTGGATGTAGCACCTGATGGGCATGGTTATCTGAGGCCTAAATTTTCGCCTTCAAACCATGATGCTTACATTTCTTCTTCCCAGATTCGCCGTTTCAATCTTAGGCCTGGTGATATGGTTGGTGGTCAGGTTAGAGAGCCAAAAGAAAAAGAGCGTTATTTCGGTTTGCTTAAGGTTGAAAAAGTGAATGGTGTCGATATTAATAAAATCGGCCAAAGACCTAATTTCGAAGATTTGTTACCGATTTATCCGGATCAACAGATTAAATTGGAAACCGATAAAACGCCACTTTCGACCAGAATGATTGATCTTATTTCTCCGATTGGTAGAGGCCAACGAGGTTTAATCGTTTCACCTCCTAAAGCCGGTAAAACCTGGCTTTTAAAAGATATTGCCAGCGGTATTTCTAACAATTATAAAGATATTCATTTGATGGCGGTTTTGGTTGGGGAAAGACCGGAAGAAGTAACTGATATTTCTCGCTCGGTTAAAGGGGAAGTAATTGCTTCCAACTTTGATGAACCACCAACCCATCAGACTAAGGTAGCGGAAATTGCTTTGGAAAGGGCTAAAAGATTGGTAGAAATGGGCAAGCATGTTTTTATCCTTCTTGACTCGATTACTAGACTAGCTAGAGCTTATAATTTAAGTATTCCTACTTCAGGGAGAACTTTAACCGGCGGTTTTGATCCGGCCGCTTTATATCCAGCCAAACATTTCTTGGGGGCAGCTCGTAACATCGAAAAAGGTGGTTCTTTGACAATTTTGGGAACGACTTTAGTTGAAACAGGTTCCAAAATGGATGATTTAATTTATGAAGAATTTAAGGGGACAGGTAATATGGAGTTACATCTAGTACGTGCTTTGGCTGAAAGAAGGACCTATCCGGCAATTGATATTCAACGTTCGGGAACGAGGCAAGAAGAATTGCTTTATGATAAAGGGGTTTATCCAAAGGTAGTTACGGTTAGAAAGATGATTGATATGTTAGGGGCTGAGGAAAGAACAGAGATTCTTTTGGAAAGATTATCTAAAACAAAGAGCAATGAAGATTTCTTGAAGACATTGAATAAGGGGTAGGGATATGCTATCCTATTCTGGCAGATGAAATCTCCACTAGCCAAAGACCTTAAATCTTTTTTGATCTTTCTTCTTATTTATTTTAAGAACAGAATTTTTGGGAGTTTTCGTTTTTTAGAGAATTCCAAGTCTTCTTTTGCTACGGCCTTATATCAACAAAGAGGCCGATTTACCAGGCCTTTTATTCATTCAGGAATGGCTTTTTTAATTGTTGGGGGTATTACTTTGGGCCCGGTTTTGGTTTCTGAGAATTTGAGTAACCCTTGGCAAGATGAATTTTCTCCTTCAGTAGTCCTTTCCGCTTCGACCGTTGAGGCTTCAACTTCAACTTTGATTTCTTTAAAACCAAGGTCAGAAGCGGTTGAATATGAAGTCCAACTGGGAGATACAGTTTCAACTATCGGAGAAAAATTTGGCGTTTCGGTTGATACTATCATTTGGGACAACAATTTAAAATCGGTTAAAGATATTAAACCTGGTCAAAAACTAAGTATTTTACCGGTCAGTGGTGTTTTCTATAAAGTTAAACCAGGGGACACGATTTACACCGTTGCTAAAAATCATCAGGTTGATGCTCAGGTAATCGTTGATTGGCCTTACAACTCTTTTGCCAATGATGAAACTTTTGCCTTAGCAATAGGTCAAAGTTTAATGATTCCAGATGGTATTAAGCCTAAAGAGAAGGTTACCACTCCGACGGCAACTCGTTACTATGCGACCGTACCTGGAGCTGGTTTGGGAACTGGCCAATTTGCTTGGCCAACTAGTGGAGGAATTTCTCAGGGTTATTCTTGGTATCATAAAGCGATTGATATTGCCAATAAAAGCTTGCCTGATGTTTTAGCTTCTGATGGGGGAACGGTTATTGTGACCGGCTGGCCATCACCTTGGGCTTATGGTAACAGGGTAATTATTGATCATGGTAATGGTTATCAGACCTTATATGCTCACATGTCACAAATTTATGTTGGCACCGGGCAAAGAGTGGCTAGAGGACAAGCCATTGGTAGAATGGGGTCAACTGGACGAAGTACTGGGCCTCATTTACACTTTGAAATTAGACAAAGTGGTAATTTACTTAACCCCCTAAGCTTTCTTAAATAAATATTTATTGCTTCTTAATAATTGCCATCAAGGCTAAAATCAATTATAATTAAACCTGTTTCTGGACTTACGGTGAAGCAATTACCATACTTAGAGGTTTATTAGATTAACATTTTTCCTTAAGAAACTTGTATTATTGCACATTGAAAATTTCCGTAGTACAACTGAACGATGAAATCATCATATTTTTTATTAAAATCAAAAGTTATTATGCTTCGCATGTCTGGAAAAACCTATGGTGAGATTCAAAAATTTTTAGGTAAGCGTATCCCTAAAAGTACCTTGTCATATTGATGCAAGAATGTTTTACTTCCACAGACATATCAGAGAAGAAGAACGAGGTTAATTTTAAGTGGTTCACGGAAGGGGCGAAAAATTGCATTAGCTGTAAATCGAGTTAAAAGAGAGAATTATTTGCGGTTAGTGGATAAGCGTAATAATCATCTTCCATTTGTACTAAAAAATAAGAATACTGCAAAAATTGCACTCGCAATGTTATATTTAGGCGAAGGTTCAAAGAATCCTAAAAGAGGCTCGTTGATGTTCGGTAATTCTGATCCGCTCGTTATGAGTTTATTTTTAGATTTATTAAAGTATTGTTATGAAATTGATGAAAGTAAATTTCGTTGTACGCTTCAATGTCGGGCTGATCAAAACATTGAAGAATTAGAAGATTTTTGGTCACGTGTCACAAGGATTCCATTATCACAGTTAAAGCCCGTATTGATCCAAGAACCATAGGAAAACCTTCTAAAAAACCAAATTATAAGGGAGTTTGTCGCTTAGATTATTTTTCTGCAGATATATTCACAGATTTATTACAAATTCCTAAAGTAATTTATCGGGCCCATAGCTTAGAGGAAAAGCGTTAGTATGGCATACTAAAGATCGCCGGTTCGAGTCCGGCTGGGTCCACAACAAGGGGCTATAGCTTAGTTGGTAGAGCGCGGCATTCGCATTGCCAAGACGCCGGTTCGATTCCGGCTAGCTCCACTTCAATCTTTGTTTATTATTTACTTCTTTTTGCTTGTTTTTTTATTCGGTTTGGGAAGACTCAGTAGAATTTTGGCTGCTTTCCGTAGCTTGTTCGAGGTCACTGATTTCAGGAGCTGCTTCTTCAGGTAGCTCTATTGGTGGAGAAATGATAGGTGAAGGTAGTGGTTCAGGTTCCATTAATTCGTTTTCAATTTCTTGTTCCTGTTGGGCGCTTTGAGTAGCTTGTCCGGTAGGTAAGTTTTTGGCCAGTTGCTCAAGCTCTAGGCTTGCCTTTTGGTAATCTTCAGTACCGATGGTCGTTAGACCTAGAGTTGCTTGCATATATTCATAGGCTTTTTGATAATCATCCTTTTCTTTATAGGCAGCTGATAAGTTATAATAGCCATTGGCAAAATTAGGTTTATCTTCAATGGCTTTTTGAAACCATAAAATAGCTTCATCGTAATTGCCAAGAGCAAAGTAAATCCCTCCAAGGTTTAGTTTTAATCTTGGGCTAGCAGGATCAAGATTAACGGCTTGCTTGGCGGTGGTAATGGCCCATTGATCAGCTCCCTGGGCAAAACTAATCAGCTGACGATAGATTTGGGTTAGATTCTCCCAGTTGGTAACTTTTTTACGGTTTAGACTAACAGCTAATTTAGCTTCTCTTATTGATTGCTGGACTAAAGTGGTAATGTTTTGCCTGTCTTGGTCGGAAAGATCGGCTTTGCCGGCAATAGAATCAGCCAAAACTAGGTTAGTTTGAGAATAGGCGACACGATAGGTGTCTGAGAAGGGGTTTAGCTCAATGGCTTTGATCTGTTTGTCATAGGCGATGGTGCCTTCATTGTTAGCAAAAGCAATCAGAGATTGCCTGAAGTTAACCTCAGCCAAGTAAGCACGCCCGATAAAATAGAAAGAGACACCAGTTAAAAGAACACTAATGATCATCATTACAATCGGTAAAACAATTGATCTTTCCACATATTCGCCTTTTGGATGATCGGTTGTAAGTAGAGCCAAAAGAATAAAAAGAACAAAAAGAATGGTTAGATTGACAGGATAAAAGAGCATAATAACAAAAATTAAGGCAATGGCAATAAAGATTGGTGAATTTTTTCTAAGCTTAATGGTTTGCCAGATTAACCATAGCCAAGCTAATAAACCCAAGATACCAATCGTGCTTATAAGGTGGAGGTAATAATTACCTGAGGCACTAAAGCGGAAAGACCAAAGGGGAGTGAGATTATAAGTAATAGGTCTAAATTGAGAAAAAGCATCAAGAAAACTAACAGGCCCATTGCCAAAGAAAAAGATTTGCCAATTTTTAAAACTTTCAATGGCAATTGACCAAGAAGTCGAGTAGGGAAGAATTACAGGGAGCCCGGTTTTGATCAGGTTAAAGATATTAGCAGCGATTCCCCCGATAATAATTAAAGCGGCTAAAAACAGTGCATAAAAAGCAGAAGAAAAGTGATTTTTCTTAACAAAATTAACAATTTGACCGATGTTTAAGGCAAAAATGGCTACCAGAAACATTAGAAGTGGTAGAATACTTCCGACCGGTGTCCAGCTTTTGTTTCTTAAGAAAGCCCAAGTACTAGTACTACTGATAATTGTTTCGTTTAGACCAGCAAGCTGGTAGAAGCTTACGATTGCCAGTAAAATGGCGCTAATAGTTAAAGCGCCTTTGACTAGGGGCAATTCTTTTTTAGTAAGATTATTGCTGATAATGAAGTAAAGAATAGTTAAAAAGAAGATAGTACCGGTCCCACCGGCAATCCATAACGTTTCAAATTTGTTAGGGGCAACAACAAAATTAGAAATAATGAAAGCTCCAAGGATTGCTAAAATAGGCAAGTCCAAAGACGTCTTTTTAAAATTAAGCTCTTTGTTAACAAGAATTTTAATTGCCCAGACAATCAGAAGTAACAAGACAACAACATAAAGAAGAATATTTTTGTTAAAGATATAAAAATCGGTTGTAAAAGGCAAGAAAAAAACCGGTAGGATCCCAGCAAGAAGGACAACCCCCCAGATAATGATTTTATTAATTGTTAAATTTAATTTTTTGCTCATATATTATATATAACTGCTTTTAAGTTTAGATGTCAAGAGACTAATCGATTATCAAACCTTTAAAACTTGAACCTTTCAGGTTAAAACTACCTTTACCATAATCAACAGTTTCAGTTGAACACCATTGAGAGTTGCCCTGGTCTGATTCTGCTCTAATACGATACTTGTAGGTGTGATCATCAGACGTTGTGTTGTCAGTCGATGAGGTCGTGTTAGTGCTTTCAGTGGTTAGTAGAGAATAGGCAGCTCCATCAACACTTCTTTCTACCCGGTAGCCTGTCTCAAGAGTAGTGTTATCATTCCATTTAACAATTAGGCTATCGTTTTGTCCACTATCATCAATCATACAGGAGGTAGGAGTATAGATGGGAGTCATGGTAAAGTAGGCAGTTTCGCTACTCCAAGCACCTTGGTTGCCGCCATTATCCCAGAACTTAATGCGCCAGTAATAAGTAGTTCCGTATTGCAGATCAGTAGCCCCACCACCATAGGATATCTCAGAACACCTGTTGCCTTCAGTACAGTTACTCATTCCTGTTCCAGATCCACCTGAATCCCATAAAGTAGAGCCAAAACCAGGATCATCATCAACCTGGATTTGATACTTATCGGCAATATCACCTGAATCAGGGTCATTGTAGATAGCTGAAAACTCAGGAGTAGTGTCAGTTACTTCAGTTGGGTTAACCAAGCCTTCTGTTTGCAAACTGGTTGGCGCAGTCGGGGAGGAGTTTAGTTTAAAATAAGCGGTTTCGGTACTCCATTCACCTTCAGATGGTTCATCATCCCAGAACTTAATGCGCCAATAGTAAGTAGCGCCTTCTGATAAACTATCACCTGCATAAGAGATATCAGAACACCTGTTACCTTCAGTACAGTTACTCATTCCTGTCCCAGATGAACCTGAATCCCAAATGGGGGAACCGAAGCCAGAATCATCATCAACTTGAATTCGATATTTATTAGCAATGTCGCCAGAATCGTCATCATTATAGCCAGCTGAAAATTCAGGAGTAGTGTCAGTTACATCAGTTGGGTTAGTTAAATTTTCTGTTTGTAGTCCTGTAGGTGGTGAGGGAGGATTATTGGTAGTGTAATTTAAAGTAACACTAGTTAAAGAGGGCGTTCCTAAAGTATCGTTGGTAGTTAGAATAGCTCGGTATTGGAAGTATCGTTGGGGAGTAGAGGCGATAGTAGAACCAGTTGGATTAGTCATGTAATTGGAATTAGATTTAATATCATCAAGGTAGACATTAAAACCTTGAGAGCCATCAAGAACCCTTAGTCCTAGTTTGGTGATGGCGTTTCTATCATTAGGGGAGATATCGGTAATATCCCAATATTCCCTTTGCCATTTAAAAACATCAGCGTTAGTAGTGTAACCACCTGAAGGAGCTGTCCCGCTCCATGAGGAAACAGTAACTTCTCCTGAAGAGATGGAAATAACCTCACCTTGCATGATATAGGTAGTTCCGTCTCCTGGAGCTTCCCTGATAATAACGGTGTCACCAACATACAAACCATCAACGCTATCAGGTGTAAAACTATAATCACTAGTTGAAGTAGGTCCATCAGAACCAGAGGTAGTGACGTAGTCCACTGTAATTGGGTGAGTTCTTAGTCCATACTGGTAAGCTTGTCTAATTTCATCAGCGGTTCTTTTGCTATTTGAAACTCGAACTTCATCAATAATACCATTAAAGTTGTAGTACCAAGTTGAAGATGAACCAAGCCTACCGATTTGTAAATCTCTAGTGCTCGTTCTGGCGCTACCGATTGTGCCGGTTGGTGTGCCATTATCATCAGCCCCATTAATGTAAAGGCTGTAACCACTAGTTGAATTAAAAGCACAAGCAAGATGAAGCCATTCATCAGTCTTAACATCGATGTTGGAGGAGCTAGTGATGTAGTAATTATTGCTATCGCTTTTTCTTAAACCACAAGTAACTGTACCTCCAGACTCGATTTGAAGCCAATAATCGTATCCATCTGTTTCTGATTTACTGATGATTCTTTCTTCGCTGGCAGAATTAGTGTATCTATAAACCCAAGCTTCTAAAGTAAAATCTGTAGTAAAATCTAAAGAATCATTATCGTCGATTTCAATAAAATCATTTGTACCATCGAAATATTGGCCTCTCCCAATTTTACCTTGGAGATGATTGGCGCCGACAACTACACCATGATTGTTGTTTGAAGATACATCCTTAATTTTACCGCCAAGATAATTAGTAACAGTACTAGTATCATTCCAGTAGCCTACACCATGAGCTTCTGTAATTTTGTTAAAAACTTGGATACCATTAATATAGCCTTGAGCTCCATCGTCATAGCCTGAATAAAGAGTTGCTGACGAAATAGTTTCTGGAGTATAAAAATCTTTTCTGAAAAAAGCGTCGTCTGGAGATGTTGTTAGCATGCCACCGGTACAAGCAAAAGTTACACCGCCGAATGGACCATAGCCTTCTGACCATCCAGAATCATCATAATTAGTTTCATACCAAGCACGGCCATTGGCGTCATTAGGAGGAGTACAAGGATGGGAACAAGCATAATATTTCCATCTTTGATTGGCACTGCAATTAGCGTCTTTAGTTGAATAACTACTATCATCATCAGAGCGAGGAATAGTTGTGGCGCCATTAACTACTAGTTCTCCATCAAAGCCACCAGCCCCGCCTCCACCATTATCACCACCATTGGCTACCCAAATGGCGACTACATTTTTACCTTTTGTTTCATCAAAATGCCATAGCCCTTTTGTATTGCTGTCAGTTCCATAGACTGAATGATCATTTTCGCCGATATAAGTTTCTAAATAAGTTCCTGGCCTATCAGCTGCAGTGTAAAAAGGAATTTTGTTTTTAGAAGATAAATCAGTTGAAGAAATTGTTTTTGTCATATAATGATTTCTTCCTGCCCTGTAAGCTTCGGCAATTTCTTCATCAGTGCGAATAACATCAGAAACCCAAACTTCATCTTGTAATGTTCCGGTAGTCCCTTCGGTTAAAATACGTAAATAACCTGATGTATTTTCTGGAGTCTGTGTCCCATTCTGAGTTTGTCCATAAGAAGGACTTTCAATCCCGTTATGGTAAAATTTAACTTGAGATGTGGCTGTACCGATCACTCCGGTCCAAGTCATACAAACATGTTGCCATTCGTTTAGAGTGATAAGATTACTAACAGCGCTAATTTTCATTGTGGTTCCTGTTGTGTTAATCATTAAGCGAAGAGTATCATCATTGCTTGTTCCATCATTGTCTAAAAAGAATTGTACCGACCCAATTTTTATAATACGGAAAGTATCATCTTCAGTTGTTCCTCCCCAACCAGTTGGGTATATCCAAGAACAGACAGTGAGTGGTTGGCCTAGATCATATAAGGATGAAGTAATACCAAGCACAGTATTTTCATCACCTCCTCGAGCCTTACCGTAAACTCCTTGAGCTAAAGTTGTTCCTGAAGTCCCCGTATCAACTAAATGATTATTATTGCCTGAAGAATCATAAGCTGTTGAACCAGTACCGACAGCTGTTTCATCAAGATGCCAAAGGCCGATGGTATTACTATCATAAAGGGCAAAATCATTATTGACCTTTATTGAGTTTGAACCTTCAATTTTAATAGTTGAATCAGGGGCAGTTGAAAGAGCAATGTTTGAATAAACTGAGGATCCCTCAATTGACCAGCCATTTGAACTGTCCATACTATCAATAGCAGTTTCATTAGTGGTTGGTTTCCAGGCTTCCCAGGTTGAGCCATTAGAGGATGTTCTGGTTTCAAATTCTATATCAGCTCCTAAACTTGCGGTTGGTTCAATATCCGTATACTTCCTG